>Ga0307992_1000602_pt1 | contig 22487 bp, 14 predicted proteins | sample EllFjometagen133_FD_203162 | JGI IMG/M metagenome (GOLD analysis project Ga0307992, IMG submission 203162) | Marine microbial communities from Ellis Fjord, Antarctic Ocean - #133 | ecosystem: Environmental > Aquatic > Marine > Unclassified | place: Southern Ocean | collected 2014-10-08
AACATCATTAACATCATTAACATCATTAACATCATTAACATCATTAACATCATTAACATCATTAACATCATTAACATCATTAACATCATTAACATCATTAACATCATTAACATCATTAACATCATTAACATCATTATCCGGACCATATCTATTAAAAAGATCTTCTGGAGAAACCATTTTATCTTCTTTGACAAGTTCTGTTTGAATTTTAGTTGGAATAATATCCTTAACATTAGAAATCTTTTTCTTACTAGATAACTTCTTCTTATTATAAGTAATGGGCTGCCCTATGACTTTATCTATATTATCAATTAATTTTTCTCTAACTGAAACATATGTCTTTTCAATATTAATAGGCTCATCAATTTTGATGTTCTTTTTCTTAATAAAAAGACTCTTAACAAAAGATGTTTTTAATGCGTGTTTAAGCCCGTTTTCAAATAATGAAAGCTGTTCTTTCTCTTTAATTAAAGCTTCAACTAATTCCTTAAAATTATTAATTACCGAATGAAAATCAGGATGCTCAACTTCTACACCAGAATATACTTCTTTATTTATACCTATTAAGAACCCTATTGATTTATTTTTTGTTTCTTCAGTAATATTTCCTTTATCTATATGAGAAATTAAATCCGCAAATGATAATTCATAATCAATTTCGAAATAGCTCTTAAAAAATAGTTTAATTAATGAATAAACCTCCTTCTCAAGAATGATTTTCTTCGATAATAGATAACCACATTTCTTAATAACAACCTTCTTAAGTTCTCTAATTAATAACTCTCCCTCTTTTTTTTTCATTTTACTAACCTTTTACTTATTAAATTATATTATGACAATTTAAAAAGCTTTCTCACCTAATATATAACTATTTTATTTACTTTCATCATTTAATGATTTATGCTCATCCTCAATATTTGCAAATTCAGCTGGTTTCTTTTTTAACATCCATTTTCTTAAGAATACAAGACCCAAAACTATGACCAAAATAATTATTCCTAATACCAATAGGATCGTTCTATTATTAAATAAATCTTTTAAAAAATCCCTACCAAAAACCAGACTAACACTTCCAGGCTCTTCTTTTATTGATTGTTTATTGTACTCTTCAATCATATGTTTACAACCATTTATTGCAATATCTAAAAGTTTTGAAGTTTCATCTTTATCTCCTTCTGCTAAACTATCTTCTGCCTGTCTTAATAATTCCACTAGCTCTTGGCATTCACCATTATTATCGAGTAGGTCCCTTGCAAAAGAAAGTTTTGTTTCAAGAGTTTCACCTTCATTTTTCTCCTCTAATGAATTAATTATTATGAGTGCACTATCCATAAATGAAGGGTCAGAAACATTTGCGTGTATTTCTAATTCATAACTTCCAGGATCCCTATAATTAATCAATGTTAAGTTAACAAATTCACTTTCTCCTACATAAATAAAATCAACAAAAGTGGAGCTTAATGAATACTCAACATCTCCTTCTTCAGTTTTAATACCCAATGAAACCCCATTCAACGGCCCAGTCCAATTATTCTTTAATTCAATTGGAATAATAATTGTTTGATTCTGATACATAACAACGCTTTTCGCACTAATAATCTCCAGAGGGAAAGGATCATTATCCCCCTCCAAAGGAAGACTAACTGGGTGCCTAGTTGTTCCTCCAGCAGGCTCGGTAGGACCTTGATATTTAGCAGTAACATTAACGAACACTTCATTACTATTGACGACACCACCGAAAACATCTTCTGCAGTGAAAACCATAGAACAATAGCCTTCAGTTAAACCTTTTAGATCAAGAGTATCACCTGTAATAGTAATATTTAGATAAGCATTACAACCAGAGGTATACTCATAAGTTAGATTTGAAGTTTCATCATCACCTAGCAACCAGTCTTCATTAATATCAAAATCAGGATCATAAAATCTTTGTAACCCTGAACTGAAACTTGGAAGTGTAAAATAATCAGGTACCATTATTGAACCATCAACAGAACGGTTTCCAGTAAAATTTGGAAGTGAATTATTTAAAATAGGAAGACGATTAACATTTGTAATATTTAAGTCCCAAGTCCAATTAACTTCATTAAAAGTATCATCTACTACTTGCAATAATACTTCGTAAGAATCACTACTAAAAAAGTTAAAAGTATAATTAAGAGTATGATTACCATCAATTAAACTGGAATCATTTATTAGCTCTCCATTAACAGTCCAATTATAATTTAGTGTTGAATCACTATCTACAGTTGTATGATTAAATATTATCGATACATTTTCGTTTTCTACCATCATTGTTGTTCCGCCTGAAGACTGATTTGTGTTATTCCAAGCATAAATGATTTGATAATTATCACTCTCATTACCATAAGGGTATATGCTCTCTATTTCTGGAGAACTACTTCTCAGATATATTGTAAAATTAGTATCATAGGTATCATTAACACCTAAAGAATCTGTAAGAGTGATTGTTATATTATAAGTTTTATTTGCACAATCTGCAACAAAAGTATCAATAGTTACTTCTCCTGTTAACGAATTTATTGAGAATATATCGGGGATTGTAGGAGTTATGTTAAAACTATAGGTTAAAACTTCTGTTGAACCAATTACATAAAGGTCGTCGTCATCACCAGTTACAACAACACTTGACGAATATGGTATTTGATAAAATATTCCTTCACTAGAAGCATTAGGGAAAACTATTGGCTTAGTCAATTCAGGATTGTTGTTAGTATTATTTATTGAAAAAATAAATGAATCATAAATAACAGCCCCTCTTTGGTCTTGAAGGCTTAAGTTTATTGAATAATTACCAACATCTAATTGATTGGGTATAAAATTAATTATTCCGGTTGCTTGAGTTATATCAAAAGTAAAAGAAGAGTTTCCAAAACCATTAATTAAACTGACTGATTCTATTGAATAATTAACAAAGTCACCTCCGTCATCATCAGTTCCAGTAACATTAAAAGAACAAGCAACATCCTCAGAACAATTAATATTGTCTAAACCATAAACAAAATATGGCACAGTATTATTAAGAACAGTTAATTCTAATACTTTAAATGCTGATAAAGGTGTTCCTGCTTGGAAATTACTGGTCCCATCATCAGTTAGGGTAATATTAAATAAATAAGTATTATCAACTAACGTATCATTAGTACTATGAAAACCAAAGATTCCATCAGTTGAAAGATTAAAATAATCTCCAGAATAATTCATTGTATAGGTTATGTTCTCACCCTCATAAGTAAAATTGTCAACATCACTACCGTTAATTACATACACAAAATTTGTATAAAGATAAGCATTAAGATTTGAAATGTTTTGAGAAGTACTAAAGGTATTATTTTGATGGCTACTATTATCACTAATTACAGGATAATCATTAGTATTATTAAAAACTGCATTTATAGTTGTGGAATCAGTTGAACCAAACTGATCTTCTACATAAACAATAAAATCTCTTTGAACAATATGTGTATTATTGAGTGCAATTATATTAATAGTTGCATTATAATGGCCAACATCATTAATAGTATAATTAATAAAATTTGAAAAGTTATCTGTAAAAACAGATTGATTTGAAGAAAAGCTCAGATTCTCTCCAACACCAACATCAATATCTGTCGCATGAAATTCTAAAATAAAAGGCTGACCTTGCACACCATTTATTTGCTGTGTTATTTGAGTTATATTCGGAGCGTGATTTGTGCTATTAATTGTTAAATTATAAACAAAAGTAGTATTAACAGTATTATTGGTTGAATCTACTGCAGTAATATTTATTGAATAATTACCAAAATCTGCAGGTGCAGCACTACCATCTGATGTATTAAAATATATTTCTTTTGTAGTTTCATTAATTTCAATATAACTTAAACTTCCAGGGCTATCACGATTATTATTAACAACTGAAAGAGTATATGCATCTTCTTCTTCATCAGTAACTGTAAACGCTTCTGTATAATTTGTATCTGTATTTATATCTACAACAGATTCATTAAGCGTAATAATCGGTGCGTCATTTACAGGTATTAAAGTGAAATCTATAAGTTTATTAGGAAGCCCCCCCTCATCATTATCAGTTGCTTGAAACTGTGTATCATTTTGGTATTTTGTTGTTTCACTTCCATCAACTTCAGGATCTAAAATAGCATGATCAACAAGACAAGTTATTGCCCCTGTATAAGATGCAACAGAACAAATATTTAATAGATTAGTTTCATCTTCAAGTGAATAAATAAGTGTATCATTATCTGCATCTGTTGCATTAATTATTAAATCATATTGTATATCTTCATACATAGTAAACGATGAACCAACTTCTCCAACACCATAGTAAATTTTAAGATTAATAGGTGGAGAATTTTGAACTTCTACACTTACTTCATCAGTAACATTATCTGTTGTATTAAATAAAGTAACATTGCAAGTCCAAGTTTCACCCTTTCTAGTAACAGAAGAAGATATGGTTTGAGGGCTAGGAAATTCTCCTACAGTTCCTTCAAGTGTTATGTAAAGAACACTGCCATTCAACCATACAATGGTTACATTTATTGCATCATCATAATCCCAACTACAATTTAAATCATCGTCAGTATAAACAGAACCCATTGCAGGGTCACCACCATTAAAAGATACTAATCCAGTTAATCTTGATAAAGAAAATTCTTCAGGGCCATAACTCACTATTAGGAATGCAAATAATATAAAAAGAGCTACAAAAGATCCTTGTCTTAATAACTCTTCGAGCTTTTTCTTTTTCTCTTTTTTACTCTTTGGGTCTTTATTCATTACTTTCTACTCCGAGATTTATGTCCTTTACTATCTGATTTAAGATTCTTAGTTAATGAAGAAATAACAAAGTCTTTTATGGTAATATTATTCATTGCACAATAAACTTTTATTTTTTTATGCAATTCATCAGGAATTTCTATATTTATATTGACCATGTTTGTTTTATCTCATATATTAATATCTGGTTATTATTTGATTTCCTTGGATAGAACTTTAGTAATATATTCTTTAATTGTAAAATTATCTATTGCACACTTAACTTTCATTTGTTTATGCAATTCATTTGAAATAGCAATATTTACATTTACCATTTTACACCTACTCCCCTTATAACAAATTATTACACTTACCATTTAATAAGTTAACTATGTGGAGCTTTAATCTACTAACTTATCTTACTTAACTTACTTTACTAAGTTAGTTAAATTGATTTATTTAGTTTATTTATATTACTTAGATAACTTATTTATAAAGATTGTGGTAAAAAAGAATATAGCAAAAGCTAGTTTTAGAAAAATACATAGAAAAAATGCTCAATAACAAAAGCTATTGAGATAAAATAAAAAAAAATGAATCATGCATAAAAAAATTAGACTAAAAAAAGATTAAAGCGAACTTATTAGTAACTGCACGCTGAATACCTCGCCGAAGCTTGGTACTTACACGCCAGTCCTATCAAACCCATCTTCTATAGGCGTTCTCATGTCTCTTTTCTAGGTGGGTTTCGTGCTTAGATGCTTTCAGCACTTATCCCTTAAAGCGTAGCTGCTCAGCTTACCTTATCAGATAACTGATACACCAGTGGCTTCGAACCATCGTTCCTCTCGTACTAAATGGTCCTTCCCATCAGACATTAAACATTCCCAGTAGATATTAAACAAACTGCCTCACAGCGTTCTGAACCCAGCTCACGATCCCTTTTAATGGGTGAACACCCCCACCCTTGGATGCTTCTGCACATCCAGGATAGGAAGAGCCGACAGCGATGTAGCAAGCCGCGCCGTCGATGTGGGCTCTCGGGCGCGACAACTCTGTTATCCCCGGAGTAACTTTTCGGTCAATGCTAGCCCCCATCAAGGAGAACTAACAGATCGCTAGACCAGTATTTCTACTTTGGATTTCCACTTATTAGAAACCCAATCAGGCCGACTTTTGCTCTTGCACTCTACGGTGGATTTCTGACCCACCTGAGCAGACCTTTGGGCCCCACTGATATCATTTCAGTGGGGTGCCACCCCAGCCAAACTGTCCACCAATTGATGTCTTTGCATTGCAAATAAGTATCACAGAATTTGAAGAGTGGTGTTACATTGGCGTCTATATTCAAGCTGGCGCCTAAATCATAACAACTCCCACTTACACTATACAACAAATCCCGTAACACAACAACAGGCTACAGTAAAGTTTCACGGGGTCTTCACTTCCCACTGGGAATCTCTGGCCTTTGCACCAGAATAGAAAATTCGGAGGGTTCTAGTCAGGGACAGCGATGATCTCGTTACGCCATTCATGCAGGCCGTCATTCAAACGGCAAGGCATTTCGCTACCTTAAGAGAGTTATAGTTACCCCCGCCGTTTATCAGCCCTTCACCCCCTTGAAAGAAGGCTTAAGGTACTGACACTGGGCAGACGTCACCAACTATACACAGCTTTACAGCCTAGCAGTTGGTTATGTTTTTGTTAAACAGTCGGACCATCCTTGTAATTTCACCCTACAATCGCACCCATGCGGATACAAAAGTAGGGACCCCTTATACCGAAGGTACGGGGCCAATTTGCCGAATTCCCTTGACTAGATTATCCCTACACACCTTAGGCTTCTCACCTAGGGGCACCTGTGCCGGTTCTGGGTATGAACATTCAGAATCTATATCAATTCCTTTTTCACGGACTCAAGGCATTAGCAGAATGTACAAATGCACACTGTTCTAAGGTTTAAACAAATTCTCATCATAACAATACTCCTTTGTTTTATCCTTATTAGCATATTCGATAGAATATGTCTGCCTAGCCCAAAGTGTCAGAAATTGATCTTGCGTTGCCGCACATATCTAAATGGTACAGGAATATTAACCTGTTTCCCTTTCCCCTCACTCCAATTAGGAGCTGGGTTAGGATCAACTAACCCTCAACTGATTTGCATTGTTGAGGAACCCTTGCCCTTACGGTGATACTGATTCTCACAGTACTAAGATCCTACTACTACCAGGATTTTCATTCGTGTAGGATTCGCATCTTCTCGCGAAAATGTTTCTACTCCATCACGACGCCTACCTATCATACTCTTTACAGAGCTCTGTAGTATCGGTAACCAATTTAGCCCCGTCCATTTTCAACACCCACAGCCTCGAAAAGTAAGCTGTTACGCACTTTTTAAAGGATGGCTGCTTCTAAGCCAACCTCCTCACTGTCTTCGGCCATGGACAATTTTTACCCTTTAACACTTAATTGGTATTTAGGGACCTTAACTACAGTCTGGGTTGTTCCCCTCTCGGGACTCACGCTTACCACGAGCCCCCGTCTCCCAGCTTCTACGATGTTAGAACATTTGGAGTTGGACAAAAAACCGAGGGATTTCTCCCCCTAAATCTTCAATCCGTAGCTCTACCTTTCTAACTATCTCCACCGAGGCTTGACTACGGCCAACTTTGGTAGGAACCAGCTATCTCCGAACTCGATTGGCTTTTCACCCCTAATCCCAAGTCATAATAGCACTTGTCCATAGCAATTCTTCAGGCCTCCACCCCTTATTACAGGGACTTCACCTTGCTCAGGATTAGATCGTTCGGCTTCGGGTCTTACCCGAGTGACTATAGGCACTTTCACACCTTGTTCCTCGTAAACTGCGAACATTTGGTTTCCCTAAGGGTACTCTTATTCAGATTACCCTCGCCACTCAGATAAACTCCCTGGCACGTTATTCAAAACGCACGTTACACTTCCTAAGAAGCGTAACACTCCATAACTTCTAGGTTTCAAGATCTTTTGACTCTCAGTCAAGAGTTCTTTTCAGCTTTCCCTCACGGTACTAGTACTCTATCGGTCTCAGAAAGTATTTAAGGTTGGAAGTTGATGCCTCCCAATTTCATGCATTATTTCCAAAATACACTACTCAGGATATTCTCAAAACCCTTCTGCTTTATTCTACGGGACTATCACCCTCTTTGGTATGATGTTCCAAAAAACTTCGAATCAGCAGACTAGAGCTCTAAAGAGAATCCTACAACACCACATCTCTAATACTTTTCAGTACCAGATTCAGTTTGCCTTATACTGCTTTCAATCGCCTTTACTCACAGCATCTCAATTGATTTATTTTCCTTCAGGTACTAAGACGTTTCAATTCCCTGAGTTTTCCTGCTTTTCAGCATAAATGTGAAGTCACATTCGGAAATTCTTGGTTCAAAGGTTGCGTGCACCTCGCCAAGACTTAATACAGCTTGCCATATCCTTCATCGTCTTCTGAGCCAAGCTATTCACCTAAAAGCGTAGTTTTAATCTTAGTATATTATTTTATATAGGTTTAATCTATATTAAACTAGTCTAATTTTCCTATGCATGATGTCATAAATATGAAATGTAATGAACATATCTCTTTCGTACATACCGTTTTGGTAAACAGTATGATATCATTGAAATTAAATCTTTCAAATTAAATGGTGGACCCGTCGGGATTCGAACCCGAGGCCCCCGCCTTGCAAGGGCGGTGCTCTACCGGACTGAGCTACAAGCCCATTCAGTCAAACATCGATTTTAAAATGTCAGATCTAATGTATGAATAAAAAAAATTAGTAGGAAAATTAGAAACACTTGTGAAGGTGATTAAAAAAAAAAGGAGGTGATCCAGCCGCAGGTTCCCCTACGGCTACCTTGTGACGACTTGTCCCGCCTCACTGAGCTTAAGTTCAGCTTGCTCAAAAAAGTAAGTTTCACTTAAACCCTGCTCGGTTGGAATGACGGGCGGTGTGTGCAAGGAGCAGGGACATATTCACCGGAATATGATGAATTCCGATTACTAGGGATTCCAGCGTCATGAGGATGAGTTACAATCCTCAATCCGAACTAAGATAGAATTTAGAGGATTAGCTTCTCCTTTCGGAGTCGCAGCCCATTGTCTCTACCATTGTTGCGCGCGTGTAGCCTAGAAGATTCGGAGCATACAGACCTACCGTAGCCTGCACCTTCCTCCCTGTTTCCAGGGCAGTCCCTATAATGTGCTCAATCCCCATACAGAGTTGTTAGCAATTATAGATACAGGTCTCGCTCGTTACCTCACTTAAGAGGACACCTCGCGGCACGAGCTGACGGCGGCCATGCACTACCTCTCGGCTCGTCAGGTAAGCCCTTCAGACTGACCTTCATCCTGCCGTCGCCTCTAGTGAGGTTTTCTGCGTTGAGTTAGATTAAACTGCACGCCGCACCCCTTGTGGTGCTCCCCCGCCAATTCCTTAAAGTTTCAGTCTTGCGACCGTACTTCCCAGGTGGTGAGCTTAACAGCTTCCTTTCGACACTGCATATTCACGAAGAATATGCAACACCTAGCTCACAGCGTTTACTGCCAGGACTACTCGGGTATCTAATCCGGTTCGCTCCCCTGGCCTTCGTTCCTCACCGTCAGATCCATTCTGGTCAGATGCCTTCGCCATTGGTAGTCCTTCAGGGATTATAACATTTTACCGCTCCCCCTGAAATACTTCTGACCCCTCCTGGTCCCTAGTTTAGCAGTGTCTTCTGCACGTTGTCAAGTTAAGCCTGACAATTTCACAAAAGATTTACTAAACCGGCTACGAACGCTTTAGACCCAATAATTGCGATTGCCACTCGTGACGCCGGTATTACCGCGGCTGCTGGCACCGGTCTTGCCCATCACTTATTCGCCAAAGACTTTACCTTTGGCAAAAGCCCATACATAGTATGAGCACTGGGGATTCCCCTATCACACTTGCGTGCATTGTAGAAGTTTCGCGCCTGCTGCACCCCGTAGGGCTGGAACAAGTATCTCAGTGTTCCTCTCCGGGCTACCTCTCTCAAGGCCCGTACTGATCACAGGTTTGGTGAGCCATTACCTCACCAACAGCCTAATCAGCCGCCATCCAATCCTAGAGCTCGAGTTTGAAGAAAAAATCATTCCAGATTTTTTTCCCTATCGGGTATTAACCTTAGTTTCCCAAGGGTATCCCCGACTCTAGGGCATGTTAATGACGTGTTACTGAGCATTCCGCCTCTATTGCTAGAAGACTTGCATGGCTTAGTCGAATCCCCATAGCAGCAATCTCCCGCAGGATCAACGGGTATTTTTATACTAATCCTTAACGTACTTTTCGCCTTTATGGAATTGTGGGTTGTTTATATATTTAGAGTATATAGTACACACACTTTTCGTCAAAAAAAGTGTTTCTATAAATTTTCCTACTAACCAAAATTTTTTTATGAATTTTGGAATATCAAATTTGCATAGAACAAAATAGTTCATGCAAAATCTTTTTTCAAAACAATGAAAATTCACTGCTTTTACTAGTTACACGTTAAACGTGTTTGGAGATGATAGAACACTTAGTTTTAAGTGTAGACATAGCGAACCTCGATTCATTTATAAAGATTGTGGTTGATTAAGAACGGTATAAACAAAAAAGTATTAAAATAGAACATCTAACTAGATTATTACTATGGTAAATAAAAATAATAAACAATTACTTCAAGATTTAATGGAATTCTTACAGAACAAAGGCTTTATCTGGGGTCCTTCTCCTGAAATATATGGTGGAATGGCTGGTTTTTACACTTATGGTCCTCTTGGAAAGCTACTAAAGAACAATGTAGAGAACTTTATAAGAAAAAAGTTTCAACAGGAAAATTTCTGGGAGATAGAAGCACCGATTCTTCAACCAAAAGAAGTTTGGGAAGCATCAGGGCACTTAGCAGGTTTTACAGACCCCTTAATTAAATGTTCTAAATGCAGTGCGTTATTTAGAGCAGACAATCTGATTGAAGATTTATTTCCTGATTTAAATTTTAAAAAAGAGGATATCTTAAAGATTATTGAGGATAAAAAGATTACCTGCCCCAGTTGCAAGGGAAGATTCATTTCTGAACTAAAAAAACATGATCTTATGATGAAAACAAATGTTGGTGTAGATAAAGAGGCTTATTGTCGGCCAGAAACTGCAACCACAACATATTTACCATTTAAGAGATATGTAGAATTTTTTAGAAGTAAAGTTCCTTTTGGAATATTTCAAATTGGTAAAGCATTTAGAAATGAGATTAGTCCTCGACAATTAATGATGAGAATGCGTGAGTTTACACAAGCGGAAGCACAACTGGTTGTGTTTAAAGACGATAAAGATAAGTTTTCTGGTTTTGATAAACTTAAAGATATTGAAATTAATGCAATAACCAAAGATGATCAAAAAGGAAAAGAAATGACCTCTAATAAATGGACTGTTGGTAAACTATATGATAAAAAATACCTAAAAAATAAAGCATATGCCTATGCATTTGGTCTAACCTGTAGTATATTTCTAGAATTAGGATTCCCAATTGATAGAATAAGATTAAGACAACACAGAGATGATGAAAAAGCCTTCTATGCCGACGACGCGTGGGATATTGAATTTAAATTAAATACTTTTGGTTGGTATGAAATTGTAGGTATTCATGACAGAACAGATTATGATCTTAAGCAACACGCTAAATTTTCTAAAGTTAATCTGGATGTTCTTAATGAAACCACAGGAAAAAGAGAATTTCCCCATGTAATAGAAATCGCGTTTGGTATTGATAGACCCGTATTTGCTTTGTTAGATATGTTCTATGAAAAAAAGAATATTGACGATGGTAAAAATGTTTTTAGTATTCCTGTTGGAATCGCACCTGTAAAAGCAGCAATCTTTCCCCTGATGAAAAAACCAGAACTTATTTCTAAAGCAACTGAAGTTTATGAACTATTGAATAAAAATTATATTGTTAGATATGATGCTGCTGGAAGTATTGGAAAAAGATATCTTAGAGAAGGTGAAAGCGGAACTCCATTCTGCATAACAATAGATTATGATACTATCAAAGATAATACAGTTACAGTTCGTGATCGTGAGACAGAGAAACAAGTCAGAGTGAAAATATCTGAACTGGATAGTTTTTTAGGGGAGTTAATTATTGGAACTAAGAAAGTTTAGAATGAGACTAAAAGATAAAGTGAATGAAGAAGAAACCAAAAGAGGGTATGTTATAATAGATATGAATCTTTGTGATTTAGATAAATTTAACGTAAAAGAAAATATCATCATTAATATGCATGATCAAGAAACAAATCCTGATTATTTTAAGAAAATAAAAAATCCTGGGGTAATTGCTTCTGCTAGTTATAACTTAAATTATTAAATTCTATTCTTAATTGATAATTAGATTTATAACTATTTAATCAATAATCACAATTACTAATACAAGAAAATTAAGCAATTATAAAAATAACTAATGCATTTAGTTGATAATGAGAAAAAATGAAAATAAGAATTGACTATCACTTCCATCCAAATTTATCTAGAAATAAACAGAAAGCTATAAAAAAATGTAAAAAGATTTGGAAAAAGTTTCAAAAAAAAGAAATTAATTGTGTAATAATCACTGAACACTCGTATAAAAATCCCAAAAGAGCTTATGATTTAATGATAAAAGAAAAACCTAAAAATTGTTTCTGTTTTCCAGGAGTAGAATATATTACAAAAGAAGGAATAGACATTATAATTTTTTCATTAGGCAAAAAGATTTATGACTACAAAGAGTTAAAATCTTTTAAAACAACATATTTTGATTTAATTGATTTTGTAAAATCAAAGACTAACTTATTTGCATTTGTCACACACCCATACACTTTGGGATTAACGTCAGTAATAAATAAATTAGGAACAAAAGATTATAAGAAATCGCTAAATATGCTTAATGCAATTGAAATATCAAATGGCGCGTTTGATAATCTCTATTTTTTTATGAATACATTTCCATTCAAATATTTTTTCAAAACAAAAATTAAAAAAATCATCAAAACAAAAAGTTTACCAAAATCAGATTACCCAAAAAAAATTAAATTTCTTAGTGCAGGTAGTGATGCTCATCATGTAGAAGAAATAGGTAATTGCTATGAAATACTTTACCCAAAAAAAATTAATAAAAACAAAATGTTTAAAATAATTTCAAACAACTTAGGCAATGGTAAAGTTTTTTATGATACAGCCAAAAAACAAAGCGTAAGTTTATTATTAAGAATGTCATTTACTACACTATGTGAATATATTACAAAAATTATAATAAAAATAAAATTGCAAAAACACTAATTCAACTTCTTCTCAGTCTCTGCAATTTTTAAAGTAGTCTTGATAACAGTATCTGGATTAAGACTTATTGATTGAATTCCTTTCTCAACTAAGAACTCTGCAAATTCAGGATAATCAGAAGGTGCTTGCCCACAAATACCAATATATTTTCCTTTTCTATTTGCAACCTCAATTACCTCTGCAATTAATTTCTTAACTGCAGGATTTCTTTCATCATAAATATGAGAAACAATTTCAGAATCTCTATCAAGACCTAAAATCAACTGAGTTAAATCATTACTTCCAATACTAAATCCATCAAAAATATCTAAGAATTCATCTGCAAGAATAACATTTGAAGGAATTTCACACATTGCATAAATTTGTAATCCATCTTTATGATGTTTTAAACCAGACTTTTCTATTTCTGCAATCACACTGTGTGCTTCATCTATTGTTCTACAGAAAGGAATCATTATTATAACGTTCTTTAGACCATATTCTCCTCTAACTTTCTTAATTGCTTCACATTCTAATGCAAAAGCATCTCTATAATTTTTATCATAATACCTTGATGCTCCTCTCCATCCAATCATAGGATTATCTTCAGAAGGTTCGAAATAAGCTCCGCCAATTAAATTTGCATACTCATTACTTTTGAAATCACTAAGCCTTAGAATAACTTTCTTTGGATAAAATGCAGCTGCAATTTTACCAATTCCTTGAGCAAGCATGTCAATAAAATACTGTTTTTTATCTTCATAGGCAGCAGTTAATTCTTCAATTTTTTCTCTGTCTTTACCGTGCACGTTATCAAAGTGAAGTAGTGCCAATGGATGAATCTTTATGTAAGAATTAATAATAAACTCTTCTCTTGCAAGACCAACACCTTGGTTAGGAATAAAACTAAATTCAAATGCTTCTTCAGGGTTTCCCACATTCATCATGATCTTTGTTTTTGTTTCTGGAAGATTTTCTAAGTCATGTTTTTCTATTTCAAAATTCAATATTCCTTCATAGATTTTACCAACATCCCCTTCAGAGCAACTAGCAGTAACTTTCTGGCCTGAAGTTAGTATTTCTGTTCCTTTTTTTGTTCCAACAACACAGGGAATTCCTAATTCCCTTGATATAATTGCAGCATGACAAGTCCTTCCACCTCTATTAGTTACAATAGCAGAGGCAATCTTCATTATTGGTTCCCAATCAGGATCAGTCATATCTGTAACAAGAATTTCTCCTTCTTTGAATCCATGTATATCTTTAACATCTTTAATTACACTAACTTTTCCAGCACCAATTCTTGAACCAACACTTCTTCCTTCAACAAGAACTTTTGATTTCTCTTTTAGAACATATTCTTCAAGTTGGTTTTTATTTTTCTGACTATGAACTGTTTCTGGCCGAGCCTGAACAATAAATAATTCTTTTGTTATCCCATCTTTAGCCCATTCCATATCCATTGGTTTATGATGGCATGCTTTTTCAGAATAATGATCTTCAATAATACAAGCCCAATTAGCTAGAGTTAGAATTTCATCGTCACTGATACAAAATTGTTTTCTGTGAACAGGATCAACACCAACATTTTTAGTTGGATGTTTACCATCTTTAGTGTAAATCATCTTTATTTCTTTACTACCAACTTTTTTAGAAATAATGGGCTTAAAACCTTGTTTTAATGTTGGCTTGAAAACATAAAACTCGTCAGGATTTACTGCACCCTGAACAACATTCTCACCTAACCCATAGGCCCCAGTAATAAATGCAACATCCTCAAATCCAGATTCAGTATCTAATGAGAACATTACCCCGCTGGAGGCAATATCTGATCTAACCATTTTTTGCACACCAATAGAAAGTGCAATTGAAAAATGATCAAATCCCTTATCTTCTCTGTAGGAAATTGCCCTATTTGTGAATAGTGAGGCAAAACACCTTTTGCAAGAATCTATTAATTCTTCTGCACCACGAATATTAAGATAAGTATCCTGTTGCCCTGCAAAACTTGCATCAGGCAAATCTTCTGCAGTTGCACTACTTCTTACTGCAACATCTGTGTTATCACCATATTGTTTACAAAGATGATCATACGCTTCAACAATTTCTTTTCTTAAACTTTCAGGAATTTCAGTTGTTCTAACTAACCTTCTAACTTTTTCTCCTCTATCTTGAAGATTATACAAATCTTTTGTATTGAGATCTGAAAGAATCTGCTTGATTTGATCTCTTATACCCATCCTTTCTAGAAGAAAACGATATGCAAATGCGGTAACAGCGAAACCATTTGGAATATTAACACCTTTAGGATTAAGAGTTTTATACATTTCACCCAATGATGCATTTTTTCCACCGACTAATGGAACATCTTCAATACCCAATTGATCAAACCATAGAATAAACTCTGAATTCCTATCCACTCACACACCTCTTTTTGTAATAATTATATAATAATTATAATATTGTCTTTTATATAATTTATGTTTATAAAGGTTATGGAAGAATAATAAGCTATTAACAAACCTTTCTTGCAAATACTAAGAAACCGGTATGATTATGAGTTAATCCTTTAGGTTTGCACTTTTTATTGTGCAGATCCCATTCTCTGTGCAAAATTTCTTTTGTAGTTATTACAGAGAAATCATCAGACTCGTCAAGTACAACAACCACTTCTTTTGCTTGATTAAGTTGAGTAACATAAAACACTGCATAACCACTAAGTTTTAGAAATTCCCTAACAGTATCAATTGTTTCTGTTGGTTTTAGAACATCAATTGCAAAAACATCTGCTTTTATTTCTTTTACAATATCTTTAATTTCTTTCTTATTAGAAACATTTGCTTTGTAGAAATTAACATTATCAATATTTAGAAACTTCTTATTCTTTTCACAAGCTTCTAAGTGCTCATCTTTAATCTCAAAAGAATAAACTTGTTTACAATGCTTTGCCAGGAATAATGCTAATCCTCCTGAACCGGAACCAGAATCAAAAACAATGCTTTCATTAGTAATTCCTGTTTCAGCGAGAATAACTGCTGCATCCTTTAAGTTAATAATTTGTGCAGCTCTTGTTAAATTATTGAAATTATCAGTAAAACTTGCATCAAAAATATATGCCTCTTTATCTTTCTTGGTTTTTATCTTACCTTGTTTATTTAACTCTTCTTTGGGAATAATATCATAAGATAAGTGTAAATCTTGGCTAAGCCTAATTTCTTTTAAGAACATATTCTCATGCTTACCATAAGATTTTCTACCACTAGCATAACTTTTTGGAGACTGCAAATTTCTTTGATGAAGAATTTTATTAACCATTTTATATTTCTTTTCTAATATACGCACCTTTATCTACAAGATGCTTTAATGCGATATTTCCATCTCTAACAAATCTTGCAAGACCAAGATTTTCATTAAACTTATTCTGAACAAAAACACGCCCATGATCTTTTTTAAGAAAACTTTTTTTTAGTCCCTTCTTAAAAATATCTTTTTTGCAAAGAAACATCCATTCGCTTTTATCATCAACAATTACTTTTCTGGGAGAATGTAAAGATAAAAAATCAATAAGTTCAGGTGTAGGAATAAAATCTTTTTTTATCTCTCCAATAGGCATTCCTATTGAAAAGAAATCAGTTGAAATTAACTCCATACTATTCTTAAGTTCTATACTAGAAGCAAAAACGTATCTTGATCTTTTTATTATAACTCCTAACTTATCAAGCACTGATGATTCTAGGCCAAAATCTGAAATAAAATCATAAAATTTCTTAAGTTCTTTGTTCTCTGCCATAGAATATTAGAAAATGTTGGTATTTAAAAAACTATTCAACAATAGTATTGCTCGAAAGCTTTTGTACTTCTTTGTTGATGTTCTGTTTTATTAATCTAAGACTTATATCAGAAATAGTACTATCAATCTTTCTAATCTTAGATTTTAAATCTTTGAACTTAGAATTCCACAAATCAAATGAATCTTCTTGTTCCTTAACATTTAAGTAAAGAATGTTATCGTGAAGACGAGAATTAATATTTTTTAACTGAACACCAGATTCTTTAATTTTATCCTCAAAAGAAAAAACTAAATTAATCAATTCTTTTAACTTTTCATTATTAGAACTTATGGCACCAATATTACTTTTTATATCTAAAAATGTTTCTTCGTTAATATCCTCATCTTGACTTGAAATAAATTTCATAATCCAATCTTTAACTTTAGAATAATCTTTATCATCTAATAATTCGCTTATATATGATAATTTAACCTTAATAATCAACGACAACTTAGTTAAATCTTCTCTTATTTTATCTCTTTCAATCATTAATTCAGATAAATCGCCCATACTTCTTTTTGACTTAAAAGAAGACAATCTTGCCTCAACCCTATCCTTCATCATACTTACTTGTGTAAGTTCATCAAGTATTGGAACCCTTCCCTCCTTAAGAGAAAAAATTTTATTTTCTAGTGAATGATACTCAACAATTAAATCTCCAATAGCCTTTATTGTATTTATATTACCTAAATCTATAAACTTATTAAAATCTGCAAAAGATTCACTTATTGCATCAATCTTTAACCTTATTCTATGAAGAAGTTTTGGCATTATATCATTAAGATGGTTAAGAGGTATAGAAATTTTGTTATCAAATTCCTCTATAAGAGTAATTGAATCAGTTACAAAACTTACTAACTTAAATGCAGATTTAGGAATTTTAATTTGTTCCAAAAAGATATTTATTAAATTATTTGCTTTGATCGCGCTCTTCTTAAAATATTCTTTATCTTGAGTTATTCTTTTCTCGAAATCAGGACCCAATAATAGTTCAGAATAAGACTTAAGCTTTGAAATTTCATAATCAAAACTTTCTTTGATTTTTAGGAATTTACCATAATCATCTAATTCCTCAAATATATGATCTATAAATCCTTCAACCTCTGTTAATTCAATAATATTCACAGATTGCTGTTTTTTCTTAAAAAGACCCATAATTACCCCTAATATAGTAGAAGGGGTATAACTATAAAAACTTTGCGATTAACTTTTTAAAGGATTAATCAGTTGATATAACTATGATTGATAAAATTTCCAAAAGAAAAAAGAAAATATTTACAAACAATAGAAATAAGTATGGAAAGATTGCAGAAGAAAGAATTAATATTCTCCTAAAAGAAGCAGAGAAAAACTTTTCTAATCACCCTGAAAGAAGTCACAGATATGCAGAACTTGCACACAAATTAAAACTCAAGTATAAAGTTAAGCTTAACCCTGTAATCAAGAGAAGGCTCTGTAAAAACTGCCACAAATTTATGGTGCCAGGAAAGAATTGCAGAGTAAGAGTTCACAGTTCTAGATTGATTTACACATGTGGTGAGTGTGGTACAGTAAGAAGATTTGGTTTGAAGTGATTATTATCTCTCACTGAATCAATATTTAATTCTATGGTGCTGTCTGCCCGTAAGGCACAACCCAGACAACGCACTCAATAATATCTCCTTAACCAGTTCGCCTTAAGATAGTAAAATTACTTCTTCTTAACAACAAAGAAGATCTCATTATGTATAGAAAACTCTTCATAAGCGTAGTTTAATCTTTCTAAAAGTTTGAAAAACCAAGCTCTTTTACTTTTAGCAATAGTTTTATTTCCACCAATACTTTTAGTTGGAAAAGAAACAACAAAATACTTAGTGTTTATCTCTTTTAGTAACCTTTCAGAAGAATTTCTTGATGCACTTTCTATAGAATCTAGAGTTTTTAACAAGAAACAAATGTCTGCTTTTACTTTTTTTGCCTTACTAATATCTACAGTAAGATCACAGTAAAAAGCATTACCTTTTATCTCTGCATTCTGAAAAAACTTGCTATATAGAAGAACATCTTTATTACTTAAATCACAACAAACATAATCAGGGGAAGATTGGAAACTCTCCTTCATAAAAAAGTAACTAAAACCATTATATCCACATGCCAAATCCAGAATCACATTTGGCTTAATCTTGATTATTCTCGCAATAGCATCATATATCTCTTCATAATATCTCAATCTTTCCTTAGAAGACCTATGTAACTTTAATAGTTCAAATGCAACCTCTTCTGCATTTCCTGCAACTATCGAATTTACTAACTGCCCTGTACTCTCAAAACCTCTGGCGTAAAACACACCAAACAGTTCTCTTAATCTAGATCTAACATGCTTAACTATTGTCTTAAACTCCTTAGATTTAGTTGTTCTTTTCTTATCAGCCTTGAACTTTTCTTTAACTTTAAGGAATAATTTCTTTTCTTGCAGAAGAAAAAGGGCCAGTTCTTTACTGACAAAAGACCTATTAATATGTAATAATTCTCTCTTATCTATAATCTTAGTTATGAATAACTCTTTCAACTCATTATCTGCCATAGTAATAGTGTTCTTGTTAGGATTTAAATGTGTTTTGGGTTTAATAACCGCTAAATTTAAATATAACCAATGCCCAGAAGGAGATATGGTTGAAAGAAAAAAGTATAAATGTCTAAAATGCAAGTTCTCATTCCTATTAGGAGAAAATAGAACAATAAGATGTCCTAATTGTGGCTCAGAATCAGATATGATTGAAGAAGTCACTCAAGATAGTCATTCTGCACAAAAAATTGTTGACAATTCTGATGGATGGTAAAAGATTAACTTTAAAAATAAACTCTGTTTCTATTTAAATATGCCACGGTCGCATAGTTTGGTATTGCGCGGGATTGCTAATCCCGTCCCTTTTGGGAGCATGAGTTCAAATCTCATCCGTGGCGTTTTTTTGTTTCTAAGTTGTAATTAAGGAAATAAATTAAAAACTATCTTATTTGAGGAATCGTATTATTCACCATCTCATATGGTTCCGTATGATTACCTAATGATTGACTTCTAAAATCAGTATCTGAAACGTATGGACCAAGTCTAGAATTTGAATCATCACTATCTTTTTTAGGTAAACAATTTGATGGACAAGAATCAGGCATTTCTTGAGTAATTCCCCAGTTACAATAATTATCTCCATCTTGATCTTCACATAATATTTCTAAAAAATCAATATTTTCTACATAAAACGGATTAATTATCATCGCAGAATTTGTGGATTCACTAAAATCATCACCCTCAAAAGACAGTTGAGCGTAACCTTCGTCCCCCCAATTGTCTCCCCAACTATTTTTAAAAATCCACACAGTATGTTCTGGATCATCTCTGTTGGGTATCCATCCAATTAAAGACATTGCATGATGCCATGAATAAATTGTTGATGTTAGAGCGCCACAGGTCATTAATTCATGTTTTATGGTCTGAACTGAATTTGCATTATTATAATAACTCATATACTGTTGTTCATTTATTTTAATTGATAAATCAGGAGAATCACATAATTCATTACAAGGTATTTCTTCAGCTTGATACGGAAAACAATTTTCATCAACTATTCCATAGTCTCTTGAAAACGTTAAAACTCCACTAGGACTACCACCCTCACATCCATTAACCCCTCTGCAAGATACTGGATGTTGCTCAGATAAATCATAATCTAAATGTTGATTATAATACAAATTTAAATTATTTTCAATACTTGCAACTGCTGCAAATGCATAACAGCTACCACAACTTCCTTGATCTTTTATTGGAGTATCCCAATTTGTTCCATGAAAATCTTTAAGATTAAATTGAGCGGGGAAAATCATATTATTATTTGATATGAATGATTGTAAGGCTATATTTAATTCAAGAGCGTTATTATCTGATATATTTATATTATTAACATAGGTATAATATCCTGATTTGTAGAGTTTTATCTTATTAATACCTGGCTGTAAATTGTCTATAACAATTGGAGTTTGACCCACATTCTCATCCATATCATTAATAAAAACATATGCTCCAGTAGGGGAAGATAAAATATTAATTTCAGCAGTTCGAATTTGATTATCTTTTATATTACTATTTATAATTTTATTTTCTTTATTTTGAGAAGATTTATCTGATTCAAATTTGAATACTCCTCCTTTATAATATTCAAATCCTTGTAAATTAGGTAAATATTCAGGATTTCCAAATAATTTTTTTTTCTCTTGATAACTTAATTCCGAAATACCTGTATTTCCAGCGATCCAAGAATTTTGATTTTTAGTAATTTGAGTAATTTTATATTCTATTTGTTCAGCTTTTTTATCCATAGTAATTTTTGAAAGATCTTCACTAACATAGTTAATTGAATTTAAAAGTAATTTAGCATTCATAACTTGGAGTTTTATATATTTAGGTTTTATTGAGCTAAGTAAACATGTTTCTTCGCAAACATTTTCTAAAGTTAATTCAGTTAATTCATCATTTATGGAAATAGCATCATATAATTCATATATTAAATATTCATCATCATTATTATCTATTAATATTAATCTAACTAAGAAATTAGAATCAAGTAGGTTAATGACACCATTAAAAGACATTGCACCTACTTTATCCACGGTGTCTATTTTAATCTCTGAGTTTTTAGCATATTCTTTATTAAGAATAATATTTTCAAGTTCATAACTCTTTAACGGAATTGAGAATTCTTCTAATTCAATAAATTGACCAAAACTTTTAATTATCGCCAAATTATTTTTTATTTTTGGCTCCATTTTATATGCTTGCCCTACTAAATTTTCACTATTTCCTTGATTTCCAGAAATTGTATTAATTGGAACTCCTTGAACTACTATTTTCTGTCCTGAAAATAAGAATATCATCCCAATAATTGCAACAATTGCAACAATGAACATATTTGTATTGTTTTTTTCCACAAGCTAACACCTTGAAATATTATACTATAATTTTAATAATGTTGTTTATAAAGTTTTTTCTAATGCTGTGTGATATGATTATTCTTTAGCAATTAGAAAGTATCTTATAAAAATTAATTATATTAATTAGTTTATTTTCTTTTAGTAAAATATCCACAACTGAACATTACCTACTTAGATAGAGAAAATTTCACAGATTTGGACAAATTGTTCAAATCTCATCCGTGGCGTTTTTTTGTTCTTATTCATTCTTTTTAGTCTCTAAATAATAGATACTTTTATAACATCTAAATTTATATTTATAATATTACTGAGGTAAAATAAAATGGCAGGAACTCCCAAAAAAGCAAAAAAATTTAAAATTGATTATAATATTGACAAACAAATTTATGATGACTTCGTAAGAAATAGTACCAAAATAGGTTATTCTCCAAATGTCGTTGTAGAAAAACTTATGAAAAAATTTAACGAAAAAGGACAAACAGCAACAGAATATCTGATAATTTTAGCAGTCGTAATCGTTGTTGCATTGATAGTAGTTGGTGTTATGGGAGGAATTCCAGGCATTGGTACAGGAGTAAGTAAA
>Ga0307992_1000604_pt1 | contig 22472 bp, 18 predicted proteins | sample EllFjometagen133_FD_203162 | JGI IMG/M metagenome (GOLD analysis project Ga0307992, IMG submission 203162) | Marine microbial communities from Ellis Fjord, Antarctic Ocean - #133 | ecosystem: Environmental > Aquatic > Marine > Unclassified | place: Southern Ocean | collected 2014-10-08
GTCTACAAGTCATGCATTCCCTAGTTACACTGGACTAGTATATAAAAATCTAGATAAAGCTAGTTATAAGGAAGAAGAATATAGTTATATTACTGATTATATTAGAATTCTAGACGCTTTATATGGTGTTTTAGAACCAGGAACACTTATTAAGCCATATAGATTAGATATGAAGGCGAAAATAGGTTTAAATCTTTATAAGCATTGGAATATTGACCAATATTTCAATGGAGAAACAATTATTAATCTAGCTTCTACTGAATTTAGCTCTATGTTACATATAGATATGACAAATATTAGCTTTTTGCAAAAAAAAGATAATAAATATATTAATCAAGCTACATACTCAAAGATGGCTAGAGGTAAATTTTTAGATTATTTAATTAAAAATAAAATAACATCAGTTAAAAAGATGAAAAAATTTAATAGTGATAATTATCAATTCAATGAACCACTAAGTACTGAATTTAATTTAGTGTTCACAAGGTAAAAAATTTAAGCATCTTAAACAGGTGCTTTTTTCTTTAAAGTTTCTTATGTTATAATATGTATAATCACATATATAGAGGTGAGTAAATGGAATATCTAGTAGCTAATGAAGCAACGCTTAAACAAAAGAAAAAAATGAGAGTTAAGATTAAAAATCGTAACATTCTCTTAACTTCTACAGAAAATGGTATTTTTGCTATTCAAGATAAATGTCCTCATAGAGGAGTTTCTTTAGCAAGCGGGAAATTGGAAGACGGAGTTATTAGTTGTAAAGATCATGGGTTACCAATTTCTGTTGAAACAGGAGAAGTAACAGATATGAAAAAAGCAGAATTCTTAAAACTCGATGAATTCAGTTTAAGTGTTAGAACCTTTAAGACAATTGTTAAAGATGGAAAAGTATTTGTAGAGATGTAATTTAATATAGTATAAACTGACATAATAGAATTCATAATTCTATTATGTCTCTTTTTTTAAATATATTTCCTTGACAATAACTTTCTAAGTGTGTATACTGTGTATGTGCAATAAGCACAGTTAAAGAGGTGTTAAAATGGAAAGCTTAGTAGTGAAAAATTTAACTAAAAAATATGATTCGTTCTTACTAGATAATGTTTCATTTACAATCCCAGAAGGCTATATAATGGGCTTTATTGGAGAAAATGGTGCTGGTAAAACCACAACTATAAAATCATTGTTAAATGTAATTAACAAAAATTCAGGAGAAGTAATTGTTCTAGGTAAAAACATAGATGATCATGAATTGGAAGTGAAAAGGAATATTGGTTACGTTTCTGGAGAATCGTTTTATCCGAAACGTAAAATTAGAGAAATTACTTCTGTATATAAACGTTTTTACCCAAGCTGGGATGAAATAATGTATCAAAAGTATTTAATACAATTTAATCTAAATTCTGAAAAAAAATTGGATGAGTTGTCAAAAGGTATGAGAATGAAATATTCAATCGTTCTAGCGTTATCTCATCAAGCGGAGCTATTAATATTAGATGAACCAACTAGTGGGTTAGATCCTGTAGCTAGAGATGATCTGTTACAAATATTTCAGACAATCGTAGAAAAAGGCAAAGTTAGTATTCTGTTTTCTACTCATATTACTAGTGATTTAGAAAAGTGTGCTGATTATATAACTTTTATTAAGAATGGTAAATTAATAGAAAGCTGTTCAAAAGATGATTTAATTGATAAATATAAACTAGTTAATGGAGCAAAAGAACAATTATCTCTTATGAAAAATCAAATGATTGCATATAAAGAAAATGCATTTGGTTTTAACGGCTTAATAAAAACAAAAGATGTTAAACAAAACACAAATATCAATTTTGGGCAACCGTCTCTAGATGATATTATGATTTACTATGCTCATAAGGAGGATATACTATGAAAAATTTAGTATATAAAGAATTAAAGTTATCAATTAACAAGTTCTTTTACATACTGCCTCTTATATTGGCTTGTTTAATGTTTATTCCACAATGGGTATTCACACTAGTATTTATGTATTTCTTTTGGATTACAGCAACTCAGATATACTCCGGTTATCTTGCTCAGGAAGATTATAGTTTTTGTTCTATGTTGCCAGTAACTAGAAAAGATATAGCTACATCAAAAGCAATATCTCTATTTGTTGTTGAAGGATTACATTTAGTATCAGGAATAATAATTGGAATTATACATAATTTGTTGTATGGTAGTATGAATATCTTTCTAGATATTAACTTTGCATTCTTTGGAATTATAATTGTAATGTTTTCTCTATTTAATATTGTATTCCTTCCTCTTTACTTTAAAACAGCATATTTCTTTGGTAAACCAGTAATTTATGGAGTAGTTGTGACATTAGTTTACGCATTTCTTATGGAATATGGTGTATTAAGATTTCAATTTATGAGGGATATATTTGAGGGTACAATATCAAATCAAATAATTGTGCTAGTTGTTGGAATTGTAATTACAGTACTATTGAATTATATTGCAGTAATAAGATCTAGGAAAAATTACGAAAGTATTAAATGATGAATAGTATAACTGTAAGAACAACCTCACAGACATCAATATATCAACAACTTTATGATCAAATATCTTTACAAATATTGAATGGAGACTTAACATCTGATTCTTCACTTCCATCTATTAGGAGTATGGCAAAAGAATTGCGTGTAAGCATTATTACTATCAAGAAAACCTGGGAGCTATTAGAACATAATGGGTATATATATACCATCGCAGGAAAAGGCTCATATGTTAAGAAGAACTCCCAAGCTACTTTAGATAAGAAAAAAATTCAAACAGTAAAAAAAGCTCTAAGAGAAGATGTAACTCTATGTAAATCAATTGGAGTAAGTAAAGAAGAAATGTATGATTTGATTGCAGAATTATATAATAGCTAATTTAGTTTATTTTAATCAGATTCATTAAAAAGTAATTGTTGTAAAATATAAAAAGACATAATAGAATTTAATTTTCTATTATGTCTTATTTTTTTAGTATATTTTAATTATTTCTTCATTATCTTTTTTTGTAATTTTTGGTGGTATATATTTCTTTGAACCTTTTCCACAAACAAGAATCATATATGGTTTCTCATTTTTTGGTCGATTAAGAATATCTCTTAGGAACAAGTTTGGTGATGGTGTATAGGTTAATATATCTATATCTAAATCTGTTAAAACAGATATTAACATGCCAGTAGCTATTCCTATTGATATATCAGGATAATATACATTTGTATTATTTCCTGATTTGTTTAATTGATATGTATGTTTAAAAATAACAATGAGATAAGGTGCTTGTTCTAGGAAGGGTTTATCTGTATTTACTTTTAAAGGCTTCAAATCTGAAAGCCATTTATTAGATATCTTGCTATAGAACATGTTTTCTACGCGCTCTGATGCTTTGCGTATTTGTTTTTTAATTTCTGGGTCTTTTACTATGCAAAATGTCCAAGGCTGTTTATTAGCTCCATTTGGAGCGTATTTAGCCGCTTCTATAGCGTCTATTAGGATTTGGATGTCAAATGACTCGGTTTCAAATTCTCTAAAGCTTCGTCGTTGTTTAAGTTTATTGATCAATTGAGACATAATTACCTCCAATATAATATGATTATAACATAGTTTCAGATATAATTATTCACTTAAATCCCCATAAATAATCATTTTTTGATATAATAATTGTTAGAAGTATTTTTACGAAGAATATAAACTAATGTGCAAAAGGATGAAGACTAATGGATTATCTAGTTTATTTTATAGGGGGATTACTAGCAGGTGCTGCGACTGGTTTTGTTGGTTTAAGTGCTGCTGTGATTATCGCGCCTTTATTTGTTACTGTTTTAAAAATGGATCCTTATACTGCAGTAGGTATTGCTTTAGCTAGTGATGTTTTAGCTAGTGGTTTAAGTGCATACACTTACTACAGGCATAAAAACATTCATTTAAAAAGTGCAGCTGTAATGGGTATAACAGTTGTTCTATTTACCATTCTAGGTAGTTATTTATCTAAAGATATGAATTCTGTCAATCTAGGCGGTATATTAAATATAGTGCTTGTAATACTTGGAATTCGTTTCTTGGTGTATCCTGCTAAAGGAAACCAAGGAGGAAATATCTTTAAACTTACAAAAAGCAGACTATTCTTATCTGTTTTCTGGGGGGCTGTTATTGGGATGATTAGTGGTTATACAGGTTCCGGTGGCGGATTAAGCATGTTAGCTGTATTGATTATCGCTTTAGGATATGATCTTAAAAAAGCAGTAGGTACTAGTGTGTTTATCATGGTGTTTACAGCTTTTGTAGGTGCAGGCAGTCATATTTTGATAAGTGGAACACTATGGGTACCACTTTTAATAACTGGTGCAGCTGCCTTAATAGGTGCTAATTTTGCGGCTAAATACGCTAATAAAGTTGATAACAAAGTATTAAATAAAATTGTAGGGTATACCTTAACTGTGTTTGGTTCTGTATTAGTTTTAATCTATGTATTACAAAATGTAAACTAACATTAAAATTTTCTAGGCTTTTTATATAGAAGGTTTCAATTAAAATGTTATAATAAAAGAACAAATATTAAGAAAGTTGGAAAAGAATATGAAAAAACCAATAGTAACAATAGAAATGGAAAGCGAAAAACTAATTAAAATCGAATTATATCCTGAAGTAGCTCCTAATACAGTTAATAACTTTATTAGTTTAGTACAAAAAGGATTCTATGATGGAATTATATTCCATCGTGTAATTGAAGGTTTCATGATTCAAGGTGGAGACCCTAATGGAACTGGTGTTGGTGGACCTGGATACTCTATTAAAGGAGAATTCTCAAGTAATGGCGTTAATAATGATTTAATGCATGCAAGAGGCGTAATATCAATGGCTAGATCTCAACATCCTGATTCAGCTGGTTCACAGTTCTTTATTATGCATATGGATTCTTCTCACTTAGATGGTGAATACGCAGCTTTTGGTAAAGTTATTGAAGGTATTGAAGAAGTAGATAGAATAGCTATAGTTAAAAAGAACTATCAAGATAAACCGAATCAAAATGAAGTAATGAAAAAAGTATCAGTTGAATTATTCGAAGAAACTTATCCAGAACCAGAAAAATTATAATTTATTAGATGAAAGAGACTTCAAAAGTCTCTTTTTTTAATTGAAAATAATTGTTATTCAGTTCACATTCAGTTCAAATTACTATCATATAATATATAATAAAAGTAACAAATGTATAGAAAATACTTAGACTGGAGAAAAACTATGAATAAAAAAATTGGCGTTGTCTATTTTTCTAAAGATGGATCAACGAAGAAATTAGCTGATATGCTAGGCGTAAAATATAGTGCTGAAGTGATTGAATTAGTTGAAAAGAGTTCAAAAGGGAATCTGTTTACTAGAGGTTATAGATCAATCACTAAAAAAGGGTCTGAACTAATAGGAAATCCTTCAAATAGAGTAAAGGATTTTGATGAGTTATACTTATGTACTCCGATATGGGCAAGTAACGGAACCCCAGCTATGAATACGTTTATTAGCGATTCAGACTTTGAAGATAAAACAATATCTATTATTACAGTAAGGGCTGGAACAAAACCGTTAAAAGGTACGTTTGAATACTTAACTAAAAAAGTAGAAGAGCAAAACGGCAAAGTGAAATCTTGTTATAATTTACATGGAGCTATGATTGGTAAAACCGCAACTGAAGAATCACTTCAAAAACAAATTGAAGATTTAAATTTATAAAAGTGTTATATTTCCAGAAACATAAACAATTAATTTTCACCACATAAGAGCCAATTTTTGGCTCTTATGTATATATAGTAATTAGAGTACTGATTTCTTTACAACCATATATTAATAGAATATAATTAGTTGAACAGAATTTGATTAGAAGAGGTAATATATGAAAAGATGTAACTGGCCGAATCTTGAGAGAAGTGAAACTTATCTAGATTATCATGATAACGAATGGGGCGTTGCTTCATATGGTGATGACTATCTATTTGAAATGTTCGTATTAGAATCTTTTCATTGTGGATTATCATGGCTAATAATTCTAAATAAAAGAGAAGCGTTCAGAGAAGCCTTTGATAACTTCAATCCTTATGTAATTAGAAAGTATAATCAAGATAAAATTAATGAACTTTTAGAGAATAAAGGCATCGTTAGAAATACAGCTAAAATCAAAGCTACAATAACCAATGCTGAAAGTTTTATTAAAGTAAAAGAAGAATTCGGTAGTTTTAGTAACTATATCTGGTCTTTTACAGATAACAAAATTATATGTAACACAGATGATTCATTCGTAACCACAAATGAATTATCAGATAAAGTCTCTAAAGACCTAAAAAAACGAGGATTTAAGTTTATGGGTAGTGTTACTACGTATTCATATTTAGAAGCAATAGGGGTTATGAATAATCATAGTCTAGATTGTTTTAGAAATAAATTTCATTAATAATAAAATTAGAAAAAAGGTATCATCTTAAACGATGATACCTTTTAATTACTACGAAATTGATTGACCTCCATATGTGGGAATATACACAATAATAACAATATTTTGTTAAGTTTACTGAACCGAGGTTTTGAGTGTATTTATATAGTTTTTAATAAAATTATTATCAGTTAACCTATAGAATTTAGTTAGAAAAAGTGGTATAAATAATTGAAGGGATGTTAGAAGACGCTCAGAATCAAAGATTTAAATAACTTTATTTTTATGAATTTGTATTAAAGAATTTGTAGTTGTTTTTAGATTTAGAATGATTTATGCAATTGGAGTATGTAATTTGTAATATGTTTTAGTAATAGATTTAGATATATAGATTTATTAAAAACCTTTTATCTTCATTGCGTTGAGGTTCATCCCTTCCAAATAACAAATAAACCATATAGTTTTTCTATATGGTTTTTTATATTGTCTTATGAAAACACTTTCTAAAAAAAACAATGTAAAAACATAGACAAAATATGTTAGTTATGATACAATACCTTCTAGTAAAAGGTTTTACTAAAAGATAAATGAGGTGCAACGATGGATTATAATAAATTAACAGATGAACATATGAAAGATATGTTTCTAAGAAAACCACTACTTAAGAAAGCAAATGATATGTCGAAAGGTGAGATTGGGGCCTTATTATATTTAGGCCGTGAAAACAATAATGCTTTAGCCGGTGAGATTTCAGCTAGAATGAAAATTACAAGTGGAAGAATGGCTTCTATATTGAAGTCTTTGGATAAAAAGGGTTATATATCTAAACGTAAGGGGAAAGAAGATTGTAGACAAACAATTGTTTCAATCACTGTTGAAGGACAAGATTTCCTAGAAAAAGATAGAAAGTTAATATTTAGCAGTATAAGAAACTTACTAGTATTTTTGGGGGAAGAAGACGCCAAAAATTATGTAAGGATAAATAAAAGATTAGTTGAAAAATTTGACAAGGAGAAAGAATATTACAATGGATAAAAAGAAACAGAAAAATAAAATTAACTACAAAGCAATATTAGGAAGCGTAAGAGAATATAAGAAGCCTTCCATTCAAGCTCCACTATTTATTGCTTTTGAAGCTTTATTAGAAACATTTATTCCGTTTATAATGGCTGAAATGATTGATAATATGACCGGATCTACTATGGGTCCTATATTAAAATATGGCTTAGTATTAGTATTCTTAGCTTTATCTTCACTATTATTTGGTGTGTTATCAGGAAAAGCAGGTGCTAGAGCCGCTACAGGTTTTGCAAAGAACCTAAGACATGACTTGTTTGATAAAGTTCAGGATTTTTCATTCGCTGAGATAGATAAATTTTCAACATCGTCTTTAGTTACTAGACTGACCACTGATGTTACGAATGTTCAAAATGCTTATTCAATGTTAATAAGAATAGCGATAAGAACTCCGCTTGTAATGATATTTGCATTTATAATGTCGACGACAATTTCTTGGAGACTAGCGATAATTTTCATTATAATTATTCCTATATTGGCTGTAGGCTTCTTTCTAATTATTAGAAAAGTGCTTCCTGTTTTTAGAAGAATATTTAAGAAATATGATAAATTAAATAGCACAGTACAAGAAAACGTGAGTGGTATTAGAGTTGTTAAGTCATTTGTAAGAGAAGATTATGAAAAAAATAAATTTCATATTGCCGCAGATGATCTAAGACATGATTTTACTAAAGTAGAAAGAACAATTGCGCTTACTAATCCGCTTATGATGTTCGCGGTTTATGTATCAATTATATTGATTTCATATTTGGGAGCGACAACTATTATTAATTCAGTTGAAACTGTTTTATCAATAGGGGAATTGAGTTCTTTAATTACTTATTCAACACAAATATTAATGTCCGTAATGATGTTATCGATGGTGTTTGTAATGATTTCAATGTCTTTAGAATCAATAAACAGAATATCAGAAGTACTAACAACTGACTCATCATTAAGTAAAAATGATGATGGAATTAAAGATATTAAAGATGGTTCAATATCATTTAAGGATGTTTGTTTTGAGTACAAAAAAGGATCTAACAAATACGCTCTGAAAGATATTAGTTTAGATATTAAATCTGGATCTACCATTGGAATCTTAGGTAGTACAGGTTCAGCTAAAACAACCTTAATACAATTAATACCACGTTTATACGATACTTCAGTAGGTAATGTATTTGTTGGTGGTAAAAATGTAAATGATTATAATCTTGAAAGTTTAAGAGATAATGTAGCTGTTGTATTACAAAAGAATGTATTGTTCTCAGGAACTGTTAAAGAGAATCTACGTTGGGGTAATAAAAACGCAACTGATGAAGAATTAGTAGAAGTATGTAAGTTAGCTTGTGCTGACGAATTCATCCAACAAATGCCTGATAAATATGATACACATATTGAAAGAGGCGGATCGAATGTATCAGGCGGTCAAAAACAACGTTTATGTATAGCAAGAGCTATTCTTAAAAAACCTAAAATTATAATTTTTGATGATTCAACATCAGCTGTTGATACCAAAACTGATGCGTTGATTAGAGAAGCAATGAATATGAAGATTCCTAATACTACAAAAATCATAATATCTCAAAGATTAAATTCAGTTGAAGAAGCCGACAATATATTTGTTATGGCTCATGGTCAAATACAAGATTCTGGAACACATCTAGAATTAATGGCAAAAAGCAGAGACTACAAAGAGACATATATAGCGCAGACATCAGGTAAAGGAGGTAGCAAAGATGAGTAAAAACAAGAAGAAACCTCTTGGAAAACCAGATGGAAAACCAATACCTAAAAAAGCAATAATCAAAAAAGGAACTTTCAGTAGATTGTTTAAATACATCTGGAAGTATAATAAAACTAGATTAATCATTGTAGCTATCTCAATAGTTATAGCTTCTATTGGTACTGTTTTAGCGAGTGTTATTTTACAACAATTGATTGATAATGTAATTAGGCCGGGAATAGTTAGTGGGTTATCGTCTGTATCACAGAAACTAATCACAATGATTCTATTTATGGGGTCTATCTATTTACTTTCAGTGTTTGCATCATTCATTTATACAAGAATAATGGCTAATGTAACTCAATCAACTCTATATCGTTTAAGAATAGATATGTTTGATAAGATGGAAACACTACCTGTTAAGTACTATGATACTCATCCTCATGGTGAGATCATGTCTACATATACAAATGATACTGACGCTTTAAGACAATTGATTGGACAATCAATTCCCAGTGTATTCCAAGCGGGACTGACTATGATTACAATAGTTATTATGATGCTTTCTTATTCAATATGGTTAACTCTAGTTGTCTTATTAGTTATTTTTGTTATGATTAATCTATCTAAAAAGATAGCTGGTGGTAGTGCTAAATATATGGTTAAACAACAAAGTTCACTCGCAGCTGAGGAAGGTTTTGTAGAAGAACTGATTGAAGGTCAAAAAGTAGTTAAAGTATTTAACTACGAAGAAGAAGGTAAAGCTAAATTTAATAAATTTAATAATAAACTCTATCGAGATAGTAAAAAAGCAAATACATATAGTAATGTCTTAATGCCTATCATGGGTAATATGGGTAATATTATGTATGTTATTGTAGCTATTGTTGGTGGAATACTAATGATTAATAATGTATCAAATATTTCAATTGGTGGATCACCATATATAACATTAGGAATCGTGGTGGTTTTCCTAACATCTGTTAGAGCACTTTCGCAAACTGTCGGACAAACATCGAATCAAGTTGGAATGATTTCTATGGGACTTGCAGGTTCTTCAAGAATATTTAAGTTAATGGATCAACCTTCTGAAGAAGATAACGGATATGTAACTTTAGTAAGAGTTGAAAAAGATGAACAAGGTAACTTAATCGAAACCAAAGAAAGAATCAATCATTGGGCTTGGAAACATTATCATAAAGGGACAGGATTAACGGACTTAGTAGAATTAAAAGGTGAAATAGTTTTAGAAAACGTTAATTTCTGCTATGTACCTGAACAAGAAGTATTGCATGATATTACTTTCTATGGAAAAGCTGGTCAAAAAGTAGCTCTTGTAGGAGCTACGGGAGCTGGTAAAACTACTATTACAAACTTAATCAATAGATTCTATGATATACCAGATGGTAAGATTAGATATGATGGTATTAACATAAGAAAAATCAGGAAACCAGATTTAAGAAGATCCTTAGGTATTGTATTACAGGATGTAAATCTATTTACAGGTACTGTTATGGAAAATATTAGATATGGTAGATTAAATGCAACAGATGAACAATGTATTGATGCAGCTAAACTTGCTAACGCACATGATTTCATTACAAGACTACCGGATGGGTATCAATCAGTATTAGATAATAATGGTTCTAACTTATCACAAGGGCAAAGACAGTTATTATCAATTGCTAGAGCTGCAGTAGCTGATACGCCAGCAATGATTCTTGATGAAGCAACATCATCAATTGATACAAGAACTGAAGAATTAGTTCAAAAAGGTATGGATAACTTAATGGAGGGAAGAACTGTATTTGTAATTGCTCATAGACTTTCAACAGTAAAGAATAGTGATGCGATTATGGTTATGGACCACGGAAGAATTATCGAGAGAGGTACACATGATCAATTACTAGGCAACAAAGGTGTGTATTATCAATTGTATACCGGAGCATTTGAGTTAGAATAAATATAACTAAGACTAGCACTTTAATTTGCTAGTCTTATTATTTTTGTTAAGATTTAGAGTAATTAAATAAGTGATACTTACAAAAACGGTAATAGGCTAAAATTTTTATGACATGTAATCATCTCTCCTAAATATTTTAGCATAAACTGTACTTGGATAGCAGATTTCTACGTGAATTATTTAAGGCTTTTCAATATTTAAGGTGTACCAAATTCACGAATTTAATGTTATAATATAAGCGGTGATAAAGATGAAGAAAAGAAAGAAACCAATACGTAAAATGCCACTTGAAGCCTATTTAAGCACACTTGAAATTTTTGATGATTATCCATTATTGGATTATAGAAAAATTAGTGATTTATCATTGATTGGTCAAGATGATTATCGTATTATTCTTGATGCATGTATATTTGAAAAAGTAACAATAAATCAAAACAAGTTTTTAAGAGCTGAGTTTATAGATTGTACTTTTATAAATTGTGATCTGTCTAACAATACATTTACGGACTCATCATTCATTAGATGTGAATTCAAAGGGTGTAAATTTATTGGAACTCATTTTGTACAAAATTATTTAACAGATATTTTATTTGATGATTGTAATCTACAGTATTTAGATTTAGCTGAAAACAAAATAAAGATTGTTGAAATTAAGAATTCATTACTTAAAGAGTCTAATTGGTTTGAAAACACTATGAATGGCATAGTATTTGATGAAAACAATTTAACAGAAGCAATGTTTTATAATAATCCTTTAAAAGGTTTAGATATATCCACATGTATTATTGACGGTATAAAAATGGATAGAATAAGTGTTGAAGGTGTTATCATAGATAATTACCAAGCAGCAGTTTTCTGTCATATGCTCGGAATTAAGGTGAATAAGTAATTCATTAAATATGCCGTTTTTTATATCAATTTAAATAAATGTGTTATAAAAAAGTATTATATAAATCCTGGAGGAAAAGCATAGAATTAAATATTCAAACTAAATAAAAACAAGGTAGGCTTAAATTAGCCTACCTTTTTTCTGGTTAAATTTTTGTGCTATATATGGAGATCTCTTTTTTTATAGAAGTAGAACAATCCAAAGAATGATGAAGCTACTATAGCAATTGTTATTATTATGAAAACTAATTCAAAGTGACCATCAATCATTTGTGCTGCTGGAAAGTATTGGAATGGTGTAAAGTATTTTAATGGTTCGGCTGCTTCAGCTAATCCCACAAGCATACTTAACATGAAGGTTCCTATTACAATACCAACGGTAATCCCGCCAGATTTCTTGTAGTTTTTTAATAAACTAGATAATACCATACCAAGTGATAAGAATATCATTTGTGTAAATATAACGCCAAGTCCTAAATGAAATATAAATGTTCTGAATGTTTCAGGAGAATCACTTAATCTACCAAATGCGCCTAAACACACTAACATAGATAATACATCTATTAGTATTGTGTTTGTAATAGCTACAACCAATTTACTAGTAATTACTTTATTTCTAGATATAGGCAGAGTAAATAAGTATTCAGCTGTTCTATTTTTCTCTTCCTTCGAAATAATTCCGCTTCCTAGCATAGCTGAGAAGATACATAGAGGAACATAAATATATATAGAAACTAGACTAAGATAGCCAGCCGCTGAAGTTAAATCAGGAACACCACCGATAGCATCGAACAAGAATCCAAAGCTTTCAAATATCTCATTAATTTGAGGGTCATTTTTAAACATATCAAATTCAAAACTGGCAGCGAAGAATAAAGCTCCTAATGAGACAAACCAGATAATGAGTGATTTAAGATTTGATTTAAATTCATGAAGTATTATATTCATAATAACCCCCCCTATAACGATGCTATATTTCTTTTAAGGTACAAGAAATATGTAGCAACAAATGAGCAGACCATTACGGTAAGAGATATCCAAAGCAAACTCCAATTCCAATGTCCGTTGATTAAGACATAGGCAGTATCAAAATGTGAGTATGGAGTAATATAAGAGAAAAGACCAGAACTAAGTATAGATCCGAATGAATTAACAACATATAATCCAAACCCTAAAGCCATAGAGAAGCTTAATACACTAGCTACTTTTTTAATAGAAACAGATATCACCATGCCAATACTCATAAATGTTAATTGGAATAATGGTAGTGATAATAGAAGAATTATTACATTTCTAAATTCTACTACTTCATCACCTTTAAAAGCAATTAAAGCAAAAATCGATAATACAGTAAGAGCTATATCTACAATTAATAGGCTTGTTAATGCCGCAAAGAATTTTGATATAATTATTTTCCTTCTAGATATAGGTTTTGTAAATAAAAAGTCTGCAGTTAATTCTCTTTCTTCAACACTTAAAATATGAAAACCATAATTAGAAGCTTGTATAGCTAACGGTATTAATATTAATCCCATTGTTAGATTATAGTATCCCATGATTTCACCAATAGGTAGTTCAGGTATAATTCCAAAAGCAGCTAAGAACTTAGGATCCATAGAATCCATCATTGAGTTAAATGCATCAGCACTACCAGAGATTGCTGGAAAGAAAGCCATATAGAATATTAAGAACCCTGGAACAGAAAGTGTCCAAATAAGAATTGACTTTTTAAGTCTTGATACCTCAAATTTATAAATATTCATTCTATCACCTACTCGTAGTAATGCATAAAGATTTCTTCAAGTGTAGGTTCTTCGATTATGATATCAGTTAATTTAAGAGATGATATAATCTTAACAATCTTATTAACATCACCTTTATACAAGAAAGTAACTTTATCTTCTCTTTCTTTTAATTGACTAACACCTTCAATATCGAATTTGCCGTTATCTAGAGATTTTCCCCTAAAAGTAAATCTCTTATAGTTATCGTTTTTAATCGATTTAATATCTTGAATACTGAGGATTTCACCGTCTTTAATAATAGCTACTCTATTACAAAGTTGTTGAACTTCACTTAGAATATGTGAACTAAATAAAACAGTAGCGCCGTTCTTATTCTCTTTACGAATAAGATTAAAGAATTTTTGTTGCATTAGAGGATCTAATCCACTTGTAGGTTCATCTAATATTATTAATTTAGGCGAATGAAGAAGGCCTTGAACAATACCAACTTTTTTCTTGTTTCCTAAAGATAAATCTTCAATTTTACGGTTTAAATCAAGTTCCATAATCTCAGCTAATTCTTTTATTCTTACTGAACAATCATTTTTATAAAAGCTTGCTGAATAGTTTAATAGGTCTTTAACTTTCATCTTATCATAGTAGAATATTTCAGATGGTAAGTATCCAATGTTCTCACGAACTTCAGGGCCATATTTAATAGCGTCTTTACCAAAAATATTAACACTACCACTTGTAGGATAGATTAATGATAACATACATCTAATAGTTGTACTTTTTCCAGCACCATTAGGTCCGATGAAACCAAATATTTCACCTTCTTTAACATTGAAATCAATGTCTTTGCATCCTTTCGCCTTACCATAATACTTTGTTAATTTGTTAAATTCTATTACATTCATAGTCTTCCTCCTTGAGCCAATTAGAATTTATTATTTGAAGTGATAGTATCATTTTATATTACTAGCTTATAATAGTCAACCTTGTTAACAATTATGTGGATATAGATAGTAAAGAAAAGCACTCATTCAGACGAATGAGTGCTTTTTAATGTTATTTTTTATAAGTCACTTTGTTTCATGATATTTGCAGGTGTTTTTCTTAATAATGTATTAATAGGCATTAAACCAAATATAATATTGATTCCATACATTCCTATGAACACAAATAGTATAGATAATCCTGTGAAGCGAGTAACTGATACAAGCTTCAGTGCGGACTCAGCTTGAGTGAGTAGTAGTAACATCAAGATAAAACCTAAAGCGCTACTAAATGTTGTAGTTAGAAGGATTTCAGTTAAGAATATTCTTCTGATTTCTTTTCTTGATATGCCTATGCTTCGATACACACTGATTTCATACATTCTTGATATTAAACTAGATCTCATTACAAGATAAATACAGAAAGCAGACATTAATATACCACCTATAGCTAGAAGATAGAATGTTTGATTTTCTTCAAGTTTAATTGTTTGAGCTATTGTTGGTTCATAAACATCAGCTGACACTTCATATCCAGCTTCTTCCAAAGAGACAATAGCCGCTTCAACATCGGTTGCGTAAACGAGTAAATCAAAATCTTGATTGATATAAAAGTTGTATCTGAAATATCTATGTTTAATAAATTCTATTTTTGAAAGCATGATTTTTTCAAAATTGAATAAGGTATCTTCATCTTCGTAATGATATACACCTGAAATATAAAAAGTACCAGTAGCTGTACCAATATTATAAGGTATCTCTCCATCTTTAACGGATGAATATTGATCATTAATCATTACGTAATTTTCTCCATCAGGAATATCTCCTGATATCATACTGAAACTATCTCCAAGTATTCGATAATCAACTAATACTCGAGTAGCTAAACTATATATTAACTCTTCTTTCATCCAAACACTTTTTGAATTACTATTTGCGATGCCGCTAATGTTAAAGTTAATAGAGGTTTCTCTACCAATAGACATATCATCACCACTTGTTATGAGTTTGAATTTGCAGTTTAGAACATCATTGAAACTTTCAATGCCTACTTTAGAACCATTTTTAATAATATCATCAGCTACTGATTGGTCAATAACAATTTCGTATTCTCCAGGTAATTGACCATATACTAAGCTCTCTTCATCGAAATACTTTATATCGATAGGTTGAGCAGATATATCAAGGCTCTCTTTAACTTCATAATAGCTTGGTGTAGAAATGTTAAATGTCAATGGTTTGTTAATTAACATTAATTGATCAACGTTATCCACAGAATTTAATAATTGGTATTCACCAAATTGACTTCTATCCATATGGACAGTTATGTAGTTAGGGTCTAAAGAAGAATATGGTTCTTCAACATGATATATTTCTCCTAATAAGCCAACACTAATACTTATAATAATACCTAAGAATAACATAGCTAAGAAAAGCACTTTTCCGCCGCCTTTTTTAAATATATTAAGTTTTCTTAGGGCGTAGTTAATAGTATCCTTCCAAAGAAAAGCATTTGCTGTGTTATGTCCTACTTTTGGAAATTTATCATCTAGGATAAATTTCTTTTCATCTAGGACTTTTTCTTTTTTGACATCTTGGATAAGTATTTCACTTTCATCATCAATATACTTAGTCCTTGTTAGAGAATTTGAATGCACTTTAACGTAAAGCGTTTGATTTCTTTCTATTAAATCTACATCGAGTGATTCTTTCTTAGCTTTATCTGTATATCTTGATATATTGAGTTGATCACTGTTTATAGATGTTTTTTCAAATTCAGATAAAGTGATTATATGTTCTTGAGCGTAGTCAAGTGTCATCTTTTGATTGTTGAGATAGTCTTTGACAATAGCACCATTTTTAATTTCTATTATCCTATCAGAGTAAAATTTACAGAGCTTTTTTTCATGTGTTACTAAGATAACTAATCTCGTTTTTGAAATTTCTTTAATAACATTCATTATCTCAATAGTAGTTTTACCATCTAAGTTACCTGTTGGTTCATCCGCAAGAATAACTTTTGGATTATTTGCTAACGCTCTAGCAAAGGCAACCCGTTGTTGTTGGCCACCGGATAATCGCTTAACTAAGCGATCCGCATAATTAGCTAAACCGACTGCTTCTAATAGATATATAACTTGTTCTCTGATTATAGTTTCATCATGAATACCCATCATTTTAAGAACTGGTTCTATGTTTTCATATACTGAAATACCTTTAATTAAATTATAGTTTTGATACACATAACCAATGTTCGCTTTGCGAATCTTATCCCATTTTTTATGATTATATTTATCAAATATTACATCATTAAATACAATTTTCCCCTTATCTGTTTTGTCCATGCCACTAATTACATTTAGTAAGGTTGTTTTACCACTACCACTAGCGCCTAAGATACCAACTAAACCAGTATCTTCAAATTCTAGATTAATATCATCACAAACAACTATTTGATTAAGTTTTTTCTTGTTGTAATATTTTGTTAAATGTTCTAGTTTAATCATCGTTCCGCTCCTTTCAGAGCAGTAATGACACTTGCATCAAATATTTTCTTAGAGAATCTAAATACCATGAACTCAATTATTCCCACTATTAAACCAATAAGTAGTAGATAATTATGCCATTTAAAGAATCTTAGTATATCAGGTATGGCGTGTACATAACTTTCTATTACAATAATGGATACAATTATTAATATAAATGAAAGCATAGTTAAAGAAAACAATTCTAATCTAAGAATTTGTTTAATAGATTTCTTTGATGTTCCTATAGAACGTATTATTAAATAGTCTTTCAATTTACTAAAGACTATATTCTTTAGAATAAAATAACTCAAGAAGAATACAACAAATATTAGTGTAGCTACTATTAATATAACAACCATATTGTGAACAACAATACTTTCTGCAACTGAGTTGGATATTACTTGAGATGGATAGAATGCGTTGTAACCTAATTCTTCTAATTCTTCAATAACTTGATTTCCGTCGTATGCATCTTTTACTATTACTGTTATCTGATAATTTTCTTCATTGAAAAAATTATTATATGTATATTCATTCATAAACAATTTTAGAGAATTATCATATTGTGATTGTTCAAAAGACAATATAGTTATCGGTTCAAAAGTATTATTATTTTCAAATGTAGTAATAGTTCTAAATGTAAAACTGTGACTATCAACAAAATCAGTTGCATAACATAAACCAGCTTCCATATCATCCCTTACTTCAACTTTGTAATTGAAATCTCTACATATTTCAAAATACATCATATTAAAAGTTAATATCTCACCATCATCAAGGAATTCATAAAGTTCTATCCAAATTGGGTAAGAAACTTCATAAATTTTTGTGTCCGTCTCTACTGTATCATCTAATTCAGGGGTAATCCATGTATTAGATGGTGTATCGTAAGTTTTGGTACCTTCTATTTGAATAGATATTTCAGAATGTTCAATTACACTCGAAGAAGCAATGACTTCTAAACCGGAGTTAGATAGGTAGAAGTAGTGCTCGGTATCTTCGGGTTCTTCTATGATTCCAACAACTTCAAACTCAAATTGATTTGTCTCTATAGACGAGGTTTTAAATAATAGATGGTCATTGGCTACATCAATTATGTCGCCTATAGAAAAACCAGAAAGATTTCCAACTACTACCTCAGAGTTACTTAACGGTAATCTTCCGGATTCTAAATCGTATTTATCTATTGATAATATTGACAACGGTTTAAAGGAAATGAATTCACCCTCAAATGACTGCGCGTGATTTACTTTTGTTACCAAGATAGTATCAAAAACAAGGTCATTGTTAAATGTACCTTTTACTTTATCTATATTTGATATTTCTAAAAATTCGTTGTCTGTAAATTGCGTTTTATCTTCTTTCATTAAGATAATTCTACTATCATCTGCATTAGTAAAATATGGATTATTAGCGACACTAGATTTGTTTACTTCAACAATTCCTAAACTGTATACAAAAAACACCATAGCTAACATGAAAATAATTGTTAGAAGTGAAAAGAGTGTTTTTTTAGGTACAGAAAAGATATTATTTAAAGCAATTTTAAAAGACCCCATAAAACTTGTTTGGGATTCTTTTGGGAGAATTTCTTGAGAAACATCAATTGTTTTCTTTAACAACTGCGAATCCTCCATGATTTCTCCATCATATAAACGTATTTTTCGAGTCGCAAATTTCTTAAGAAGACTTATATCATGAGTTACTACTATTACAAGTTTGTCTTTACTTACTTCTTTCAATAGTTTGAATATTTCTATACTAGACTCTTCATTTAGGTTTCCTGTAGGTTCATCGCAAACAAGTATTTGATAATCTTTAGCAAGAGTACGTGCGATTACAGTACGTTGTTTTTCTCCACCACTTATCTTACTTACTTTTTGATGTGTTACATGTGTAAGACCCACTTGTTCAATAAGTTCTTCAACTCTTTTGTGAATCTGATCTTTAGAATAGTCTTGAATTGTTAACGCTAATTCTATATTTTGATATACAGTATAGCTGCTAATAATATTGTATTCTTGAAATATGTAACCTATATAGTCTTTCCTATAATGTTCAAGCTCTTCAAGTGTATAATGAGAAATATCTTCATTATTAAAATAAAGTTTCCCTTCCTCGTAGGTATCTAAACCGCTAAGTACATTTAATAATGTGCTTTTTCCGCTTCCGCTTTCTCCAGTAATGGAAACAAATTCACCGATTTTGAATTCAAGGTTTATACGTCTTAAAGCTTGGACAACATTATTTCCAGAAAAATAATATTTGCTGACACGTTCCAATTTCAGCATAGCCCTTACCTCTTTTCTGTATGTGATTTAATATATTTTAACATATATAATAAAGAAAAGAAAATTCGTCTGTAAGTTATATTTAAAGTAATGTAATTTTACATTTAGAATAACAATATAATACAGTTAGTATAAAATATAATTTTTTTCTTGCTTAAGTTAATAAACAGTGATAAAATTATACCGACCGAATAGTCGGTCGGTATAATTTTTAGGAGGAAAAAATGAAAAATCTAGCAAAATATTCGGTAGATAGAGCCATAACTATCTTTATGGCAGTACTTATTGTAATGGTGTTCGGAGTTGTTTCATACACAAACTTAACAACTGACTTATTCCCAAGTATGAATATTCCTTACAGTGTGGTAATAACTACTTATATTGGGGCGAGCCCAGAAGAAGTAGAGGATGTTGTGACTAATCCAATTGAGGATGCTTTAGCTACAACAACAAACATTAAAGAATTATCATCTGTATCTCAAGAAAACATGTCTTTGATTATTATGGAGTTTAACTCTGATACTAATATGGATAGTGCTGTTATTGAGATGCGTGAAACATTGGATATGGCCATGGCTAATATGCCTGATATGGTTGGTAGCCCAATGATTATAAAATTGAATCCTGATATGATGCCTATTTTACAAATGAGTGTATCTAAGGGAGACTTAGATCAAGAAGAACTTACTCAATATGTTTATGATGAAATAATTCCTAATTTAGAGAGAGTATCTGGTGTTGCTAGTGTTTCTGTAAGTGGTGCTTATGAATCAGAAGTTCAGGTATTATTGAATGAAGTTAATTTGGCAGCTAAAAATGCTGAAATAACAGCTATAAATGGACAATTACAAATAGTTTGGACAGCTCAAGGATTAGATGCTTTAGATGCTCCACAATTACCATTGTTGGATAGAGACTTAGTATCTGATATCTTAATGGCACAAAACTTTGAATTTCCATTAGGATATGCAAATATAGTAGATCCTGACCCTGATGTTGTTGATGGAATATATTTAGTGCGCGTTGGTGATGAATTTGATTCAACAGAAGAAATTGAAGACTTATTAGTATTCACTTTCTCAGGTATGCCAAACATGGCTTATGATCCAATGGATCCATTATCTCAATTTTGGGCAGTGAGTCCTTTAACAATAACTATGTCTGATATTTCTGATATTGACTTTATTAATGCTAACGAAAAAGAGTACAGTAAAGTGAATGGAAATAATGCAATCTCAATTACAATTCAAAAAAGTTCTGAATTCGCAACTACTGATGTAACAGAAGCTATTAATGTAGTATTAGATGAAATATCTGATACAGATAGTGATGCGGTATTTACAGTACTTTTAGACCAAGGTGAATATATTGAACTAGCTACAGGTTCAGTTGTTAATAACTTATTATACGGAGCTATTTTAGCTATAATTGTATTATTTATCTTCTTAAGAAGTGCAAGAGCAACATTTATTGTTGGTATTAGTATTCCAATCAGTTTAATGTTCGCAATAGTATTAATCTATTTCTCAGGACTCACACTTAACATTGTGAGTTTAGGAGGATTAGCTCTGGGAATTGGGATGCTGGTGGATAACTCCATTGTTGTAATGGAAAATATCTTCCGAATGAAAAAACTTGGTAAATCAAATAGAGAAGCAGCTATCCAAGGTACAAAACAAGTTGCAGGAGCTATTTTTGCTTCAACAATCACAACGATTTCAGTATTTGTGCCAGTAATCTTTATTGAAGGGTTCATTAGAGAAATCTTCATGCAAATGGCATTAACTATTACCTTTAGTTTAATAGCTAGTTTATTAATTGCCTTAACGTTAGTTCCAGCTATTTCTTCAAGAATTCTAAAAGAAGATTCAAAAGAAAAAGCAGGAGAAAGCAAGAGATTAGATAAATTTAAAAGAGGGTATGAAAAAATATATAAATTTGCATTTAAGTTTAAATACATATTTATACTTCTTGTATTAGCGTTATTTGGAGGCTCTATATGGCTTGCATTAACAAATGGATTTGAATACTTCCCAACATCGGATGAAGGGCAGTTATCAATTACTATAGAAAACCCAGTTGATGATCCACTATCAACATCTGAATTCTTTGATACTTTAGATGACTTAACAGAAGACATTTTATTGATAGAGGATGTAGATGTTGTTGGTGTTACATTAGGTTCTATGCAATCAACAATGATGGGATTCTCATCTACAAATAGTGCAAGTGCTAGTGTTGTATTAAAAGAAGATAGAACATTAACAACAACTGAAATTGAAAAATTATTAGATGATTTATTAGCTGATGATTATTCACAAATAGAATATTCAATATCAGGTTCTCAACAACAAACTGATATGTTAACCGGTTCTGGTTATCAAGTAGAAATTAGAGGAAATGATTTAGACATATTAAAAACACAAGCACAAACTATAGCTGCTGAATTCAGAACAGTTGAAGGTGTTTTAGAAGTTGATGATGGAATTGGAATTCCAGCTGATCAAATCAAAATTACTGTTGATAAAGATAAAGCAATTACATATGGATACATGACAGCGGTAGTTGGTGGAATGATAGCTCAGAAATTAGCTGGAGAAGATGTAACTACTACAATTAATCAAGATGGTACTATGTATGATATTTATGTATATGACAATCAATCTAACTTCTCAGGTACTACTTATACATTTGATGAAATAAAAGATTTAGTATTAGGACAATCTATGATGGGTGGAGATGTATTAATATCTGATGTAGCTACTGTTGAAATGGTAGAAGGATTCAGTTCAATCTCACATACGAATGGAATTCGTTCGATTACGATATCAGCTGAATATGATCCTGAAGTCAATTCTTCATTCGT
>Ga0307992_1000606_pt1 | contig 22411 bp, 32 predicted proteins | sample EllFjometagen133_FD_203162 | JGI IMG/M metagenome (GOLD analysis project Ga0307992, IMG submission 203162) | Marine microbial communities from Ellis Fjord, Antarctic Ocean - #133 | ecosystem: Environmental > Aquatic > Marine > Unclassified | place: Southern Ocean | collected 2014-10-08
TTATGATCCTAATTATTTAAAAGATAATAAAAAAGAGATTAGATCTCTTGTAAAAATTGGAGGAACTCCAGGTCATGCAGAAAATTTTTCAGGAGAACCTTTGGAAGAAAAGAGAGAAAGAAAATCTCTTAAATTAAGATTAAAATTAGGAGCAAGTGCTGTATGTCCAGAAGGACATGAATTTGAAATTAATCCTCAAATTAAAACAGGAGAAAATTCTGCAATTGGTGTTTATTTTTCAGCAGGAGAAAGTGTAAAAACTTCTGAAAATATAACTCAAGAAGCTCCTATAAGAGAATTAATAGGTACTAATAAATACTTTGTAGATGAAGGAAAAACAGTAACTGAAAATACTACAATTACAAATAATTTAGGTCTTGGTGTTAATTATACTTATATTGCTCCAAGTTGGGAAGTTAGTGCTAAAGTTGGAATTTTAAGTCAAAATTCAGAAGAAACAATGCAGTCTGAAGGTAGAAATTATAGAGAATGGTATAGTGGGACTGATTCAACAATTATAAAAGATATATATAATTATAATGAAACTAATAAAACAGTAAAAGATAAACCTCTTTTTGAAGGTGCTCCTGTTTATCTTGGTGTATCTGGTGAGTATTTTCCATTTAAAGGAAAACATCTTTCAGTTGCTGGTGAATTTGGTTATGTAACAGGAGATGATTCGCATACTATTGGAAAACTTGGAATAAAATATACTTTTGGAAAAAATAAATCTAATACTAAGGAAGAATAAAATGAAAACTAAAAATTTATTTAGTGTGCTCTTTGGAATAGCTTTATTGTTTTTAGCTTTTGCTCCATTTGTTCAGGCAGGTGATGCTACTCTTGATTTTGAAGCAAATCCTTCTGTAACTTCAATGACAATAAATTTTGGAGAAATAGTTGATCTTACAATGGATTCTTCTTCAAACAACAATATTCCTGTTTCCTCTGAAAAACTTGAAGCAATTCAAGGTTCAAGTGTTTATCCTATTATGAATTGGAATGAACCAGGTATGCATTTTGGGACTACATATTTATTTTTTAAAGATTATGCTTTAAATTCTGATTTTCTTGGTGTTGGAATTTACACTTTAAGATTTTCAGCTCAAACAAACACTGGAACAGAATTTTCAGAATTAACTCTTGAAATTTTGCCAGTAGATACAAATGCTCCAGTTGTTGAGATAACTTCTCCACAAAATGGACAATCATATTCTTCAGTTACTACTGCTAATTTTATTGTTCATGATGCAGAAGAAAATTTAGATTCTTGTTCTTATTCATTAAATGGGGCTCCTAACTTGCAACTTTATTCTTGTTCTGAAGATGTATCAAATTTAATTGTTGGACTTGTTACACCAACAGGAACAAATACTTTAACTGTTTTTGCAAATGATACTTTTGGAAATATTGGAAGTGATACAGTAATATTTGAGATTGATGATATTGCTCCTGTTATTACATTGAATACTCCAATAATTCAAACTATTTTGCTTGGAACTGCTTACACTGAATTAGGTGCTACTGCATTAGATAATGTTGATGGAACTTGGAATTTAGTTTCAGCAAATATTGATTCTTCAAATGTTAATACAAATATTTTAGGAACTTATGAAGTTTATTATAATGTTCAAGATAGTGTAGGAAATAGTGCTGTTGAAGTTACAAGAATAGTAAATGTTGTTGATAGTTTTGATACAAATGCTCCAAATATTGTAATTGTTTTTCCAGTAGAAGGAACAATAATATATACTCAAACAATTCCACTTGAAACTAATGCTAGTTTTATAGTTGATGACCCTGAAAATAATTTAGATTCATGCTCTTATTCATTAGATGGTGGTTCAATTTTACCAATTTCTTGTTCAGAAGGAGTGTTGAATTTAATTGCACTTTCTTCTTTATCTGTAGGAAATCATAATTTGAAAGTTTATGCAAAAGATTCTTTTGGAAATGAAGCAAGTGATTTAGTTAATTTTAAAGTTGAGTATTCAATAAGTTTACCTGATATTACTGCTCCACATGTTATAATTGATAGTCCAGAAAGTATAACTTATACTTCTCAAATAAATAGTCTCGATTTTCATGCAACTGATGAACCAGATAATAATTTACAATTTTACTGGGCTACAAATGGCACAGATACTACTTTACCTGAACCTTGCTCTGGGATAGTTTGCTCAGATACTATTACTGAATTATCAAGTCATGAAGGTTCAAACACATGGACTGTTTTTGCAAGTGATAGTGCTGGAAATGTTGGAAGTGCTTCAGTTATATTTGAAGTAAATACAACTGGACAACAGCCAGACACAACTGCTCCAATAATTACAGCTCTTGATCCTGTAGATGGTGAAGAATTAGAATATTGTGATGTAACTTTAATGGTCTCTTTAAATGAAGATGGAAATGTTTCATATAGTTTAGATGGAGGAGCAAATGTGACAATGGACCAAGTTTCAAGCTGGATTTTTGAATCAGATGAATTAGAACTTGAAGATCAAGAATCTTATAATGTTACATTTTATGCTACAGATTTAGCTGGAAATACAGCAAGTAAAACAATTGAATTTAGTATTGATGAAAAAGATAGTTCTTCTAGTTCATCATCTCACACAGGAGATTCATACTGGAGCTCACAATTTGTTGACCAGCCTGATTCAAGTTCTGAAACTGGTTCAACAGATGCACAACAACCAATTAATAATGAATTAACTTGGTGGGAAAAATTCATAAACTGGTTATGCAGACTTTTTGGTCTTGAAGAAGCTTATTAATTTTTCTTTTTAATTTAAAAAATGGAAACATCATTAAGTAAAATAAAAAATAAATTCATAGAAGTTATAAAAAATCCTATTACTTATTTTCTTTTAGGAACAATTGCTTTTGCAAGTTGTGGAAATGAAAAAATTAAGGAAAAAGGAATCATAGACAAAAGTTCATTTTATGAAGAAAATGGTTTTTTATCCGAGGATAGATACACTGCATTAGTTGAAAGATTAGATAGCTCAAAAAATCCTATAACTATCTCTAAAAAAGGTGAAGATGCAAGAGATGCTCAATTAAAATACAAAGATAAAGACACTATATTTATTTTCCAAAAAAACATTATTCAAAAATTAAATGATGTTTGGGAAATGAAACCAATAAAACAACAGCAGGTTAAATTAAATCTTTTGGAAAAATACAATTTAGAAAATAAAAAAGTTTATAAGAGTTTTGTTGATTTTATGATTACTAATGGAGAAAGAAATTCTGGATTGATTTCTTATTGTAAAAAAACCAATGAAGATGAAATATTTGCATTAATTTATAAAAGCAATAATCAGGATTTTTATACTATTAATTTAGAATTTTATAAAAATAATAAAATTCAAACTACATTTTTTGATGAACATGCAAATGGTTTAGATATTAATGATACTTATATAATCAAGAAAGAAAAACCAGAAGAAATAAGCTCTTTTTCTCCTGAAAAACAATTAGAATTAGCACAAAAATTTACAAATACACTTGTAGATTTAGTGGAATGAAATATTATTATGACAAAAATAAACAAAATAAGAAAAGAATTTGTTCAAGAAGGATTAAATTATAACAGAAAAATTCGTTATGAAGAAAATTTTGGTTTTCCTGTTACTTTTAATGCAAAAGTTTATAGTAAAAAATTTTATGAAAAACATAAAAATAATGTTCCAGGATTTTTAAACTACAGACCATTATGGCAAGGAGATTTGAATTTTAGTTTAGATTTAAATAAATTAGAAAGATTGGCAAGTAAAGTTGGAGCATTTGTTATTGTTTCAAAAGAAGGTGAAAAAAAGTTTGAGATAAGAAATTTAAAAAACGATTATAAAAAAATTAAATAATATTTTAATTTAATATAAAAAATCTAAAAGATAAGGTTAAAAATTTTGCAAAATTTATTCCTTTAATTTTCGCAAGCGGGATAATTCTTAGTAGTTGTGGAATAAATAGATTTTTTAGGAAAAAAGATGAAATAAAAAGCCCTTACAAGGAAGTTGTTGAATTAATTAAAAAAGAGGGAAATAATGAAGAGGATTTGCAAAATTTGCATTTTAAAAAAAAGAAAAAAACATACAATTTATTATTTTTAAACTTAACGAAAAGTTTAAACATCACTATTTATGAAAAAAATTATTATGAACATTTTCAAGATGCAGATGTTGATGGTCTTAAAAATAAAACAAAGGAGTATTATGCTTTTGGAATTAGGGAAAAGGAAAAAAATATAAATAGTTCTGAAATGACAGATGAAAAATTCCAGGAAATAAGTGAAAAATATGATTCTTTAATGAAGAATATTCCAAGATGGTATGAAGAATTAAAAAAAATTAAAACAGAAGGCAGTCCTAAAAAAGAATTAAATTCTTATGGTCTGCAAGATAAATTGATTTATGGGGATTTTAGAAAATTTCTTAAAGAACAAGGAGAAGAATTTCTTCTTATTAAAGGGAAAAAGAAATATGTTTATAGTTCTGGTTGGGATTATGAATCAGATAAAAATTTTGGAGATTATATTTTATTTTATATTTATCGTGCAAATTATACTCTTTATGATAATTTAGAAAAAAGAAGTTTGCAAGTTGAAAAAATAGAACAAGGAGAGAAAATCACATCTTTTTATGATGAATGTGCTAATGGTTTAAATAATAAAGAAAATGATGCTATAATTTATAATTTTGTAGATAAAGAATCTGAAATAGAAGAACAAGTTTCTTACAAACTTTTTTCAAGTTTTAATTTAAAAAAGCAAATAGAAATAAAACAAGGATATGAAAATATTCTTAGAGAAATAATGCACAAAGCAAATTATAAAATTTATTAAAAATATTTCTCTAAAATTATGCAAAATCAAGTATTTTGTATTATCTACTTTTTGACCCAAAAAAATAAATAATTTAAGATTAATATGCTATAGAAATCTTTAAATAGATTTCTAATCTGATTATATTACAATGAAAAAAATATTTGTTTTATTATTTGTATTATTGATTTTACCAACAGTTTTTGCTGTAAATTTAAATGTTGAAAAACAAAGTTCAGATGAAGTTTTAATTCTTGGCTCAAATAATCCTGCAATCTTTGATTTAAGTGTAACAAATAATGGAGCAACAGATGATTTTTTAATTTATACTTTTTTTGGGTCTTCTTATTTCCCAACAGAGAGAATTAAAATCAATAAAGGAGAAACAAAAAATATTCAGTTAATTATTTATCCCCCTAGAGATATGTCTCAGATAGGGCTTACTTGGTTTAATTACGCTATTCAGGGAGATGATCATTCAGAGTATAAAGATAAATTATTAGTAAAAGTAATTGAATTAAAAGAAGCATTTGAAATAAGTTCTGAGGAAATTAATCCTGAATCTAATTCAATAAAATTTTATTTAAAAAATAAAGTAAATTTTGATTTTCAAGAAGTTTCTGTAAATTTTTCCTCTGCTTTTTTTAATTTAGAAAAAACTTTTTCTTTAGAACCTTATGAAAAGAAAACTTTTCAAGTTCAATTAAATAAAAAAGATTTTGAAAAATTATCTTCTGGATTTTATACTTTAATAGCTAAAATAAATTTTGATGGAAAAATATCAAATATTGAAGGAATTATTAAATTTACAGAAAAGAAAATAATAAATACCACAACAAATAGTTCTGGAATTTTTGTGAGATTAAATGAAATAGAAAAAAAGAACCAAGGAAATGTTGCTGAAACAGTGCAAGTAATTGTTAAGAAAAATATAATTTCAAGATTGTTTACTTCTTTTAATTCCTTGCCAGACAATACTCGAAGAAATGGCTCTGAGGTATCTTATATATGGAATCAAGTATTACAGCCAGGAGAATCATTAAATGTTAAAGTTATAACAAATTGGTTCTTGCCTTTTATTGCTATTTTATTGATTGTTGCAATTGTTTTATTTGTAAAAAAATATTTACAAACAGATATAAAATTAAAAAAGAAAATAAAATTTGTAAAAACCAAAGGCAGAGAATTTGCATTAAAAGTTTCTTTGATTATTAATACAAAAAAAGATTTTGAAAATGTGAAAATAATAGATAAATTGCCTCCTTTATTTAAACTTTATAAAAAATTTAGAAAACAAGAGCCTTCAAAAATTGATGAAAAAAATAAAAAGTTAGAATGGGAATTTAAAGAATTAAAATCAGGTGAAAAAAAATTAATTAGTTATATAATTTATTCAAAAGTTGGGGTTTTAGGTAAGTTTGCTTTCCCTTCTGCAACAGCAAATTATGAAAGAAAAGGAAAAATGCACAAATCTGTTTCTAATAAAGTGTTTTTTCTTGCTGAGCCAGAGAAATGAAAATCTTTAAAAATGAGTTAATTCTTCTTATTACATCCCTCCATAGCTTAGTGGTTTAAAGCGTCTGGCTGTAGTTTGAAAACAACCCGCTGGTTTTTTTCGATTTTCCTTAAATAGGGAACGGCGATTTTTAATTGCCTCTGAGAAAATCGCAGTGTGTTGAACTAAGGTGGATATTCCATAAGCCCAAATCAAAAGATTTGGCGAAAACTTTAATAATAAAGTTTTAAGGAAATTAAATGAAACCCTAAAAGTCAGTTTTTTCCGAAGGTGACCAAAGCAGTACCCGGAAGATCCCAAGTTCGACTCTTGGTGGAGGGATAAATGGGGCTTTATGCCCCATTTTCTTTAAAGATTCTAATCTTGGTTAAATTCAAATATATTTCAATCCTCGAAGGATTAATCCCTAGTTTAATTAATTTTTTAGCGAAAAATTGATTAATGAAAATTTCAAAGAAATTTACTTCGACTCTTGGTGGAGGGATACATTTTTTTCAAAAATGTATGCCTGCGAAGATTTGTAAACAAATACTTCAGAGGGATTTTTTATTAAAATGAAAGAAGAAAAAAATGAGTTATAAAGAATTTAAAAATTGGGTTGGGGCATCTAATTTTTCTAAGACAAGAACATTTTTAAATCCCAAATTAATTATATTGTGGGAGGAAAAAAAACAATGAAAGGAACAGTAAAATTTTTTAACAGTGAAAAAGAATTTGGTTTTATAACTGGCGAAGATGGAAAAGACTATTTCGTGCATAAAACAGGAATTCAAGGCGGAGTAACTCTTAATAAAGAAGATTCAGTTACATTTGATGTAGAGAAAGGAGATAAAGGTCTAAGAGCAGTTAATACTAAAAAAGCATAATAGATTAATTTTTCAGTCAGTTATTTTGATTCTTTGTATTTTTTTTTGATAGATGTACTTGAAAAGGTAAAAATTAATGAATGACATTTATATTGGGAGTTTTAATTTTAATGATTTTTTATTATTAAGAATGTTTATGCTTTGTTGAAATGATGATTTTTAGGAAAGATTAAAAATACTTGTTCTTTTTTAATTTCATGAAAATAAAAGAGATGCCAAAAGATGGAAGGCCAAGAGAAAGATTTTTGAAATATGGGCCTGAAGTTTTAAGTGATGCAGAATTATTTGCAATTATTTTGAGAACAGGAACACGGGGAAAGAAAGAAGAAAAAGGTGAAAATGTTGTAGATATGTCAAATAGACTAATTGCAGAATATGGATTAAATAAATTATTTGAATGTTCCTTAAAAGAATTACAAAAAATCAAAGGAATTGGACCCAGTAAAGCAATGCAAATTTTAACAATTTCCGAATTAGGAAAACGAAAAAATCAATCTAAAAATCCTGTTACAAAAATAACTTCTTCTAAAGATGTTTTTGATTATTTTCACGAAAGATTAAAAAATAAGAAAGAAGAACATTTTTATATTTTAATTTTAAATAATCAGAATATAATTATTAAAGAAGAATTAATCTCAAAAGGAATTTTAGATGCTTCAATAATTCATCCAAGAGAAATATTTAAACCAGCAATTAAAAATTCCGCATCAAAAATAATTTTAATTCATAATCATCCTTCTGGAAATCCTGAACCTAGTCAAGAAGATTTAGAAATAACTAAAAAATTAATTAAAAATGGGGAGGAATTGGGAATTAAAGTTTTAGATCATGTTATTATTGTGTTGAAATATGAAGTTCTTATTTGAGAATTTAAATTTATAAAATTAAAAAAATTCGGATAGATTGAAATCAAAATTAAAGAGATTATTCCAATAGTAAATGCAGTAAAAGGATATGCCATAAAAAATTTTTGAGTATTTACCTTCTTAAAAAATTCAACAAATCTCTTATCCCACCCTTGTTTTTTTCCAAGCCAAACAAAAAAAGTATAAATTAAAATAAGAACTAAAGAAATTGTGAAAATATAAATTCCTGCTTTGATTCCATCTTGAATTTTTAACCCATAATACAAAACTAAACCTGCAATTATACCTACAATTAAATTATCCCAATATTTTTCAAAGAGTTTTTTAAATTTCATCCCAACATCTCCTTAAATTCATTTAAATTAATGGCATTTCCATTTAGCGAATTAATTTTATTTTTCAACCTAATATCCTCAGTAATTAAAATAAAATTATTTTTTATTGCAACTTCTCCAATTAATGCATCTCTTGTATGTCTTAAATTTTCTTTTCTTATTTCTTCTAATAATTTTGCATCTCCAAGCTTTGCTTCCCCTAGTCTGGAAAGTCCTAAAATAAAAGAGTTTGTTGGAATTACTATTGGAGATAACTTAGTCATAAACAAAATTAATTTTGCTCTTTTATCTTCATCAGGACATTTATTTATTTCATCTGTCTGGATATGTGTAATATAAAATTCAAATTCTTCGTTTTTATCTGAAAGGAGATTAATATTTAAATTCCCATTTGCGATTAAATCATAAATATTACTATCAAAGATTATTTTCTGTTTTACTTTTTTGTGTGTGGCTTCAATTAATCTTTCTTCTCTCAAAATCTTTTCTCCTTCTTTGGTTAAATGGAATATAAGCGAATCATCCCAAAAAACCAATTCTTCTCCTTTCATTGCTCTCAAAAAACCTGCACTATAATCTTTCTTTTTTAGAGATTCAAAATCCTCCAAGTAATTAGAATTATTTGCTTTATCTATTAATTTTAAGATTTCAATCTTCCTTTTATCCATCTTCCTAAACCTCTCCCTTAATCTTCTTGATTAATGCCTTTGATTTTTCAAAACTCTTTTCCAACTTCTTCAAAATCTCTTTACTGCTCAAATTTTCTTCATCTTCTTTTCCATTAGGATTATTTATATCTAGATTATAATTTCTTTTTTGAATTTCTTCAATAGAAACTTTCCAACAATTATTTTTAAATTTCTTATTTTTTCTATTCTCCCACCATCCTTTTTCTAAATCAAACTCTTTAATCTGAATTGGTTTTCCCTTATTGTAAGTTTTATATCCTTCAGGAAGAGGATGTTCAAAATACCAAACATCTTTGGTAGGTTTTCCTTTTTCAAAAAATAATAAGTTTGTTCTTATCCCGGTATAAGGATTAAATACCCCGTTAGGCAATCTAACAATGGTATGCAAATTAAATTCAGATAATAATTTCTCTTTTATTCTTGTCTTAACACCTTCTCCAAATAAAAACCCATCTGGCAAAACTAAACCACATCTTCCCTCATCTCTTAATAATTTCATAATTAAAATTAAAAATAAATCTGCTGTTTCTCTTGTCTGGAATTCGTTTGGGAAATTCTTCTCTATCCCATCTTCTTCCGCTCCGCCAAAAGGAGGATTTGTAACAACTACATCAATCATATCTTTTGAAGAATATTCTCTTAGGGGTTTAGACAAAGAGTTATCATGTTTAATATTTGGTTCTTCTATATCATGCAAAATCAAATTAGTCATACCAAGTAAATGAGGCAAGGGTTTCTTTTCAATCCCCCTAATATTTTTTCCTAAAATTTGCAATTCTTCAACATTATCAACTTCCTTCCTCATATTCTCTAATGAAGAAATTAAAAAACCCCCTGTCCCACAAGCAGGATCTAAAACAATCTCGCCTAGTTTAGGATTAACCATATCAACAATAAATTGAGTAACTGCCCTCGGAGTATAAAATTCTCCTGCTGAACCTGCACTCTGAAGTTCTTTCAAAATAGATTCATAAATATCATTAAATAAATGTCTATCTTTTGAAGAAGTGAAATCAATTTTATTTATCTCATTAATAACCTACCTCATCAAAACTCCATTTTTCATATAATTATAAGTATCTTCAAAAACCTGCCTTACAATTTGGGCCTTTCTATTATTTTCCACATCTAAATTTTTTATTTTTTCAAAAACTTTTTCATTAACAAAATCCATTAATTCATCTCCTGTAATACCTTCTTCATCTGATGTCCAATTTCTCCAACGAATCTCTTCTGGCAATGGAGACTTATAACCATTTTCTCCTTCTTTTTCTTCTTCCATTGAATCAAAAACCTTAAGAAAAATCATCCAAGTCATTTGAGAAATTCTCTGAGCATCCCCATCTACTCCAGGATCTTTTCGCATTATATTTCTCACAGAATGAACTATATTTCCAACTGTCATATTAATCTAACAAATAAAGACTATTTTAAATTTATCTATTCCAAAACCAACCCACTCTCTTTCTTAAACTCAACCAACAACCAAGGCATTTTTCTATAAAGCCAAGCATTAAATTTTATAAACTCCCGAGTTTCAATTTGAATATATCTTAAAATTAATTCAAATTCCCTATTATTATACCATGTTGGAACATTTTTTCCAGTACCCTCTTTTCCAGTTATTTTGTCAAGCCCAGAACCTTTGAATTCTCCATTATTCATTAATATTCCAATGGCTCTTAAATCTACAAAAGGTTTATCCAAAATATCAACTTCTTCAAGACCATGTATTCTAGCCCTTTGTTTTAAAAAATTATGTTCAAAAGTTAAATTATAACCTACTGCAATAAAACTAAAAAGATATTCATCATTTATATTTGTATTTCTTATAAATTGCCGAATAATTTCCTCTTCAGAAGATTCTCATTCTTTTAAAATTACCAACTCCCCTTTTGCTTCTCCAGTATTTCTATCAAGTTCTTGATATTGCATTGTTAATATTTTATCTTTAAGTGGATCTAATCCAGTAGTTTCAATATCTAAATAAAATTGTCCCATTACAATTTCAAGATACAACAAGATTTTAAGTTTATCTATATTCTCCAATATATTTTAAAATAATCTTTTTTTAAATTATTCTAATATTTACTCTATTAAAGTTAAAAATTCTTTAGCTCTATTTAGAGATGTTTTTGCTTTATTTTCTTTTACTTCTTCAGTTGTCTGATATTGAAAACTTGACCTTTTTGATTTTTCCCTTTCATAATTCTCTAAATAATTATCTACAATAATTAAAGCATTTTCTTTTGCTTCAGAATAATTCTCTAAAAGGTGATTTTTTATTTTATGTCTTCCTTGAACAATCAAGGATTCATTTACAACTTGATGAATAATTTCATTTCCAGGCTTATAACCTAATTTGTAAAGATATGCACAAGCCATGTAAAACATAGAATAATAACTTGTCACAACAACCCATAATGAAGAAGTTTTATTTTGAAATAATTGAATAGAAGAATCAAGACTTTCTCTTGCATTTCTTAAATAAGTATCATATATTAATTTATTAGGATTATCAATTTTCTTTATTTTTCCTTCATTTAAATAATTTCTAAAATTATTTTCTGCTTGTTTTATTTTTAATTCATCCATTTTTCAATTAAATTATAATAATTCTCTATCCCATAAAGAAGAATATTGTTTTTAACTATTTCGTTGCCAAGATTATTTTCTTTCTTTTCTATCATTGAAATAAATTCTTTAGTTGTGAATTCTTGAATTTCTAATTTCAAAGACAATAAATTTAATTTATTATGTAATTCTTTTGATTTCTCTTTATTATCTAGAATTATGCAAATATCGATATCTGAACTTTTTATTTTTGTTGCTTTTGCATAAGAACCAAATACTAAAGAAATCAAAAAGGGATAATTTAATTCATCAATATATTTTTTTACTAATTTTATTTTAAGATTTTTAGATAAAAATTCTTTTGTTCTTTTATATTCTAAAGAAATAATTTCTTTATTAGGAAAAAGTTTAATTTTAATAAGATTAATATTTCCAATTTTTGTTTTTGAAATTAAATTTAATTTTTCTAAATCTTTAATCGCCTGAAAAGTATTTTTATAATCTGTATTAAGTTTAGTTGCAATTCCCTTAATTGAATGTGGTTCTTTATTTTCAATTAAAAATTTTAGGATTTTTTCTTTTAATGTATAGTTTACCATAGTGTTATGGTATTGATTACCTTATTTAAATGTTTTGTTTACTAATTTTCCTTCAAAAGCAATTTTTAGAATTGATTTTTTTAAGTTTATCTATATTCTCCAATATATATCAAATTAGAACTATTCTTTAGGAACTTTTTTCTCAACAATATTTTTCTTAGCTTTCTTAGCCTTAACTTGCCCAGCTCTACAAGCTGCAACTTGAATTTCTTTTTCTTTTTTCCGAGCTTCTTTTTGTTCTTTAGACATTGATCTTTTATTTCCTCTCATACGTCTATTCATTCCTCTTTGTCTATGCTTTTGTAGTCTTCTGCTGTTTCCCATATAAACTTTATCAAATTTGAGTATTTATATGTTTTTATAAACAATTAATTCTTAAAAACAAAATGAAACAATGGTTTGTATATATCTTAGAATGTCGAGATGGATCTTTTTACACTGGCGTAACAAATGATTTAGATAAAAGAATGAAAGCTCATGCAGAGGGAAAAGGAAGCAAATATGTTTACAAAAAAGGTTTTAAACAACTACTAAGAGCAAAACCTTGTAAAGATAAATCCGATGCATGTAAACAAGAATATGCAATAAAACAATTAAAAAGAAATGAAAAATTAAGTTATTTTGATTAACCCGTAGGCTTATAAACTCTTATTTTTTTTAATAATAGTTAGAGTCTTAGAGCTTGCTCGTAAAGACTTGCTTTAAGAAAGATTTCTTAATGAAAATAACACTAAAATGAAAACATTTAAAGAACTTGGTTTAAGCAATGAAACAATTGCTGTCTTGAAAACCCTAAAGATTGAAACACCCTCAGATATTCAAGAAAAAGCAATCCCTTTAGTCCTTGCTGGAAAAGATATAATTGGAGGTTCAGCAACTGGCTCTGGTAAAACTTTAGCATTTGCTTCAGCCATTATTGAAAATTTAGAAAAAAATGGAAGAGTTCAAGCATTTATCTTAGAACCAACAAGAGAATTAGCCAACCAAGTTGCAACTTCGATTAGAAAATTATCTAAACATAAAAAATTAAATGTAACTTCTATCTATGGAGGAGTTAATATTGAATCTCAAATTAGATCCTTAAAAACTGCAGATGTTGTTGTTGGAACTCCTGGAAGAATTTTAGATCATTTACATAGAGAAACTTTAAATTTAGGAAAAGTAAAATTTTTAGTTTTAGATGAAGTAGACAGAATGTTTGATATGGGTTTCCAAGTAGATGTAGAGAAAATATTAGAACAATGTTCAAGTAAAAGACAAACAATGCTTTTCTCAGCAACAATTTCTTTTGAAATGGATTACTTAGCCAAAAAATACACAAAAAAACCAATAGAAATTTCTGTTAAATCATATGTAGAAGATTCAAAATTAGAACAAGTTTATTATGATATTCCACGTGGTTTAAAATTTTCCTTATTTGTTTATTTATTAAAAAAAGAAGAATCCAACTTAGCAATGGTTTTTTGTGCTACAAGAAGAAATGTTGATTTTGTTGCTAAAAATTTAATTAATTTAGGAATAAATGCAAAAGCACTTCATGGGGGAATGGTTCAAAATAAAAGAACTAAAGTTCTAAATGAATTCAATAGTAAGAATGGCACAGATATTTTAGTTTGCACAGATGTTGCTGCAAGAGGTTTAGACATAAAAGGAGTAAGCCACATTTATAATTATGATATGTCCAAGACTAGCGATGAATACATTCATAGAATTGGTAGAACCGCAAGGGCAGGAAAGAAAGGAATTGCAATAAATCTTTTAGCCAGTAGAGATTATGAAAATTTCACTAACATTTTAAGAGACGAAAAACTTAATATTAAAGAGATAAAACCTCCAAAATTAGAAAGGGTAAGTATTATTGTGGACAAACCTCAAAGTTCAAGAGGAAGCGAGAGAAGAAGCTTTGGAAGACCTCAAAGTAGAAATGCTGGAAGACCCCAAAGTAGAAATAATAGAAGACCTACAAGCAAACCTATAGGAAACAGAGATGAAAGAAGATCAAGAAGGAGTCCAAGAGATAGTGGAAGAAGTTCTCAAAGAAGGCATAGTAGACTAAGAAGATCCCAGAGAAACACAAAAGATAGTAGGGGCAGATCTTCAAAGAGTGGAAGGTCAAACTCTCAAAGAAGAAGATAAAATAATTAAATCTATAAATTCTTTTTCATTAAATTTTTCAGGGAATTATTAAAAAACTAATTGTGTTTTTAAAAAAAGTTATAATTAAACTTAATACAGATGAGAATCTATAAGAAACAAATATATCTTCCCACATTATTCTTATAGGGAAAATAAAGATTATTTTCAAAATAAAGACGAATGGAAATATATCAATTAACTTTATGAAGAATTTTCTAATTCATTTATAGGGGAATTTAAATATCTCGTTAGTGAACAATTTAAACTTAAGAAAAATATTCCCTTAGTTAATAGTATGGATAAAATATTGTTGTGATTCAGAAAAAGAATTAATAAATTCGCAAAAAATTAAAAAAACTTTATCCTTTTTAAATATTTTTATTCTAAATTAACTAATAGAAACCTTTAAAAATAAATTCTTTCTTTTTTTAGCAAATTAAAAAAGAAGTAAAAATTCAAATGGAAGCAAAACATCTCTTCGAGATTTTGTATCCATTCAAATTAAGGAAAAATTCAAATGGAAGACAAAAAATCTAACAAAGAATTTGAAGAAGAAGATACTCTAGATATTGATGAACTTGAATTAGACTAAATTTACTTTTCAACTTCAAAGATAATTTCATTATTAGTCTTATCTATCTCTGGGAAATTGTTTTCAACTGAAAATTTTAATTCTTTAAATTTTGATTTGATTAAAATATTTGTTAGTGTAATCTGAATCCCATACCCAATTTTTAATTTTTGAATATCTATTTTTTTCAAAGAAACATTATCCTTATAAATATTAAGAACAGAATTTTCAGAAGTTTTTAAACCATTATTTTTAATACTTATATTTACATCAAGATATTTTCCGTGCACAACTGGTGAAACATTTTCAAAAGCTAAATCAGGATAACTTTCAATATTGTATAATTGATTTATTAAATTTGGAATGTCCTCTCCAAGATTTTGTGAACATGCAGTAACATTGAACATTATATTATTTGGATTTTTAGAATGAACAAATCCTAAAGCATGTAGTAATTCATGTAAAGCAATATTTGGATTTTGACATTTGGATTGTCTTATTAATAAAACCTTTCCATTTTCAATAACATAAAACTTTCCGGATTTTGTTATATTTGTAGGTCCGCCTTCACCTGCAATAAAATAATCTCCATGCTTTTCCAAATCATCTTTACAAGTAATTGAAATCTCTTCATTATTATTAGCATTATAAAACTCTAAAATTGTTCTTTCTTCTAAAATTTCCATTGCCCGTTTTATATCTTCTTTTTTTTGCAAAGTGCAAACATCAGCTATTTTATAAGATATTTTTGAATCAGGATATCTCATATTTTCATAAAATTGCATATTGTCTGAACTTAAATTTAAATTAAAATTAGGGTCTTTTGGTTTTGTAGAAAGAGAAGTATAATTATTAAATCCAAATTGATATGTTAATAAAATTGCAAAAACAAAAATTAAAAAGACAATGCATAAATTCCTGTGCCAAGTTTTCATAATAAAAATTAATTAAAAGAATATATAAACATTACTAAAAAATAAAAAATTATTTAGAATCTTTTTATTCACTATTATCTAAAGATTCTTCTTTCTCAGGTTCTGTTGCTTCTTCTGTTTCTTCCTTCTCTTCCTCAATAACTTCTTCTTTTTCTTCTTCAGAAGGTTTTTCTGTTGCTTCTTCTGTTTCTTCCTTATCTTCAACAGTTTCTTCCTTATCTTCAACAGTTTCTTCCTTATCTTCAACAGTTTCTTCCTTATCTTCAACAGTTTCTTTTGTTTCTTCTTCCTGAGTTTCTTCTGTTTTTGTTTCTTCTTCTGTCATCTTGATTTACCTCATTTAATTAGTAAAAATAAGAGTTTAGAACTTGTTTTAAAGGTTTTGGCACTTAAAATTAGTTAAAATCTAAATCTTTTACAGCATTACCTACTGCACTTCCTAAATCAGAAAGAGCATCTTGAGCTTTTCCTATTATATTTTTCTGCCAATTCCAACAAAATGTTTCACCATTCCCAATACCAAAATTACAATCAACTCCAATATTTTTTGCTTGACTTCCTCCAATAAAACCCCAAACTAGAAAGATTACAACTAATAAGATTAAAATTGTTATTAGTGATTTAGTTTTCATGTAAAATTAATGATTTTTAAGTTTATAAGTTTTATTATTTTCAAATCACTGAATTTATAATTTTAAGTCGCAATTTTAATGATTCTTATTGAATTTTTACAAATAAAATTTAAAGACAAAATTAAGAAACATTTAACTAAAAATAAAAAAAATCAAATTGTTGGATCTTCACTTTTAGGAGCAGTTCCGGGTTGTTTTGATGCTTTTTTGTTGTAAATCTTTATACTTATAGAATAGTTGGATTTGGCGCTTTGGTTGCTTTGTTAGTTGGATTAATTTTATTTTTAATTGGAGTTTAGATTAAAGATAATGAAAAATTTATTAAACTAAAATTTACTCTTTATAATATGAATGAATTAATTAATTTAAAGCAAGAAATTTTAAATTGCAAAAAGTGTGATTTATATAAAACAAGAACAAATCCTGTGATTGGTGAAGGGAATTTCAATGCAGAAATAATATTTGTTGGTGAAGCACCTGGATTTAACGAGGACAGACAAGGAAAGCCATTTGTAGGGCAATCTGGAAAAATATTAGATAAACTTTTAGAATCAATTAATATGAAAAGAGAAGAAATTTATATTGCTAATATTTTAAAATGTCGCCCACCAGAAAATAGAAATCCAACTAAAGAAGAAATTTTATTTTGCTCTTTTTATTTAAATAAGCAAATAAAATTAATAAAACCAAAAATAATTTGCTGTTTAGGAAATTTTGCAACTGATTTTATTTTAAAGAAATTTAATTTGAAAAACGAAATTCAAGGAATAAGTAAAATTCATGGAAAAATTTTTAGTGTTTCAACACTTTATGGAAAAATAAAAATAATTCCTTTATATCATCCTGCTGTTGCAACTTATAATATGAATATGTTTGAAACTCTTAAAAAAGATTTTAAAATTCTCAAGGAAATTTAAAAATAAAAGCTTGCATAACCCACAACAGAACTTTTATCTCCAATAATATCTCCTGAGTTTTTATATTCAATTAATTTTGGTTTGTATTTCTTACAGATTGGAGCATTTGTGATTTGTTCATGTTTTTAATAAAGAAGGAATATATAAAAAATTATTCTTTTTTAATTATAAGACATTTCTGTAATGGCATTTTCACATTTTGTTTTGTAATGAATATATTTTGACATTGTGTTTTCATAAAGATCAGGATCAATCTCAATTCCTTCTTTTTTTAATTCATTAATATGTTCTTTATAATTTTCCATATAATGTGTTACTTTTTCTAATGATTTTCCACAATAAATAGAATCTATCACCATTGCCGCATTTAATCTTTCAAGGTTTAATGTCATAATTTTATTTAAAATTATTTAATTTTAATTATTTTCTCAAATAAGCCAACTCATCTTCATTAAGTTTGAGTTCTCTTGAGATTTTTGGATTTGTATTTATTACTTGTTTAATTATTGGAAATTCTTTCATTGTTTTTTTTATGCTAATGTGTGTGTGCTTTGCATATTTTTCTGCAATTGTTTTTTTTTGTATTGTTTTCATATTATTCATCCAAATTTTTAAAATTCGTGTTGGTTTTGTATAATTTGTAAAGCCTATTTTGCTTTCTTTTTTTACAGATGCAATTCCATAACTTAGAAAAATATTTTCATAAACCATAAATCTCCAGTATTGCTGTTTATAGATTCTGCCTTTGAATAAATCTACTTTGCTTAATAAATCATAAGCTCTTGCTAATTCTTTTCCTTTGTATTCTTTTGGAATGTTTTTTTCAACCCATAAAATTATTTCATCAAGAGACATATTTACAGAATCAAAAATTTTCAATGTTTCTTTTGTTGCTTTTAATTTGAAAACTGTTTTTAGTGCATCAAAAATATTTGTTTCTTTATTTCTTTCACTAAATAATATTTCAGAAGGATCTTTTAATTCAGAAATTGCTTGCAAATCATTTATTCCTGCTCTTAAATCTCCTTTTGATTTTATTGCAATGTTTGTAAGAATTTCATTATCAATTATTTTTTTTTCTTTTCTTAAAATATTAACTAAAACATCTTTAATTGTTTTGTAATCTAACTCTTTTAATTCAATTAGTTCACATTTTTTTCTTAAAGGAGAAAGTTTTTTTGACCAGACATTATTTGCAGTAATTATTGTTGGGTATTTTGTTATTTCTATTAATCTAATTAATTCTGGAATTCCTCCTCTATCTGAACCCATAATTCCATCTGCTTCATCTACTAAAATTATTTTTCCTTTTTTGATTAAAGGTTGTTGTTCTATTGCAGGTTTTAAAATTTCTTGAAGTTTTGTTTTATTTCTTAAATCAGAAGCATTTAATTCAAAAATTTCTAAATTATTTTCTTTTGCTGAAACATGAGCTAAAGTTGTTTTTCCTGTTCCTGGACCTCCGTAAAAAATTATTGCTTTTTTTCTTTGTGTTTTAAAATTATTTACAAAGTTCATAATTTTTGCAACTGCTTCATCTTGTCCTCTTATTTCTGAGAAATTTTTTGGTCTATATTTTTCTGTCCAAGGCATTTTAAATTTTTGTTAAATCTTTATTTATAATCTTTTTAATATAATACTCTCCTGTTGTGATTGTTTTTCCACCAAATAGTTGATGTTGAACTAATGTTATTTGCACTTTTGCGATTAGTGGAGATTTTTCACCCAATCGATTGATACCAATTAAATCCAAATTCTTTTCAAGTGGATAAATTATCTGCCCTTTTTTATAGAATTTGTAAAATGTTTCTTCTTTTATTTCTAAAGGAATTCTCGCTTCAGAAGGCAGTGTGTCCTCATAAATTGTAGATGGTCCCACATTCAATAAATATAATGCATCATGAAGTTCAAAATGTAATTTCATTTTACTCCTTCCCTAAACCTGCTAATACGAATGATGCAAGAAGAGCTTGAAGTTGGATAAAAGGGTCAGAGCCTTCAACAATTCTGAACTCTGCTTCACCTGTTTTTTCTGTTAATTTTACTTTTTTTTCAGGTTCAATTGGCATATTCCAGATTTCTTTTTGAATTGCTTTTATTACATCTTGTCCTGAGATTGATTCTTTTAACATAACATCTAATAGTTTTTCTCTTGCATTTTCAAAATCACCTGCTAATGCATAATCAAGAACCACTTTGATATCTTTTGGTTTTGCATTTGAAATAACTGTTGAAACTAAATCAGAGGTTATTAAAGGAGAAATTGATGCTGTTGATTGTAAAATATTTATGCTTCTCCTGCAATCTCCTTCACCCCCTTCATATATAATTTCCATTGCATCAGAATTAATTGTTAAATTTTCTTTTTCAGCTATTTTTTTAATTACTTTTTCAATATCCTTTTTTTCTAAAAGTTTGAATCTGAAAATTGCACAACGAGATTGAATTGGGTCAATTATTTTTGAGGAATAGTTGCATGATAATATAAATCTGCAACTTGATGAATAATTTTCCATTGTTCTTCTTAAAGCTTGCTGAGCTTCTGGTGTTAAAGCATCTGCTTCGTCAAGGAAAATTACTTTGAAAGGCACATTTCCTAATGATTTTGTTCTTGCAAAACCTTTTACTTTTTCCCGAACAACATTAATTCCTCTTTCATCAGAAGCATTTAATTCCAAATAATTTTCTTTGTAATTTTCTTTGAAAAGTTCTTTTACAATAACTAATGCTAATGTTGATTTTCCTATTCCAGCAGGTCCTGCAAATAACAAGTGGGGAATATTTAATGTGTTTGTCAAGGATTCTACTCTTTTTAGAATATTATCTTGACCTACAATTTCAGAAAAAACACTTGGCCGATATTTTTCAGTCCATATAGCACTTTCCATATTCAATATATTAATTTTTACTTAATAAAGCTTGTTGTGATTAAAAAACATATTTAGAATTATTTTGCTCTAGCTCTTCTTGCTTTACGCTTACGCTTTTCTTTTTTAAGTTTTTTTCTCTGCCATTTCCAACGCATCTGGCCTTTCTTTTTCCATCTTCTAGAACTTCTTTTCATAGAAAAATTTAGAAGACTTGATTTAAAAAGTTTTAGTATATTTTTTAAATAGGCTTTTTCTTTGTTACATAAGGAATTTATTAAAATGACAAGAATATCAACAGGAAGCTTTGATTTGAATAATGCCTCACTAAATTTTGAATGTTCGACGTTGCTCAAATCAACATTATTAACTAAATTATTTTCAAATATTGAGGTTAAAATAATTTAATGAGAATTTCAACAGGAAGCTTTGATTTGAACAAGTGGCTTGAAGGAGGTTATGAAAAAGATATAATCACTATGATTGCAGGTCCAGCAGGTTCTGGAAAAACAAATTTTTGTATTCTTAGTGCTTGCAGCCAGGCTAAAAAAGGAAACAAAGTTATTTTTATTGATACAGAAGGTGGATTTTCAATTGAAAGAGTAAAACAGATTATTGGAGAAAATAATGAAAAAATTTTAGAAAATATTTTTTTGTTAAAACCAACAAATTTTGAAGAACAAAAAAAATGTTTTAATAGTCTTTTAGATGAGCTAAAAAAAGAACAAGTTAGCTTAGTTGTTATTGATGGCATGGCAATGCTATATAGATTAGAGTTAGGCGATGCAGTGCAATCTAAAAGTGATTTGAAAATCAAACAAGTTAATAGGGAAGTTGCAAGACAAATGAGAATTTTAGCTGAAATTGCGAGAAAAAAGGAAATTCCTATTTTAATTACAAATCAAGTTTATGGAAGTTTTGTTTCAGAAGATGACTGGAAAAAAGGTGTGAAAAAAGAAATGAATCTTGTTGGAGGAGATTTATTTAAATACTGGAGCAAATGTATTATTGAATTGCAAAATAATTCTGGAAGAAGAAAAGGTATTTTATTGAAACATAGAAGTATAAAGGAAAAAGAGTTATCTTTTGAAATTAAGAATGAAGGAATTTTTCGTAAAGGTTGGTTGTAATTCTTTTATTATACTCACAAGGATATGTTTCGCATAAAGCAAAATCAAAGATTTTGTATTATGCTCGTGAGGATACACTTCACATAAAGCAAATTCCTAAATGAAATTTGTATTCATTCAAATTAAACCTGAAATAAATTCAAATGAAAGCAAAAACAAAGATTTTGTATTATGCTCACAAAGATATGTTTCGCATAAAGTAAAATTAAAAAAAATAATTAAAAAGAAATAAACTATTGATTAATTAAATTTTTAACAACTAAATTTGAAAGAAAATCCTTTGAAGTTCTCTGACTAACATTTAAAAATTCTATGCCTATTATTTTTCCTTCTTCATCTAAATCTACTATTGTTTCATTATCCATTTTTTTATTTGAAGCAAACTCTTTATCACTAAATTCTATATTTAATGCATCTGCTTCTTTATCAAAAGTTATTTCCATTTTTTATATATAATAAACCGTGATTATCTTTATTACTTTTTTGGTTCCCTATTCTAAAAAGGGATAATACAAATTCCTAAAGAATTTGCTTTATATAATTATCTTTTTCATAAACTACTTCTATTTTTGCTCTTCCAATGTTCTTTTGAGCATAATATTTGCCTTTTATTTTTAATGTTTTTTCTGGATATTTTATAGTCATTAAAATTTCTTCTTTGGTAATTTTCCTTTTTTTTAATTTATATTCTGAATGTCCTGTGTAAATTATATCCATAAAATATTAAACAAAATAACTATTATAAATTCTTTCTTTTTATTGCATTATTTTTCATCAAAGAAATAATTAAAATAAAATCAAATCTTGAATAAAATTTGTATTCATTCAAATGAAAGCAAAAACAAAGATTTTGTATTATGTTCGTGAGGATACACTTCGCATAAAGCAAATTCCTAAATGAAATTTGTATTCATTCAAATTAAACACTGAAATAAATTCAAATGAAAGCA
>Ga0307992_1000607_pt1 | contig 22399 bp, 24 predicted proteins | sample EllFjometagen133_FD_203162 | JGI IMG/M metagenome (GOLD analysis project Ga0307992, IMG submission 203162) | Marine microbial communities from Ellis Fjord, Antarctic Ocean - #133 | ecosystem: Environmental > Aquatic > Marine > Unclassified | place: Southern Ocean | collected 2014-10-08
CCAATGAATTATCATTAATTTCACTCAAAATAACATAAAAAGTTGCTTTTATAAAATCGATTTAAACGTCTATATTTAGACGTTTAACGATATAAAGCAACTTGGTATAATCAACCTGGAGGACCCTACCGGATTTGAACCGGTGCTGGGGGAGTTGCAGTCCCGTGCCTTACCACTTGGCTAAGGGTCCATTATATATTTAAAGAGTAAGATTTTCGCTTACTCTACAATATCAAAATGGTCGGGAAGACAGGATTTGAACCTGCGACCTCCTGGTCCCAAACCAGGCGCTCTACCAAGCTAAGCTACTTCCCGTATATATGGCGCGCCCATCAGGAGTCGAACCCGAAACCTTTTGATCCGTAGTCAAATGCTCTATCCAATTGAGCTATAAGCGCATAATCGCCCCAGTTTTTGGATTATGCTTTGAATCAAATCATGGCGTTTTTTGCATATCCTTTTTAAAAGGCCGATATATATAATATCAAATTTAACTGTAAAATGCAACTTTTTTTACTAAATATTTATCATTTTTTTTTGAAAATTTTTAATACTTTTTCTTCTGGTAAAAATATTGATATCAAAGACAGTAAAAATACCCCCAAAGATACCAATACTATGGCCCTAAATTCAACGTATGTATAGTAATAACCCATGAAGCCATGGTACTCTTTAAAGGTCTCTCCACTGTAATATGTTATTGGTTCTACTATAGCTAAAATTACTAAAGATAATATGGCTGCGAATGTTAGCGTCAAGAACACTAAATTAATTGTTTTGTATTTAGTCCAATTTCTTTCAATTTGTCTTTCTGTAGTATAGAAACTGAAATCTGAATTGGATTTTCTATCTTTTAATAAATAGTCTATAGACACATCAAACAATTCAGATAATTTAATTACATTATCTAGGTCAGGCATTGAAACGCCTAATTCCCATTTTGAAACTGATTGTCTACTTAAATCTAATTTATTGGCTAAATCTTCTTGAGATAAACCCCGTTCTTTTCGTAGTTCTCTTAATTTTTCTGAAAACAATTTAATCACCTCGCAAGAATTATACTATGATAATTCTATCTTACAATACACCAGAGTTAGCAATATGTCAACTCTTGGTTGCGCTATATCAAATTAAGGCTTTTGAATATAAACACTGTTATAAATATTGTGATGATTGAAATCGTTGTGGTCCATACTACTAATTGTACACTTAATAACTCATCATTATTCATTTCTCTCGCCATGATAGCTCCTGATACAGCTGTAGGAGATGCTAACAGAGCAATCAAAGCTGGATATTCAACCGATGAGAAATTGAAGAAACTTGTTTTTTTAGCTAAGAACACAGCTAAAGATAAAGTAATAATCGGAGCTAAAACAACTCTAGCAAATGTTCCCGTGAAGATTTGTTTTGCCATATCTTTCATTGCGAAAAACTCAAAAGTACCGCCTAGTATTATTAGTGCTAATGGTGATGCGATTTGACCAATCCATTTAATTACTAAATATACAAAACCTAAATTATCTTTGATAGTAAATACTGGTTGTTCAGTTATAGAATTTATAGGTATGAATGATCTAATCCATAAAACCACCAAACCTAGAATAATCGCTATGATTAATGGGTTTTTAAGGATTTTTAAGAAAGTAGTTTTAAAAGGATGTCTCTGTTCTTCTTCATTCTTAACAAACATAGATAAAGCTACCACTGCTAATATATTAATTAAAGGAACCACTGCAAGAGATACTAAAGCGACAACTTGAACTGCTTCAAGTCCTCCAATAGCTTGAGCTAAAGGAATTCCAATTATCGCAAAATTAGCTCTAAAGACAGTCTGTAAAACAACTCCCTTTTGTCTTTTATCTTTTATAGCTAACATAGCTACTATTAATCCTACAATAAATAAGATTAAAACCGCTATTACAGAGTATATAATAACTGGCCAATTAATAGCACTAAGATCTTCAATTGAATATATTGTATAAAATAACAAAGCGGGTAATGCAATTCTAAAAACGAATTTATTACCTACTTGTAAAAAATGCTCATCTAAAAACTTTATTCTTTTTAGCAAGTACCCAAAACTTATTAATAATAGTATTGGTAATACCGCATTAAGTGAAAATAATAATGTATCCATATGTTCTCCTATATATTAAGTTATATCTTCTTTCCAACCGCTGCTACATATACTACAAATTCGTTTCCACCAACTTGTAATAATTCATCAGCTAACTTTTGATTATATGCTGCAATAGCTACAACGCCAAAATCAATTGCTTCTGCTGATAGATATAGGTTTTGGCAAGTGTGTCCTGCTTCCATACCAATCATTTTATGTGAGACAAACTGATACTTATATTCTGATCTATAGGGAGTAGTTGTCCAATAATATATAACAGCTGCGTTTCTAAGCTGTCCTGAAATAGAATTATTAACCATATCAGTTGATACATCTTCTCTAATTAATCTTAGATTACCTGTATCTTTCATATAGTGATATAATCCTCTTTTAAATCCTTCTACTTTATTTAAGAAAAGATAGGTTTCTAAAGTGTTCGTAGCTCCGCCTGTAGGAATAACTCCCATTGCATACCCAGGTCCAAATTTCTTGATAGATGAAGTTGCGTTACATAGGTAAGAAAGCTCAGCTTTCGTCATTGGAAAATCTTGATATTTTCTTACACTTCTTCTCGACATAATAACTTCGTATAATGTCTTACAACTTATATCAGCCAAATCTTTTTTTAATTCAATAATCTCTCCACCCGCGTATTCTTTGATACAAGTAGGTTTTGGTAAACCTTTACCTTTATCGGTTTGTTTCATTTCTAATTCTTGCCAATTCGGTCTCAAACTTTCACGGTAAACTCTATTCATTTCTTTTATATCATCATTTTTATATTTCATAGTATATCTCCCCAACATTCCTATTATAACATAATACCATTTTCAACATAGTCAATAAACACTACAAGAAAAAAAAGAGAAAAAATTCTCTTTTTTATATACCACATTTTTCATAATCACATAGGTCACTACTACATTGAATACAACCCTGCTTCTTAATAAGAACTGATCCACAAAGCGGACATAATTCTCTATCAATTTTATCAGGTCTATATCTTGAGTTTTCTATAACAACTGTAGTTACATATTCTTTAATTGCTTCAGTTTTTTTATTGTACCATTTTTCCTCAATATGCATTTTTGGTGGTACTGCTGGATTTAAGTCTTCTGTGTTTTCATTAATTCCTGCTAAGATACCAATCTTAGCACATCTATCTCTAAACACAGTCGCACCTTTAAGTCCTTTTTCCCAAGCTGTCATATAGATATTCATAACATCTTGTATTGAAGCATTATTTGGAATATTAAATGTTGAACTGATTGCTGTATCAACATATTTTTGGATAACAGCTTGAACATTAGCTCTATCTTCGAATTTTAAGTTTTGTGATGTTATTTTTGCCCACTCTGGTAATTGTTCCGGTTCTACGTCTAATGCTTTAGCCATTTCTAGTGGAGTTTTTTCCCAAACTGTAATTTTCTTTTCTTCATCAAACATACTAATAATTCTTCTTGTGTAATTGATTTGGAAGAAAGGTTCTACTCCGCCACTAATACCTAATATATTACTAATTGATCCAGTTGGTGCCACACTAATTAATCTACTGTTTCTTAACCCGTGTTTTTTTACTAGTGCATCTGTTTCTGGATCGATGGTTTCTTTATAGAATCTTGAAGCCGAGATTTTATTATAATCATAAACCGGGAATGTTCCTTTTTCTTTAGCATTTAAAGCACTAGCTTTAACTGCTGCATTTAACATTCTTTTCATAAGAACATCTAAAAATTCAAGAAATTCAGGTGATCCATAGGGTTTTCCCATAGCTAACGCTAAGTCAGCTAACCCCATTATTCCTAATCCAACTTCACGATATTTTTTAACGTGGTCTCTTTGTTCCTGCAAGGCATGTCTATCACCCAACATTGTTAGTAAATCATCTAAGGCAATAATCATTTCACTAACTACGTATTCAAATCTTTCAAAATTAAAATATGCTTCCTTAGTAAAAGGTTTTTTTACAAATGCTTTTACGTTTACACTAGCTAAATTACAAGACCCATGAGGCATTAAAGGTTGTTCCCCACAAGGATTTGTAGCTGTGAATTTAACATCGTCATATTCACTAAGAAAATGATAGTCATTCATATTATCAATGAACATAATTCCTGGGTCACCCATAGTATGCGCTGAATATGCGATTAATTCTTCTAATAGTTTTGCTTTAACGGTTTTTTCAATTATTTCATATGGTGTTTCAAATCTCATTGGCCAAACTTCATCATTCTTAACTGCTCTCATGAATTTATCAGTTAAAGCAATTGAGATATTAGCACCATTGATTTTACTTAGGTCTAGTTTGGTTGTAATAAATTCTATAATGTCAGGATGGTCGACATTAAGAACCAACATTAAAGCTCCTCTTCTTTGGTCCTGCTGAGTATTTAAGGTAGTATGAGAATACTTTTCAGCAAAAACCATAACTCCCGGTGTTGTATTAGAACTATTGTTTACTTTCCCGCCTTTTGGACGAATTTTAGATAGATTTAGTCCTTGTCCACCACCATAGCTATAAGTTCTAGCTATTTGATAATCAACTTTATAGATGCTTTCTAAGTTGTCTTCAGGATCTTCAGTAACATAGCAGTTACTTCCTGTAATATTTCCTTCTCTACCTATTGCATAAAGGTTTCTACCCGCAAAAATTGCTTCTTTATGTCTAAAAATCTTTTCTATCGAAGGTTTTGAATATGAAACTCTTTTTAAAAAATTCATTTTACTTTCATTGTGTAATAGGTATTTTACTAAAATTAAATCTTGTCGCTCATCATTGTCGCTCCATGGGTTTTCACGATCTAACCTTTGTCTTTCACGAAACTTGATGTAGGCTTTGGCTACCTCATATTTCTTTGTTTCCATTAAAAAAAGTTCAACATTATCTTGAATTTTTTCGATATTAATCAAATCAGACTTATTGTAATCTTTGGTAATTTCTTTTGACTGTTGAAGACATTCCTTTTCAGTCATTTTTTCTCCAACGCTTAAATATGCTTTGTGTAATGCATGAGAAATTTTATTAATGTTAAACTTCTCTTTTTCTCCGTTTCTCTTGATAACTTGCATTGTTTTCCCCCTATATTAAAAAATAATACATCGGTTAATTTAACCGATGGATTACTCGCTTTATTCTATAAACATTATATAATATAAAACAATAATTTAAAAGCGAAAATCTAATATTTAATAAAAAATAATACGACTTTTTAAAAAGCCGTATTAATATATATCTATATTTAGTTTTGATGTAAATAATATCAAAATTATTTATTTAGGTGTTTGATAGTTAGATTGATTCTTTCTATTACTCTTTCTTCACCTAATATGGTAAGTATTGAATAGAAATTAGGTGTGTTTTTCTTTCCGCATGTTGCCAATCTTAATATTTCAGCATAATCACCAACAGTACCAACATATAAGTCAGGATTCTTCTTAAAGTCTTTTCCTCTAGCCGCAAAACCTCTAGATACCGCAGTTTCTTTTAACTTACCAAACCATTCTTCCTGATTTAAATTAAGACCTGGACTCTTTTTATATTCATCAAGGATATCTGTAATTAACTCTTTGGAAAATCTTTCATTAAATCCTAGTCCTGAATCTATTAGCGCGTTAAAATTCTCATCATACATAAAATCAATGATTGGAAAAACATCAGAATATTTTTCATAATCTTTTCTTGGCTTTTCTTGGTTTCTTTCTATATTAATAATTGTTTTAAAATATTCAAAATCTCGTTCTATAGCTTTAAGGAAGGTTTCATCATATTTTCGCGCATAATCTAGGGCATTATTAGCGAAAGTATCTGCGTCCATGTAGGCTAGCCTATCTTTAGAAATTGATTTAATTTTCTCTAAATCAAAAAGCGCACCATCTAGGCTCATCTTTTTAAATGAAAGATCGAAATCAAAGATATTTGCATGAATATTTTTGAGACGCCACTCTTCAAAATTACTATTAGCTAATGTCATAAGATATTCAAGGAATCCTTCAATTGGGTATCCCTTTTGTAAGAAATAATCCACAGAAGCTTCTTCATCTTTTCTTTTTGACAATTTTCTTCTTTTTCCTTCATCAAGTATCATTATAACTGGTGTGTGAGCATAAATCGGAAGTTCAAAGTTCAAAGTCTTGAACAACTCTAGATGAATGGGAACTGAAGATATCCATTCTTCTCCTCTAGTTATATGAGTAGTTCTCATGAAGTGATCATCTACTACATGTGCAAAATGATAGGTCGGTAATAAATCGGTTTTCATAATAACTATATCTTGAATGTTTTCTGGAAACTGAATATGTCCCCTGATTGCATCATATAAATCAACTTTGTTTTCTTCATTGCCGTTTGATCTAAATCTTATCACATAAGAATCTCCGTTATCGATTCTTTCTAAAACTTCATCATCAGGAAGATTTCTACATTTAGCAAAGTCTTTATAATACCCTGGTAATAGTTTATTCTCTTCTTGATATTTTCTGATTGCATTTAAATCATCATGACTACAAAAACAAGGATATGCTAATCCTTTGATTAACATTTCTTTGATTACAGTATGATAGATTGGTTTTCTTTCTGACTGTACATACGAACCATAGGCTCCACCTACAACGTAACTTTCATCTGCGTCAATTCCGAATATATGTAATTGTTCTAATACTTTGTCGCCTGATCCTTTTATTTCTCTTTTTTGATCAGTGTCTTCTAGACGTATGTAAAAAACTCCATTTGTTTGTTTAGCAAATCTTGAACTAACCAACGAAGTGAATAATGATCCGGTATGTAAAAATCCTGTAGGTGAAGGTGCGAATCTAGTTACAATAGCTCCTTCAGCTAAATTTCTTTTTGGATACTTTTTCTCTAAATCAGCTATTGTATCCTTTATTTCTGGAAAGATTAAATTAGCTATCTTTTCTTTGTTTGTCATAGTATTCCTCTTTCTAATCTATTTTATGACTATCATCATTATCTGATTTACTACCAAAGAGAAATGCTAAGCCAATAACAACGCCAATAACCACAATTATTCCTAAAATAAATATTCCCGTTACCATACTAGCAGCGCCCATAATATTGCTAAATATATACATAATATCTCCCCTTTTATCTAAAAATAGTATAACATATATCATTTAAAATATAAAGCATCTAAATATCGTAATTTGATTATTGACTTGTAAAAATCATTATGTTAATATTAGTCCACTGTAACAATTGAATCTCTAATAAAAATATCTTAAAGTGGTGAAAAAATGAGTAAATTTCAATACGAAAAAGAGTTTTTCCAAATCCTCAAAGAGGAGCTAGTTCCGGCTGCAGGTTGCACGGAACCAATATCTCTTGCTTTTGCTGGTGCTAAAGCTAGAGAATTACTAAAAGGGATACCAGATAAAGCTATAATTAAATGTAGTGGTAACCTTATTAAAAATATAAGATGTGTTACCGTACCTAATACGGGGAATCTAGTTGGAATTGAAGCTAGTTTAGTTGCTGGCTTAGTTGGAGGTGACTCTAGCAAAGGTCTAGAAGTAATATCTGATTTAAACGAAGATCATATCGTCAAGATGAATGAACTTCTACTAAAGAAGATAGTTACAGTGAAATTACTAGAAACTCCAACTAATTTACATTTCATCCTCTATTGCGAAAAAGGTAGTAACTCTTGCGAAATAGAAATTAAAGATTTACATACTAATATTACCAGTATAAAAGTAAACGATAAAATTATTTTTGAAAAACCAACTGGAAGCGATAAATATTGTGGTGTGGATACCGATAGAAGTATTTTAACCATAGAGAGAATCTTAGATTTTAGTAATCAAGTAGATTTTTCATTACTAAAAGACCTTCTAGAAATCCAAGTGAAGTATAGTATGGCTATTGCTAATGCGGGTATGGAGAAACAATTTAGTGTATCAATAGGTCCAACTATTTTAAAACACAATTCATCAATATATGGGGAAATGAAAGCCTACACCGCAGCTGCTTCAGAAGCTAGAATGAGTGGATGCTCATTACCGGTAATTACTAATTCAGGAAGTGGTAACCAAGGACTAACAACATCAATCCCAGTTATCCTTTATGCAAAACATAAATGTGTATCAGAAGAAACAATGTATCGTGCTTTAGTTTTATCAAATCTTTTAACACTTTACCAAAAAAGTTTTATTGGTAGATTATCTGCTTTCTGTGGTGCTATTAGCGCAGCTGTAAGTAGTGGAGCTACCTTAACTTATCTTGAAGGTGGAAGCCTAGAACAAATTAAGATGAGTATCATTAACGCACTAGCTAATGTTTCTGGTGTTGTATGTGATGGAGCTAAACCATCTTGTGCATCAAAAATAGTCACTGGCTTAGACGCTGCTTTCTTGGGACACTTTCTTGCAATGGAGAATCAAAGCTATAATCCATTCTCGGGTATTATCAAAAAAGACGCAGATGCAACTATCTCTGCCGTAGGCAAACTGGCTAGACAAGGAATGAAAGAAACTGATCAGGTTATATTAAATATAATGTTAGAGACAAAATAAAAAGTTGGAAAATATTCCAACTTTTTTTTTATTTAGCGATAGCAAACTTCAATATAGCTTGACAGACAATTTCACCATCAACGGTTGCTACTGATTCAGCGATACCAATTAGACCTTTTTTATTAATTACTTTTGATTCCAGTCTAAGAGTATCTCCAGGAATTACTTTCTTTTTAAATTTGCATTTATCGATTCCTGCAAAATAAGCTAATTTCCCTTTGTTTTCTTCCATAGATAGAATTGTTACCGCTCCTGTTTGAGCTAGAGCTTCTACAATTAACACTCCTGGCATAACGTGTTCTTGAGGAAAGTGACCATTAAAGAAATTCTCATTTACAGTTACGTTCTTAATACCAACAGCCATATCTCCAGGCTTTAATTCGATAATTTTATCAACTAATAAAAATGGATATCTGTGTGGTATTATCTCTTGAATTTGATTGCTGTTAAGAATCATGTTACTCTCCTTTATATTTCTTAAATGCTAGGGTAGCGTTGTGTCCACCAAACCCTAAACTATTTGTGATTGCTATATTTACAGTTTTTTTAATTCCTTTTTGTAATGTATAATTCAAATCACAAAGAGGATCTAGTTTTTTAGTATTTATAGTTGGAGGTACAAAATCATCCTTAGTACTCATTAGTGTAAATATTGCTTCTATAGCTCCACTGGCACCCAATAGGTGACCTGTCATTGATTTTGTACTTGATACATTTAACTTATAAGCGTGTTCACCGAACGCTTTTTTTATTGCTAGAGTTTCAGTTTTATCATTTAATGGTGTAGATGTCCCATGGGCGTTAATATAATCAACATCAGTTGGAGTTAACTTTGCATCTTCAACAGCCATTAACATACAATTTTTAGCTCCCAATCCCTCAGGATCTGGACTTGTGATATGAGATGCATCACAGGTAGCCCCATATCCAACTATTTCGGCATAGATTTTAGCACCACGTTTTATCGCGATATTATAATCTTCCAAAATTATTGAAGCAGCACCTTCTCCTAATACAAAACCTTTTCGATTTTCATCAAAAGGAATACTTGAATCATTTGGTCCTTTACCTTTACTCAATGCTTGCATAACTGAAAATCCCCAAACACCAATAGGAATTACTGCAGCTTCTGAGCCTCCAGCTACAACAACATCTAAATAACCGTCTCTAATGGCTCTAAATCCTTCTCCTATGCTATTAGCCGCGCTAGCGCAAGCTGTAACACTACTTAAAGCAATACCACGTATACCGTGTTCTATGGCGATGTTACCAGCAGCCATATTAATAATGGCACTAGGTATAAAATAAGGGCTTAAACGATTGTAGCCTCTTTCCATAGCTCTATCTTCTTGGTTAGCTATTGTTTCTAAACCACCAATACCCGATCCGTAATAAACACCAGCTCTTGTAGAATCCATTTCTTTAAAATCAATTTTACTATCTTCCACTGCTTCTTTAGATGCAATTAGAGCTAGTTGAACAAAACGGTCCATTCTTTTCATTTGTTTACGACCAAAATATGTTTCAAAATCAAAACCTTTAATCTCACCGGCCACTTTAACATCATCTTGACTCGCGTCATATCTAGTAATGAAATCAATCCCGTTAACTCCAACCTTTGCATTTTTCCACATTGTTTGGGCATCATTTCCAATAGGACTAATTGCTCCAATACCCGTTACTACTACTCTTCTCTTCATTATTTTTCCTCCAAAATGTTACTTATATCATCCCGCCATTTACATTAATTACTTGACCAGTAATATAAGCAGACATGTCGCTAGCTAAAAATACACAAGCATTAGCAACATCCTCAGTTGAACCAAATTTCTTTAATGGAATTTGGTTTTTATAATTTTCTTGAACTTGTTCTGGTAAAAGTTCAGTCATATCTGTTTTAATAAAACCTGGCGCTACTGCATTAACTCTAATACTTCGAGAGCCAAATTCTTTAGCTAAAGATTTAGTTAATCCAATTATACCCGCCTTTGAAGCAACATAATTCGTTTGTCCAGGATTACCGATTATTCCTACTACACTTGTAATATTAATAATCACTCCTGCTCTATTCTTTAAAAGGTGTCTAGTTATGTTCTTACACATATTCCAAGTCCCTTTTAGGTTTACATTTATTACTTTGTCAAAATCTTCTTCAGTCATTCTTAGCATTAAATTATCTTTAGTAATACCTGAGTTATTAATAAGTACATCTATTTTTCCAAATTGGGTAATAGATTGTTCTATAATATTTTGACTTGCTTGAAAATTAGACACATCACCTTGAATGGCGAACGCTTTTCCTCCAAGGTCTTCAATTTGTTTAACTAATGATTTTGCTTTTGCTTCGGATGAAACATAGTTAACAACTACATTAGCTCCTAGGCTAGTAAATTTTAAACAAATAGCTGCCCCTATACCTCTGCTTCCTCCAGTAACTAATACTGTTTTACCTTTAAATGAATACATACTATACCTCCAATTTACTTAATGTAGATTCTAATGATTTTAGATCTTCTACATTCAAGATATTTAAATTACGATTTATTTTTTTTACAAAACTACACAAAGTTTTTTTAGGACCGATTTCGATAAAGGTATCTACACCTTCACTGACTAGTTTTTCTATCATTTGATAGAATCTAACGCTGTTAGTTATTTGATCCTTCATAACTCCTTTTATATCTTCTAGATAAAAATCTCCCGTAGTATTTATAAGAAGTTTTTTTTGAGGTTCATTTAATGGAATATCCTTTAAAAATTCCTCAAAATGAATACTTGCATTTTCCATTAAATCACTATGAAAGGCTCCACTTGTATTCAACAATATAGCTCTTTTGGCTCCTGCTTCCAGGGTTAATCTATTTAATTGTAACACAGCTTGTTCTTCTCCACTAATTACAATTTGGCCATAGGTATTATAGTTAGCTATTTTTACATATCCACCTACTTGTTTCATAAGTTCAAGTATTATTTCAGCATCTAGCCCAAGTATCGCGCTCATCTTACCAGGGTTCTTTTGTGAAGCCTGGTTCATGTATTCAGCTCTTGCCTCTATAATTTTTAAACCAGTTTCAAAATTGAATACTTGATTATGTAAATAGGCTCCATATTCACCTAAACTTAATCCAATACTATAATCAGCTTTAATATTTTTTTCTTCAAAAACCTTTAATATAGATTGATACATTGTAAACATACATACTTGTGTATATAGTGTATTATTTAGTTTTTCTTCGTCAGAAAATAATATTTTAGCTATGTCATATCCTAGAATACTGTTTGCTTCATTAAACACTTTTTTAACAGTTTCAAAATTATCAAAAAGTTCTTTCCCCATACCTAAATGTTGAGAACCTTGACCTGAAAACATAAATGCTATTTTCATTTGATAATACCTTGATCTACTAAACTACCATCAAATATGTCTTTTAGTATTTGTTTACAGGTTCTAATTTCTTTAACTAGCCCTGCGGATTGACCTGCCATAAAGCTACCACCATCTAGATCTCCATCAAAAACTGCTTTTCTTAATGATCCAAGAGTTAACTTTTCTAAATCTTCAAGTTTTGCATCACCATATTTAGTAAGATTTAAATATTCTCTTGCCATTCTGTTTTTTAATACTCTAACAGGAGCTCCAGTATGTCTACCAGTAACTACTGTATCCGTGTCTTTAGCTTTAATTATTTTGTTTTTATAGTTCTCATGAACTGGGCATTCCTCACTGGCTAACAATACAGTTCCAATTTGGACACCTTTAGCCCCAAGAATAAAAGCAGCGTCTAATCCTCTTTTATCAGCAACTCCACCGGCAGCTATTACCGGAATATTTACAGCATCTACCACCTGTGGTACTAGGGTGAATGTTGTTATTTCACCAATATGACCTCCGGCTTCTGTACCTTCAACTACTAAAGCATCGGCACCAGATCTTTCTAGTCTTTTTGCGAACGCAACGCTAGGTACTACTGGTATAACTATAATACCTGCTTTTTTCCATTTTTCTATATAGATTCCTGGATTACCAGCACCCGTAGTAACTACTTTAACACCCTCTTCAATTACCACATCGCTAATGTCTTTAGCATGTGGACTCATGAGCATTATATTTACCCCAAAGACCTTATTTGTTAATTCTTTGGTTTTTCTAATTTCATCTCTAACTCTTTCAGCATCCCAGCCTCCAGAACCTACTAGTCCCAGACCACCAGCATTACTAACAGCAGCAGCTAATTTATGTGTTGCAATATTTGCCATACCCCCTTGAATTATTGGGTACTTTATATTCAATAAGTCTCTAATATCCATATCTATCTCCTAAAATTCAATAAGGGCTCCACCCCAAGTTAATCCACCACCAAAAGCAACGGTGATAAATTTGTCTCCTCGTTTAAGGAAGTTTGTTCTTACTGCTTCATCAATAGCAATCGGTACACTAGCAGCTGAAGTATTTCCATATTTGTTAATATTAACATACATCTTATCCATACTTATTTTTATATCCCGCGCCGACTTAGTTATAATTCGCATATTTGCTTGATGAGCAATTATGCAATCTAGATCATCAACAACTAGGTTGTTTCTTTCTAACAAAGTCTTTACTGTCTTTGGCATAATCCTAGTAGCAAACTTAAAAACTTCGCTACCTTTCATATGAATATGATCTTGTTCGCTAACTGCATTTACTGTTGGGTCTTTCAACTCTGGGTTCTTGCAATATAACAACATGTCCGTATCACCTTTTGAACCTGTGGTGATATCAATAATCTTATTCTCTTCACTTCTACTGATAATCATCGCTCCAGCACCATCACCAAATAATACACAGGTATTCCGGTCGCGCCAATCAGTTAATCTAGTTAAAGTTTCCGCTCCAACTATTAATGCAGTATTGAAAGCACTACTTTTTATCATTTTGTCAACAATCTGTAATGCATAAACAAATCCACTACAGGCTGCGTTGATATCAAAAGCAGTAATTCCTTCAATGCCTAATCTTGCTTGTAGCAAATTAGATACTGCAGGAAAAGCAAAATCTGGAGTAACAGTAGCTACAATTATTATATCGATTTCTGATTTATCAATTTTAGCTGATTCAATCGCTTTTAATGAAGCTTCGTATGCTAAATCTAGTGTTTGTTCATCAGTAGAAATATGTCTTTCTTCAATACCGGTTCTACTTTTTATCCATTCATCATTTGTTTCCACAAATGCTTTTAAATCATTATTAGTTAATACTTTTTTAGGCACGTGACTTCCTGTACCTAGGATTTGTGTGTAAATCATCTTTTAATCCCTCCAAGGTTATCATAATTAAATCTTTGTAAGAACCCAAAATTACGAATCTTGTTGTTTCTTTGATAGTGTAATTCTGTTCCACTCAATCTTCTTAGCTTATAGTACTCATCCATTATTGCCTTTTTTGTATCAAAAAAGGTTTGTTCTTTATCAAAATGAGCCCCTCCGAGGGGTTCTTTTATTATCTTATCTATAATAGAGAATTCTTCTAAATCATAGGATGTTAGCTTCATTGCTTCAGCAGCCTTAGGTGCTAGACTTGCATCTTTCCAAAGAATTGTTGCATATCCCTCTGGACTTAGTATTGAATAGATAGCATTTTCTAACATCATCACTTTATTAGCTACACCAAGAGCTAGAGCTCCTCCACTACCGCCTTCGCCTATAACTACAGCTATGACTGGAACGGTAAGTTCACTCATAGCAAAAAGATTCTGAGCTATAGCATGTCCTTGGCCTCGTTCTTCAGCACCAATACCCGGATAGGCTCCAGGTGTATCAATAATTGTAATTATCGGTCTTCTAAATTTTTCTGCTTGTTTCATTAACCTTAAAGCTTTTCTATATCCTTCAGGATGAGGCATTGCGAAATTTCTTTCGAGATTATCTTCCAAATTTTTGCCTTTTTGATGGGCAATTATCGTAAATACATTTCCATCTATACTTCCAATTCCACCAACAATACTTTTATCATCACGAAATAGTCTATCTCCATGTAATTCAATAAAATCAGGTGACATATAATTAATGAATTCTAAAGCCGTAGGTCTTAGTTGATGTCTAGCTAATAAAACTCTATCCCAAGCGGTTAACTTAGTCATCTCTTTGATTTTAAAGTTTCTAATTTCAATGCGAAGACGTTTTACAGCTTCGCCACTACCTAATTCGCTGATTTTCTTTTCTAAATCTTTAACTTTTCTTTCTTTAGCTAGTATATCCATTAAAATCTCCTCCTATGAAAAGCAAGAAGCTTTGATAGTGTTTGTTTTAAATCTTTTCTGTGAATAACTTTATCTATAAACCCTTTTTCTTGAAGAAACTCAGATGTTTGAAAATCATCTGGTAGTTTTTGATTTATAGTTTGCTGAATAACTCTAGGGCCAGCAAAACCAATTAAAGCGTGTGGTTCAGCTAAAATAATATCACTTAAAGTCGCAAAGCTCGCTGTAACTCCTCCAGTAGTAGGATGAGTTAGAACACTAATATAAAGTAAACCCATTTTATTATGTTTAGCTACGGCCGCACTGGTTTTCGCCATTTGCATTAAACTAAAAATACCCTCTTGCATTCTGGCTCCACCTGATGCGGTGAAGATAATGATTGGTAACTTCTTGTATATAGCATATTCAAAGCTTCTAGTGACTTTTTCACCAACAACGCTTCCCATGCTTCCCATCAAAAAATAACTATCCATAACGCCGATTACACATGGTTTTCCATGAATTTGTCCAAATCCATATATATAAGCTTCGTCTAGGTTAGTTGCTTTTTTGTATTTAGCTAGTTTTTCTTCATATCCATCTTGAAAAAGTGGATTCAATGTAATGTACCCAAATCCCTTTTCAACAAACGTATCTTCATCAACTATATATTTTATGCGGTCAATAGCTCTCATTCTAAAATGGTTACCGCAGTGTTTACAAATATAATCATTTTCAATGTTTGATTTCATATTCACAGTTCGATTACATTTTGGACATTTTTCATATAATCCTTTTGGAACATCCATTTTTTGTGCTTTTATAAAAGAACTTTCATTTCTTATAATCTTCAAATTGTTTTTTAAGTTTTTTCTTTTGTTTAAAGTTTTAGATATACTATTCATAATCTTTATACTCCAATAAATAATCAATTTTCTTATCCACAAAAGAAGTATCAAAATTACCTTTACAATAATCATTATTATTCATAATCATATATAAGAATGTTTGATTAGTTTTAATACCCTCAACAACTAGTTCTTCTAGAGTTGCTCGCATTTTTTTGATAGCTTCCATTCTGTTTTCACCATGGACGATTATTTTTCCGAGCATTGAGTCGTAGAAAGGTTGTATTTCATAATCATTATATATAAAACTATCAAACCTAACACCATTTCCTGATGGAACATGTAATAAACTAATCTTCCCAGGGTTTGGTCTAAAGTTTTGTTTAGGATCCTCAGCGTTCAATCTACATTCAATGCTGTGCCCTCTAAATTTTATATCTTTTTGAGTAAAACTCAATTTTTCGCCAGCTGCTATTTTGATTTGCTCTTTAACGATATCTATCCCGGTTATCATTTCAGTTATAGGATGCTCAACTTGGATTCTAGTATTCATCTCAATGAAGAAAAAATCATTTCCTGATACTAAGAACTCAACTGTGCCAGCATTTTCATATTCGACTGCTTTACAAGCCTTTATTGCTGCTTCACCCATTCTTTTTCTTAAATCACTTTTTATTTGACTAGGTGCTTCTTCAACGACTTTTTGATTCCGTCTTTGAATACTACAATCACGTTCACCTAAATGAACTATATTTCCATATTTATCAGCTAACATTTGAAACTCTATATGTTTAGGACGTAACATGAGTTTTTCTAAATACATCGTGTCATCTCCAAAAGCATTCTTAGCTTCTGTCTTTGCGGTTTCAAAAGCAATTTTAAATTCATCGATTTCATAAGCAATACGCATTCCTCTACCGCCACCACCAGCACTTGCCTTAATTAAAATAGGAAATCCAATCTCTAAAGCTACTCTTTTCGCTTCATCAAGATTCTTAACACTTCCATCACTTCCTGGAACTACAGGAACTGATGCATTTATCATCATCTCTCTTGCTTTAGATTTATTTCCCATTTTGTTTATAGCATTGCTTTTTGGTCCGATAAAAATAATGCCGCATTCTTCACAAAGTTGCGAAAAGTGTCCATTCTCACTTAAAAATCCAAAGCCAGGATGGATTGCTTCAGCGCCTTTATTAATAGCGGCTGTAATTATGTTCTCCATGTTTAAATAAGAATCTACGGTTTTAGCACCGCCGACACATACACTTTCATCGGCTAACTGAACATGTAAACTTTCTTTATCAGCTTCACTGTAGATAGCTACAGTTTCAATACCCATATATTTACATGTACGTATAATTCTTACAGCTATTTCTCCCCTATTAGCAATTAATATTTTTTGAAACATTATTCTTGTATTTCCATTACAACTTGACCATATTCAACCATAGTTGCAGTTTCGGCATGAATTCTTTTAATAGTCCCTGAAACAGGAGCAGTTATTTCATTCATTACTTTCATAGCTTCAACAATAAATAGTATATCACCTTTGCTAACCCTTTGATTCAGGACCACAAATGAATCACTCTCGGGAGATGGTGAATCATAAAAGGTTCCCACTAGAGGAGCTTTGACAAACACATTGTTATTGACTTCAAGCTTGGCTTGTTTGCCTTGCGTTTGATCATTCGCATCTACTGGTATATATTTAGTTGAATCAAGAGAAACAGGATCATTACCCTTTTTCTCCATCTTCACAGTAAAATCTTTTTCAGTTATTTCTAGCTTATGAATAGTTGATTCCTCAAACTCTTTCATAATGCTTTTTAATTGTCTTAGGTCCATAAAGGTCTCCTCTCGAACATTTAATTATTTATATTTTAAGAATATAAAATTGTAAGATTCGATTTACCTATTACTCTTTGCTTTTAATAAATTCAGCTATTTGACCAACTGTTTTAAATGATTGAGCAACTTCATCATCAATAGTTATATCGAATTCATCTTCGATAGCCATAATTAATTCTACTGCGTCCAGTGAATCTGCGCCTAAATCGGCTGATAAATCTGATTCCATTGTAATTTTTTCTTTTTCAACGCCTAACCCTTCAACGATGATGTCTTGTAATTGTCCAAAATCCATATTTATTTCCTCCTAGTTATTTTAAAATCTAGATAATTTTACCACCTTTTTTAGTTAATGTCAAATTGATTTGAAATTCAAATTATTTGATATTATTATATTTAATTCTAATATACTGTATATTCATTTTTAAATTGTATGTATCATATTTATCAACGAATGCTTGTTTACGATTTATTTAGTTTATTTCCCCAAAATTAGACATAAAAAAATGATGGAATATTTTAAGTTGTTTTAACCTAAGATATAATATCTTTGTTTTATTTCTGTTTTTTTTTGTCTTTTTAAATATATTAAATTTATTAGTAGTAATTTTTTTTATTACATCAAAATATTTTAGAAATCCCCTGTGTAAATTTGTTTTATATATCCTACATAAGCAAGCAAGCATATTTTTTCTATCGTAATTTTCTTAAATCATTAAGTATGATAATAATTTTCGAAAGAAATATTATTATAGTCTAGTATTATAGCCGTTTTATCATTAATTAATTTAATATTTCCTTGATTGTCTACAGACTTAATGGTTTATTATTTTTCCTTATACGAAACTCTAGTGTTTATCATAATAGAATTGTAGATAAACGCCTCATATATTGATTATATTGATTATAAACTATTATATTGGATTATAAACTGATCTAAATCGGTTTTTAACTTAAATGTTTTATTGGTTTGAAGTTTCATTGAGGGAGCTTTATTATCAACCACTTTTATTCACATTTAATCTTATTCCTAAAACGATATAGTCAATGTTTCATAGCCTTAACTCTCAATAAGTATAACAAATATCCTTTTCTCATTAACTAATATGTCACTCGGAAATTTAATTTTAGATAATACACTATTCTTTTCTAGTGTTTTTACAAGAGCTACAGAACGCTTCATTGTATATATGAACATATCTTCTCTTGACAAGTTTGACTTTAATAAAACCCTGAAATGTTGTTTTCCTTTAACAATATCCATATATCAGCAAATCTCCTTCTACCCTTAGTTTGTGTCTTATCTAAAACAATATTCAAATGTTCTAGAATATTGAAGTTTTGTTTAATATAATTATTAGCGCTTTCTAGATTTTCAAATTGTAAAATGTTTTTTAAATAATTTTATTCCCCAGATATATCTTCATTAGATTGAAGGTTTTTCTTGCTTTTGGATTCAATTTTAAACAATGCTTTTCTTTTCATGCTAATTGATTTAACAAAATTATTTATGTCTAATTCACTCAATACTATTTCAGCAAATACTAGGAACGCACCTACATAAACATTGCATTAAATGCTTCATCAAAAAATAATATTGCGAAGAGTGCTCCAAACAGAATTTCTGTTGATATTAGTATAGCCGCTTCTGTAGCATTTGTATTTTTCTGACCGATACCTTGAAATATATATGCAAGAAAACTACCAAATACCCTGATAATTATAGCTATGTATAGTATTTTTGATTTTTCAAAATTTAGAAAATCTACTTTAGGAAAACCACCATTGAGCATCATTACAATAAATGCTATATTATTATACTTTTAATCTATTAAAATACAAAGAAAAAGCACAAACAACTTACTCTTCTTTTGTCTTAGTGATATGTACGTAATTCAAACCCAAAATGTGTATGAGAAAAACACACATTCGTTCCATTTTTGAAATATTTTTTTATTACAAGTTAATTGACTTGCATTTGTAGTATACACAAAATATCACAGTAAAAATGATAAATAATATGGAAGATACAATACACCATTTAATTCGCTTATATTAACTATATAATATAAAATAGTAATCAGATTTGTTTTTTCATTAATAAGTTTATTTAAAGAAGCATGCTTTTCAAAATTAAAACCCGATTTTGATTCTACAACCATAATTTTATCTCCAATTTGTAAAAAAAGTCTATTTCTATATTTGACGATTTTTTTCTGTGATATTTCAATATATATTTACACCTTTTTCCATGTTTTTTCTATATAGAATTACGCCTTTTTCTATATATAGGGATATATATATCAAAAAAAAGACTTAGCAAATAACTAAATTCATATATTTAGTTGGTGACCCGTACCGGGTTCTAACTCGTGAATGTATGCGTGAAAGGCATACTGTCGAGTTATATCAAAAGGGTAATTAAATGTTTAGAATAGAATTAAATGCAATTGACACTTGTTTTGACACATATATAATGAAGATATCATTTGACCTATCTTCTAGTATACAAAAAATGAACCTATAATTAGATGCCTTTTTTCAAAGCGTCTATTTCATAGGTTCAATTTTAGTTTCTATCTTTCTTATATTTTTGAACTACTTTTTAGGTGGTCTTAACCCATAAAATTGATAATACTTTGTTTCGATTCTTCCATTGTAAAGTTTTCTTAATCGATCTGCTTTGCGGTTAAATACTTTTTCAAAGCCTATATACGAAGTTAAGAAGTAAAGAGACCATGTATCAAATTTATTAAAAACTATTCCCATCTCTATATATAATTTAGTTACTTCATCTCTTTCTGATAGTCTTTCTCCGTATGGAGGATTTGATATTAAAATCGCATAGTTATTTTCATATTTAATGTTTCTAAAGTCATCATTAATAAAAGTTATGCAATCCGCTACACCAGCTTCATCAGCATTTTCCTTTGCGGCTCTAAGATTATGATTATCAATATCTACTGCGATAATTTTTATATTAACATCAACATCTATTGCCTTATATGCTTTACTAATTTCATCTTTCCATAACATTTCTGGAATTATTGACCAATGTTTGGCTGCAAAGTCTCTTGTTATACCAGGAGCTATATTCTTTCCAATCAAAGCTGCTTCTATAGGGATTGTTCCAGAGCCACAGAATGTATCATATAACAATCGATCTTTATTCCAAAAACTAAGTTTAACTAATGCTGCAGCCATTGTTTCTTTTAAAGGAGCTGTTACTGCATTAACTCGATATCCTCTTTTATGTAAAGCAACTCCTGATGTGTCAATTGTCAAAGTCGCAATATCTTTAAGCATTGAAACTAAAACAGTATAGTCAGCTCCTGTTTCTGGACACCAATCTATTTTATAAGTCTCTTTTAAATTCTCAGCTATTGCTTTTTTAACAATAGCTTGACAATCTGAAATACTAAATAAAGTTGATTTAACTGATTTGCCATTAACGTTAAATTTTCCATCTTTTGTTATGAAGTAACTCCAATCTAAACTTTGCGTTTTATCAAACAATTCATCAAAAGTCATTGCCTTAAATTCACCAATTTTCAATAATACTCTATCAGCACATCTAAGCCATATATTCGCCTTAGCAATTCCTTGAGCATCACTTAAAAAGGTTACTTTACCATTTTCAGTTTTTATAATTTCAAAACCCAATTCTATTAATTCTCTTTTAACAATAGCTTCCAATCCAAATGTAGTTGTCGCAATAAGTTCAAAATTTTTCATATTCAAAATCCTTTCATATCCCAAGTACTTAAATTTATGTGTAGTATATACAACGATTTGAAATACATAATCTTTTTTCTTTGGTTGTCTAAGTATAAGTCTTTCTGTTTCAATATTGTGGTAAAAACTCAAAGTTATTATATTCTCTTTCTATTTAAACAATTTAGCTTTTGTCTGAAAATATATCTCCATCATATGGCCAATATTACCTTCGCCAGCAAATTTATTCATATCAAAGAAATTAGAGTTAATATCAATCCAAATTAATTCATGTAATTCTTTTACAAGTTTAACTTCATGCTGTAGTGAACCAATGAAAACTATCATATTCATATTAAGCGGATGCCAGATATAATCCATGAAAGGCAATAAATCAATATCTTGATTCGATATCCCTGTTTCTTCAAAGAGTTCTCTATATGCACTTTTCAAATAATCCTCATTTGGTTCAATTTTGCCGCCAACTAAATTATATAACCCTTTATAAGGGTCTTTAGATCGAAAACACATTAAAACTTTATCCTTTTTATTATTTAGTACTAAAATTAGATTATATAATTGCATTTTATCTCCTATATATACTTTTTGTTTACATACTATTATAACAAATAATCATTAATAATGACATTTATATAATCTAAACTTTTAAAATATATTTATTTCTAATTTCACAAAATTACATTGAATTCGGTCCTAGATTTGACTCTAAATATACTGAAATATGCTAGGTACCCAGCTTTTATAAGGGTAAAAAATAAATAAAAAAAGACTTAGCAAATCCGCTAAATCTAGTCGTTTTATATGGTGACCCGTACGGGGTTCGAACCCGTGAATGCATGCGTGAAAGGCATGTGAGTTAACCGTTTCTCCAACGGGCCTATTTGTATGGCGCCTCAACGAGGACTCGAACCTCGGACCCCATGATTAACAGTCATGTGCTCTAACCAACTGAGCTATTGAGGCAAAAAAATATCAGAAAGCAGCCTGGCGATGTCCTACTCTCGCACACATACGTGTACTACAATCAGCGCTGAAGTGCTTAACTTCTGTGTTCGGTAAGGGAACAGGTGTGTCCACTTCGCCGTCATCACCAGACC
>Ga0307992_1000608_pt1 | contig 22392 bp, 21 predicted proteins | sample EllFjometagen133_FD_203162 | JGI IMG/M metagenome (GOLD analysis project Ga0307992, IMG submission 203162) | Marine microbial communities from Ellis Fjord, Antarctic Ocean - #133 | ecosystem: Environmental > Aquatic > Marine > Unclassified | place: Southern Ocean | collected 2014-10-08
TATCTTCATGTTACCTCTCCTTCTGCAACATCTCTTGTTAACAATTTGATGAAAACAAAATTAATCGAGCGTGTTTATGACAAAGACGACCGTAGGTTTGTTCGACTCAGCATTACTCTTAAAGGCAAAAAAACGCTTGATTTTGGATTTAAAATGATAACGAAACAGATGCAAGAAACGTTAGACAAGCTTAACGAAAAAGAAAGAGATGATCTTACTAAAATTCTTAAGAAGCTTTTCGTATTTTATAAGTAAATAAATTTTAATTAAGTATAAAAACATATGAATAAAACTACAATTTTTATAATTTTAGGGATTTTAATTTTAGTCGGAGGATTTATTGGTTACCGTTATATTGGCAATAACGGCGAAGTTTCCTATGAATTCGTCACTGTCCATAAAGGAAGCATTAAACAGATAGTTTCTGCGGACGGCTTTGTAGTAACTGATTCTAAGATAGAATCAAAGTTTCAAACCAGCGGCAAGATTGCCAGTATTAATTATGAAGTTGGTCAAGAAGTTGAAAGGGGCAATATTTTAGCTGGGTTAGAATCACGAGATCAGGAGATTAAAGTCAAACAACGCCAAGCAAGTTTGGCTCAAGCCCATGCTAACTTAGATTTGAGATTGGCAGGAGTTAGCCCAGAAGACATTCAAGTTTACGAGACAGCCGTGACAAATGCCGAAATTTCTCTTGAGAACGCCCAACAAAACTTAAAAGATATAGAAACTGACGCAGAAGAAGATTTAGATAATGCCTATGAAGACGCCCTTAATACTTTAGATAATTCCTATCTAAAACTTTACAATGCCTTTAACACCATAGATTTAGTTCAGCGAACTTACTTTAATTCTAATGACCAGGAGGGCATTCGGGTAAAAGAGAATAAACAAAGAATAAAAAATACAATGAATCTGGTAAAATCTTTTCTTGATATTGCTAAAGATGATTCAAAAAATGAAAATATTGACATAGCTCTTTCAGAAATGAAAAAAAGCCCTTGATACAACATATAATACTTTAGCAATTGTGCGAGAAGCTTGTGAGAAAGCAACCTATCGTAATACAATTTTGGCCACTGACAAAGCTTCTTTAGATACCCAAAAATCAAATACAAATACAGCCCATACTAATATTACCAATGCTCAACAAACGATTTCTACAACCAAAATTACTAATGAAACAAACATAAACGTTGCCAAAGCAGAGGTCTCTATAGCTGAAGTTCAACTACAAAAAGCTAAAGATGAATTAACTCTTTTAAAAGCCGGACCCCGTGAAGTTGACATCGCCAATTTAGAAGCCAAGATTTTAGAAGCAGAAGCGTCACTGGAATTAGTCCAAGAAGAATTGAGAAAAACCAAACTTATTGCCCCTTGCGGTGGAATAATCACCGAAGTTAATGGCGAGGTTGGTGAGAATATAAACACCACAAATATCTTTATTATTACGATTTCTTCCGAGGTGCAGATTGAGGCTAATGTTCCCGAGATAGATGTAGTTAAAGTTAAAGTAGGCAATCCAATAGAAATAATCCTTGATGCTTTTGGTGACAGAATATTCTCTGGTAAAATCGCTTCTCTTGAACCTGCCGAGACAGTTATTCAAGGAGTTGTTTATTATCAAATCAAAGTAGTTTTTGATAAAGATTCAATTGATGCCAATATTAGACCCAGCATGACTGCAGACCTCAATATTTTAACTGCTCAAAAAGACGATATTTTAGTTTTACTTAAAGAAGCAGTGAAACAAAAAGACAGCAAAGAATATGTTCAAATTTTAGAGAATGGCGAGAAAAACAAATTGATTGATTTGGAAATAGAGACAGGACTAGAAGGAGTGGAAAATGTTGAAATCATTAAAGGACTAAAACAAGGCGATCAAGTAGTAAGTTTTATCAAAGAAACGGAATAAATTATAAAATAAAGGTCACCTACATAGAATATTTTGATTATAACTCAATATGACTAAAGTTGTCAAAATTATGTACAAGATGAGTACCTTCCTGACACTTTGTACTTCTCATTGAACTCGACTGGCGTCATATAGTCAAGAGTTTGATGCGGCCTTTTGAAGTTGTATTCAACAAGCCATTCAGTGAGGCGTTTGTTGAAAAGTTTGCAATCATCAGTCATATTGCCTAAGGCGATAAATTCTTCTTTGAGAGTGCGGTTGAATCTCTCGCTCACCGGATTGTCGGTGGGAGTCTTGGGACGGGAGTAATAATTGCCGAGATGAAGCTTTTTAACCGCTTCGTCAAACTCTCCCGCAAACTCACTGCCGTTGTCTCTGGTAATATTTTCAATATTTCCATCAAGCAGGTACCAAAGGCGTTTTAGGAAATCCTTGGCGTGTTTGGAATGCTTGGAAGAATACATTCGGGCAAAACCAATCTTGCCATGTTCGTCAATCGCCGTAAGGATATAACGTTTGGTTCCCATCCAATAGAGGATAATGGTGTCCAAGGCTAGAAGAAAGCCTGAATGCTTCTCTTTCTTAAGCTCGGTAATGCGTTTTTTGACCTGATTTGCCCTGCGTTTCCTGCGTAATCTCTCTGTTTTTTGGGGATGGTAATAGAGGTTGTGTTTTTCAATAACTCTCTGGATTTTCCAGGAAGATATTGGCTCCTTGTATTCATCTTCATAAAGCTTCTTGAGTTTCATTTTGCCATAGCGGATGCGCTTTTTGCGGAGAGAAACAACTTGAAGTTCCTGCTGTCTTTTCACCTCCCACCCCCTTGTGTTTTTAGGTCTGCAGCTTCGGGATTCCAATGTTTTTAAGTGATAGGGATTGTATCGTCTTTTCCAATAGTAGAAGGTTTCTCTGGAAATACCGAAGTATCGGCAGGTTAGGGATATGTTCCCGGACTTGTGGTAATAATCAAACCATTTAAGCCGTCTCCTTGCCTCTTTGGAGAGGTTCAGTGTATGATGAGCCAGGGAGACGGTTCCTGGCATTGTATGTGAGATATTCATACTAATACCATACCGTCTCCCTCCGCGGTTATAAAGTCGTTTTGAATACATCATCTGACAACATTGAAGTGTCAGGAAGGTATCTCATCTTTTGCAAATTATTCATTATGTAATTTAAAGAATATATAATATGAATATCAGAGCATCTTTTTTTCTTGCTTTTACTGCAGTCAAAAGAGGCAGCAAAGGCATCGTAATAATGACCATACTTATTATGGCTCTTGCTTATGTTAATATTGTATTTATTACTTCTATATTTGGGGGAATAATTGAAGGTATAGAGGCAGAGGCAATCAATAACCAGCTTGGTAATATAGTAATAACACCAGGCGTTGATGAAAAATACATAAAAAATAAAGCTATAGAATGGATAGATGCAATTCCAGGAGTTGTCGGAAGCGCTACTCACTACATAGACAATGCTATTATTAGTTACGATGAACGAAATGATGGCAAAGATATTAAAAGTGGTAATTGGCCTGTAAAATCAATAGATGTGCCAAACGAAAAGAAAGTCACGAATATTCATAACTCGATTATTGAAGGTTCTTTTTTGGAGCCAAGAGATAGAGATAAAATAATAATAGGTAAAGAAATTGCAGGTGGTCACGGCGGTTTGATGGAGGAGCAAAGTCTCGGAGGTGTTTTTGTTGGAGATAAAATAGATGTACAATTTAGTAATGGCATAAAAAGGACATATAAAATAAAAGGTATTTTTAGCACTAAAGGCATGCAAGCTGTTCAGATGGTATTTGTGACAAAAAAAGAAATGGAGTCTGTTTTAAATGTTAATAATTGGGCGTCGGAAATATTAGTTAAAATTAAGAATACAGGCGAAGAGGATGTAGTTATAAATGAGATAAGACAATTAGGGTTTCAAGATGAAGATATTAAAAGATGGGATAAATTAATGGGCTCTACCGAAAGCGCGAGTGATAGTTTTGGCATGATCAGTATTATATTGGGCGTAATTGGTACATTTGTGGCAGGAATTACTATATTTATTATAATATTTGTGAGTGTAGTAAACAAAAGAGTGCAGATCGGAATATTAAAAGCAATTGGCATGGGAGAGGGTACGATTGTTTTATCTTTTCTGATGCAGGCTTTATTTTACGGGATAGCTGGAATCTTAATCGGCATATCATTTATGATGTTTGTCCTATACCCATTGTTTTTAGCGCATCCTTTGGATTTTCCAATGGCATGGGTATCGTTAAAAATTACCGCCAACACAATAATGGTCAGTAATATTAGTCTATTTATGGCGTCTTTAATCGGCGGTCTTATTCCAGCATACAATGGAGTAAAAAAGGAAATATTAAAATTAATCAAGGACTAGAATTTAATAATTATCAACATTTTATGATTATAGAGGTAAAAAATTTAAAAAAGACCTATGAAGGTGCGGTTCCCGTGCATGCTGTAAAAAATATTAATTTGAATGTCGCCAAGGGAGAGTTTGTTGCAATTATGGGGCGGAGCGGTTCTGGAAAATCTACATTACTTCACCAGCTTGGCTTATTAGACACTCCAACAGACGGAGAAATAATTATAGATGGAGTTAACCTTGTCTCATTATCAGCCGAGCAAAAAACTAAATTTCGTTTAGAAAAATTGGGCTATGTATTCCAGGCTTATGCTCTTTTACCAGAGTTAACGGCTCTTGAATCAGTATATTTACCATTGATGTTGCAGGGAGTTGGAAAAAAGGAATATATAAAAAAGGCGACTAAAATGCTGGGAGAGGTAGGGCTTAAAGAAAGGGTTCATCATCTGCCTTGTGAGCTTTCAGGCGGTGAACAGCAAAGAGTAGCCTTGGCAAGAGCTATAATTAATAATCCAAAAATATTATTTGCTGATGAACCTTGTGCTAATTTAGATAGTGAATCGTCAAAAACAATTCTTAATCTTTTGAAAAAATTAAATGAAGAATTAGGTCAGACAATTGTTATGGTCAGTCACGATTCAGAAGATAAAAAATATGTTGAGAGGGTTATTTGGTTAAAAGATGGATTGATTGAAAAGGAAGAGAAGGTCAGTTAATAAATCTAAATCTCTCTTTATGTACTTTAGTCAAAGTGCCAGGTGGTATCTAATAATCCTTTCGTTTGTCTCTCAACACGCCTTCCAAATAGCTAAACACCTTTTTCCAATCCAAGGTTCTTAAATCGTCCGATAGAGAGAGCAGGCATGTGCGCAGTTCTTGCGACCTAGAGGGGTTCGAGTCCTGTCGCCGGAGCAGAGCAGGTTTTGAAATTGGCAAAATTATTTAATGCAAAGACTGTAATTTTGAAACAAAAAAGCCCATCTTGTGGATGCGGACAAATTTATGATGGAAGTTTTTCTGGGACAATAATTAAAGGCGATGGAGTAACCGCTTCACTACTGAAAAGCAAAGGTGTCAAGGTTGTTACAGAAGAAGATTTATAAACATTCAGCTATCAGGCAGGTTTTACAACAACATCCACGGCGTGTAGTCCTGATACAAGAATTGTTATCTAGATGATTTTTGGTAGGATTAGAGAATATATCAAACAAAGGGACAGTTTAAAGGAATAAAATAAATTAATAAACACAACAATTATATGCCGAAAACAGACATCAGCGTTGGTGAGTTAATAAATAAGGTACGGAGAGGGGAACTTCTTCTGCCAGAGATGCAGCGTAGGTATATATGGCCTGCTACGCGCGTCCGTGATTTACTCGACTCCTTGTATAGAGGTTACCCCTCCGGTTCAATTTTGGTTTGGGAAACCGATGAAGATGTTGTGACAAGGGAAATGGCGATAGCCCCAAGTAGTAGCCCGAGCGTTTCTACAAAACAACTGCTTTTAGATGGTCAACAGCGACTAACCTCTCTAGCCGCTGTTTTATCTGGTCAACCTATTCAAGTGCGTAATCGCCAAAGGCCAATTGAGATCATGTTTAATTTGGAGCATCCCGAAGGTCCGCCCGTCGAAGTTATGGAACTAGAAAGCGACGAGTTGGCGGCTACACTGGAAGATGTTAAAGGCGATATTGCGGAAAGAGATATTCAGGCCGAGTTGAAAAAGCGTACATTTGTTGTGGCAAGTCGTAGCTTGCGGGCCGATCCTTTATGGATTTCGGTTTCGGATATTTTTACTAAATCAGAAAGTGAAATATTAAGGAATATAGGCATTAACTCAAATGAAGATAAGTGGGATTTTTATGCTGAGCGTCTGCAAGGGGTTAAAAGAATTGCTGATTACCAATATGTTATGCAAGTATTGGAACGAGACAAATCATATGAAGAAGTTACAGAAATTTTTGTGCGGGTAAATTCTCTGGGCGTTAAACTCCGAGGATCCGATCTCGCACTCGCACAAATTACGTCAAAGTGGAAAGGATTTATGAAATTAATGGAGGACTTTGCAGCTGAATTTAATTATAACAAGGATTACATTGCTGAATCTGGTTTGTTGGTAAGAACAATGGTTGTGCTTGCTACAAAGCAAAGTAAGTTTAAGACTGTTGGAAGAATAAGGAAAAAAGAACTTGAAAGTTCTTGGGAGCACGCAAAAAACGGTTTACGTTTTGCTGTAAATTTTCTCAAAAGTAACGCCCACGTTGAAAAACTCGGCTTGCTCTCTTCGCCATTTTTACTTATCCTAATAGCGGTACTGGCCGTTAATAAAAACGAAAGCTTTTCCCCGGAGGAAGAAAAGAAATTATTGAAGTGGTTTTACTACGCGCACATGCGGGGACACTATAGTATGGGTTCTAGTGAATCGATACTCGATGCAGACTTAGCTGTGCTTTTTAAGAAAAAAAGGAGTATCGATGAATTGATCATCAAATTACATCAACACGTAAAGAAATTTGAGGTCGATGCAAATGACATTGCTGGCAGAAGTGTTCGAAGCCCTATGTTTTCCATGCTATACATTGCATTGAAAGCAAGTGGAGCAAAGGATTGGAAAACCGGCCTTTCCCTTTCTGATGAGCATCTTGGTTCCGCCCATAGGATTCAGTATCATCATATTTTTCCAAAATCGCTTTTACCTGATGCTGGGTATGAAAAAAGTGAAATTAATGAAATTGCCAATATGGCATTTATTGGTGGTAAAACAAACCGAGAAATAAGAAATAAAAAACCGATTGATTATTTAGAAAAGGAGATTATTGCAAAAAGAGGGCAAGATGCTCTTACTACACAACTTGTTCCCACTGATCGTGAACTTTGGAGGATTGAAAATTATCGTGATTTTCTTGCGGACAGACGTAGAAGGATTGCTGAGGCTATAAATAAATTTATGGAAAAATTTGAATAAGGTGGTACAAAATTTGTAACCATTTTACTTCTTGCTTCGTTAATTGTAATATAGAGTTACAACTGAATATTTGTTTATCAAGAGCGGTGGTAAGGGTACTGGCCCGATGATCCATCCAGCAACCCTTTGAGGATAACTCCTCAAAGAAGGTGCTAACTCCAGCCCCAATTTGGGGAAAGATAAAAGGTCGATTTTTTGTTTTAACGACACTCTTTCTCTCGCGGGAAAGAGTGTTTTAATTTTTAACCACATACACAAAATTACATTATGATTCAAGACGACAAAAAGAAAATGCGCGAGTTATTAGAAGAAGATATCAGAAAATATAGGCTTATCGGAAGTGCGAGCGGCTTTTCATTTGGATTCTGTGTTTATATTGTACAAAAGCATGCCCCGAACTTCTTTGACCGTGTAGTAGGCTACCGCATTGAAAAGCATGGTATCGGCGAAATGATGAGCGAAGCTGCCAAGCAGGTAGGACTTCCCAAAGAGAAGCAGGAGTATATAACCGTCAGTTTCTACGAGGAAAAAACTATTAACTAAAACAAATTTGGTTTTTATTTATGCCAACTTATAGTTAAGACAAAGAAACATTGTAAGGAGTTGCTTTATGCCACCAGTAAGACTTAAGATATAAAGACAATCAACGCCTAAAGATATGGATATAAGCGATGTTTCAAAACAAAATGAGGGGCAATGTTTTGATAGAAAAAGAGCCCAGATAGCCGCCAATAAATTGGCTGACTGCGTGATGAGTTTTGCCAATGCAGACGGTGGGACGATAGCCGTGGGCGTAGAGGACGACGGGACTCCTTCTGGGTTTGAGGGTTGCCCAGACAAAGAATCAAAAATCAGAGAGGTTCTATTAAACTACATAACCCCACCTATGCGACTGAAGTTTTCTAAAATACCATTTGAAAATAATCGGGGTGTTGATTTTGTTTTATTAATTACCGTAGAACCATCGGTCGTGATGCATGAAAATCAAGCAAAAAAAGTGACCCTAAGAGTAGGAAGGCAGGTTCGCTATCTAAAATATGATGAGATTCAGCACTTGCAATTTGATAAAAATCTTCAAAGGTTTGAGTCTGGACAAGTTAAGGAAGCAACTTTGGCAGACTTAGACGCCGATTTAGTTTCTTCGCTTGGTTTGAAAATTAAAACTTCAGACCAAGAACAAATTCTAGTTGCTAGAGATTTGGTAACTAGAACGAACGATTCTCTGGATATTAATTTTGCTGGTATTTTGTTGTTCGGAACGAAACCTCAAAAATGGATTGAGAGAGCTCGTGTAAGAATTATTAAATATGAAGGAACAAAAGAAGAAACGGGAACTAACTTGAATATTATTAAGGATTTGTCTTTTGAAAAGTCTCTAATAGACCAACTGGAAGAAGGCGCGGATACCATCAAATCCCTTTTAAGAGAATTTACAAAGCTCGACCCCGACACTGGAAAGTTTGTGACGATTTTTGAATATCCTCCTTTCGCGTGGAAAGAGGCATTAGTTAATGCTGTAACTCACCGCGAGTACGCACTGTCGGGCGTAGATATCCAAATAAAAATATTCGATGACCGCTTGGAAATTATAAGTCCAGGCAACTTTCCATCAACGATTCGCGAAGACAATATTAAAGACGCACACTTTTCGCGGAACCCAAAAATAGCCCGAGTTCTTGGAGATTTTGGGTATGTAAGAGAGCTAGGCGAAGGCGTGAATAGAATTTATCACGACATGTCCAAAGCAGGCCTACCTGAGCCGTCATTCAAAAATCCTTCTGGGAGCGTTATTGTTACACTCAAGAACGACATTGCCCACCGAAAACTTAGAAAATATTCTGAATTAAAAAGTAAAATTCCAGTAGCCGTTTTTGAATCTCTTAACACTAAAGAGCAAGAGGTTGTGCTTTATGTATTGGAAAATGAGAAAATTACAAAAAGAGAAGTCTCAAGCTTAATAGGAATGAGCCCAGGCACCTCTATAGGAGTTCTAAAAAATCTTCAAGAAAAAAAACCACCAGTTTTACTTGTGGTCAGAAAATTCCTACAAGACCCGAAGGCTCATTATATTTTGAATCCAGAGGTTTTGGTTCAGGGGGCTGATGGCATTATTACTCCTTCTGCTTCCAAGCCTGAAATGGTGCAAAAAAGCCTGTTTTGGAACGAATAAACGTTGATTTTACAGCGTTTTTTAGCTGTATAATTTTGTATAGCTGTTGTACAGTTGTGGATAACCTCAACAAGGGGTGTTTTTAACGAACAGAGGCGGGTATTTGTAAAACCCCCAAAAACTCAAGTTCTTCCCTTATCCTTACCCAATTAAGAGTTCTAAACGCATCCAGTAGGGGCAACAAATTCACTTAGGGATACCTTAAAAATAAGGGAGTTTTTATATAAATTAAATTATCCTGCTAAAAATCGAATTTATGTTGATAACAAACGGTTCCAAAAAATTAAACTCCAACCGTCTCAACCCCTTTAACTTCTTGGATTAATTCATATAAATCCTTTATACTAACCAATAGTTGGTTCCAATCACGTCCTACTAACGCAACAAAATAAAACACCTTACCAATGACTTCCAATCAAGAAAAACTTATTAACCTTGCTAAAAATTTAGTTGGCGTCCCGTACAAATATGGCGCTAAAATAACAGAAGCTCCTAAAGTATTTGACTGTTCGGGGTTTATTAAATACCTCTATCAGCAAATAGGAATTGATATTCCAAGAAGCACTATCGAGCAAGCCGAATTTGCAGGCAAGGAAATTAAAAATATAAAAGAGGTACAACCCGGTGATTTAATCTTTTTCAAAAGCTCGAGGGGGCACTATAACTCAACCTTCCCTAAAGGCGTTGGCCATGCGGTTATGTACCTCGGTGATAATGAAATAATTCACGCTAAATCAAAAAGGGTTCAACACAACCCTAAAATAATTGAGGAAGGTAAGGTTAAAACAGAAACTTTTGAAGAAGTAATGGAAAAATTAAAACCATTAGTTATTATCAAAAGAATCCTGTGAGGGACGTTGCGGAAATAACAAAAACCCCATATAATTATTGCAGAAGTTAAAGGATCCGTGGTGTAACTTGGTTAACATGCGGCCTTGTCAAGGCTGAGATTGCCGGTTCAAATCCGGTCGGGTCCGCCATAAAAACCCCGTCAGTTTACAGACTGGCGGGGTAATCTTATTCATCCTTGTGTCTATTCCGACTCTTCTTTTTTCTTCGAATTAAAACCTAAAATATCCCTCAAAGTAAGTCCTCTGAAATCTTCAAAGTCCTCCAGACCTTTCTTGGTTAAAACAATAATTCCGATAAGAAGAGCAATTGAAACAATCAAAAAACCAAATTTAATCCAATCTAAATTATTCAGAAAAATCCTGACTCCAAAATCTTTGATTTGAAACCACCACTCCTCAAACTGGGCTATAAAAAGTGCCAGTAAATTAACTTGTTCCATATGGCTATTTACTTGCTTTTTCGTAATAAGAACCTAAAGAAAAAATATCACCCTCCCGACCGTGCTTACCGATAAGCTGAAAGCCAACCGGTAAATTATTCTTCGTTCTGAATCCGCTAACCGGAATGGAAATTGCCGGCAAACCGGCCAAGTTTGCCGGCATAGAAAATGTATCGGAAAGATACATAGCCAGCGGGTCATCAATTTTCTCCCCAATTTTAAAAGGCGGAGTTGGCGTAGTCGGTGTCAGTATTACATCCACTCTTTCAAAAGCATTTTCAAAATCGCTCCTAATGAGCCGCCTTACCTGTTGGGCTTTAACATAATACGCGTCATAGTAACCTGAGGAAAGAACGAATGTCCCTAAAAGAATCCTTCTTTTTGTTTCCTCGCCAAAACCTTCAGTTTTATTTTTAAAATAAAGCTCACTTAAAGAATCGGCCGTTTCATTCCTCCCATATCTAATTCCGTCATACCGAGCCAGATTGGTACTTGCTTCAGCCGACATAATTATATAATAAGTTGAAAGGGCGTATTTGGTATGCGGTAAACTTATCTCCTCAAACTCTAATCCCAAATTTTCAATTACTTTCCGCGCTTCTTGAACTCCTTTTTCAACTTCTTTATCTAAACCCTCAATAAAATACTCTTTCGGAACCCCGACCTTTAATTTTTTTACATTTTCTAAATCTAAATCCTTTAGAGAAACCTCTATACTGGTCGAGTCATAATAATCTTTGCCTTTTATTGCCTCAAATAAAATCCGGGCGTCTTCTACTGTTTTTGTTAACGGTCCAATTTGATCCAAACTGGAAGCTAATGCGATTAAACCATGGCGGGAAACAGCGCCATATGTTGGTTTCATACCGACCACTCCACAAAAAGCCGCTGGCTGGCGAATTGAACCGCCAGTATCCGACCCTAAAGCCGCTATTGCCTCGCCGACCGCAACTGCCGCCGCCGAACCACCCGAGGAACCGCCGGGTACTCGCTCCGGGTCATAAGGATTTTTAGTAATTTTGAAACCGGAATTTTCAGTTGAAGAACCCATTGCAAATTCATCCAAGTTGGTTTTTCCCAAAAACACAGCTCCGGCTAATTTCAACTTATTAATTACGGTAGCGTCATAAGCTGCCTTATAATTTCTCAAAATTTTGGAAGCTGCCGTAGTATTAGTACCTTTTATTAAAATATTGTCTTTTATTGCCAATGGAACACCGGTTAAAGGATGGAGTTTCTCGTTTTTGGCCAAGGATAAATCAGCCGCCGCCGCTTGAGAATAGGCGGAATCTTTTAAAATGGAGAGATAAGCCCCTAAATCCTTGTCTTTCTCTTCAATTCTCTTAAAAATTCCCTGCGTCACCTCAAGAGCCGAGAACTCTTTATTTCTAAAACCTTCTTGAAATTCCTTAATAGTCATAAAACAGTATTAAGTATTAAGTTATGGAATCTTTGTGGCGGGAGCGGAATAAACATTTACTCAAATACCGGCGGGGTTTTAAGATAACCATTCTTGTTGTCAGGAAAAGCCTTAACTGTTGGTTCTGCTAAAAGTTTTTTATCATTATTATACTCATCCTTTCTTACTGCATTTTCCAATAAAGTTCCGCCGCTAACCGGTTTTACGTTCTCCGTATTTACCTCCTTAAGTTCTTCAAAATAACCAACCACCTTTTTGAGGTCCTCGGTTATTTTCTTTTTATCTTCTCCCAACTTGATTTTCACCAAATTGGCCAGATGTTCCACCAACTTTTTATCTATTGGTTCTTTGGTCATATATTCAGATTATGAGATTATTTTCCCAGAAGTTTAAGAAATTCCTTCTCATTAATTCTTTCCACTCCCAGTTTCTCGGCATCGTCAACCTTGGACCCGGGGTCTTTGCCTACCACAACATAATCAGTATTTTTACTCACATTTGAGCTCACGCTGCCTCCCTCTTTCATAATCGCCTCTTTAGCCTTACTCCTTGTCATTAAATCCAATGAACCGGTTAAAACAAATTTCAGGTTCTCCAATTTGTCCCCTCCAGATTCAATCTCCACTCTTATCTTTACTCCTACTTTATTAAGCCGTTCAAGAAGTTTAACATTTTCTTTTCTATTAAACCAATCTTTGATGCTTTTTGCCATAACCGGTCCAATATCTCCTATCTTCTCAAGATCTTCGGTTTCAAATTGGTTATAAAACTTAAGAACGTCGGAGGGGTTTTTAATCCTTCCTTTTCCTAACACCAACCCGGCTAAAAGCCGGCTTGTTTCCTCCCCAATATGAAGAATTCCCAAACTATACAAAAACCTTGTAAGGGTAATTTCCCTACTTTCTTTAATTTCTTGTACGATATTCTCCGCTGATTTTCTACCAAAGCCTTCCAGGACTTCAATATCCCCTTCTTGTAATTCAAAAAAGTCAGCCGCATCCGAAATTAACTCTTCATCTAAAAAAATATCAATAATCCTCGGCCCCACTCCGTCGATATCAAATGCGTTCCTAGAAACAAAATGACGCAATTGTTCCCTGTGTCTTGCTCCACATTGAGGATTGGAACAGTGATATATTACTCCATTTTTCTCAACTGGCAAACCGCACACCGGGCATTTTTTCGGAATCTCAAACTTCTTTTCACTCCCCGCGCGGAGATTCTTTAAAACCTTGGTAATTTGAGGAATAACGTCTCCGGCCCGACTCACAATCACCGTATCTCCTACCCTCACGTCTAGCCGCCTAATCTGGTCAAAATTGTGGAGGGTAGCATGAGCAACCATTACGCCTCCGACTGAAACCGGTTTCAAAACCGCAATTGGCGTCAACGCCCCGGTCCGTCCCACTTGAACTTTAATTTCTTTAATCTTGGTTGTGGCCTCTTTAGGCGGAAATTTATAAGCTATTGCTCCTCTTGGCGCTTTGCCAACCACCCCGGCTTCTTCAAACATAAAATTGTTATTCGTAATTACTACCACTCCATCAATTTCATAATTCAGGCTATTTCGATGTTTCTTCCAATAATTACGAAACTCAAACACTTCCTTTAAATTATTCTTTCTTTCATTATGAAAACAAATTCTAAACCCTAAATCTTTCATTAACTCATGTTCCTTTTCATGAATACTAATTCCCGATCCTACTGCAATGTCATACGCAAAAAAATCTAGGTTCCTGGCTAAAGTTATTTTCGGGTCAAGTTGACGAAGCGAACCGGCCGCTACATTTCGTGGATTAGCATACAGCTCAACCCCCTTTATGCTCCGTTCTTTGTTGATTCTCTTGAACTCGGATTTGTTCAAAAATACCTCTCCCCTTACCACTAAATGATCGGGGATTTCAATATCTCCTTCTGGCTCTTTTAATTTTAATGGTATAGCCTCTATGGTTCTCAGGTTCTGAGTAACATCTTCCCCAATTTTACCGTCACCCCGAGTAGAACCCTGAACAAAAATTCCTTTATTATATACAAGTTCCGCTGCCAAGCCATCAATTTTAAGTTCACAGTAAAAACCAGCCCAATCATCACTTCTTTCTGTCTCATAACCAAGATAATCATTTAGTCGTTTAAACCAGGCTTTCATATCCGCTTGGCTAAAAGAATCATTAAAGGAAAGCATTGGTGCTTCATGCTTAACTCCTTTAAACTCTTTCAGCGGTTTTCCTCCAACTCGCTGAGTCGGGGAATCGGGCGTGACAAGTTCGGGATATTTGTGTTCCAAGTCAAAAAGCTCTTTTTTCAAAGAGTCCAAGGCTTCAGGGGAAATAGATTCTTTATCAAGCACGTGGTAATTATAGCGATGCTTTCTTATCTCTTCCCTGAGTTTTTTTATCCTATTTTCTACTTCTTTACTAGCCATAGAAAAACAAGTTTTCAATCTTTATTGCCTTGGGCTGAGCTATGCTTCGCATACAACTCAGCCCGTCTTCGCTGTTCGAACACAAGCGGTTGTTTTCTCACTACACTACAGTTGCCCTGGGCTGAGCTATGCTTCGCATATAACTCAGCCCGTCTTCGCTGTTCGAACACAAGCAGTTGTGTTCTCACTACGCTACAGTTGCCCTGGGCTGAGCTATGCTTCGCATATAACTCAGCCCGTCTTCGCTGTTCGAACACAAGCAGTTGTGTTCTCACTACGCTACAACCCCACTTGGCGAGTGGGTGTAACTAAGAAAGTGGTCTGTAAAAGTCTGACCGTCCGACCACTTTTTCCTGTTGAAGTAATAATTGTTTTGGTACTGGTAGCTCCCGGAGAAGGAATAATCATTTCTGTTTTCGCGCTGGCTCCATTATCTAAATTTAACTCAGGTCCAGCGCAGGCAATAGGATAACAAAGATTCTCCGCATCATATTTATAGGTATAGAAATAATCGTAAATAGCTTTTTCCATTCCCGCATCGGCTGCAAATATCGCTTGAGTTGATTCTCCAACATCAGTGGCTCCCTGAAGCTGATAAAACATCAAAAGCCCGGCTACTGTAGTTGCCGTAAGGAGAACACTGCCCATCATCACCACCGTCAAAATCATTGCTTGCCCTTTTTGATTACATTTAAAATTATTCATCCCGTTAGAAACAGGTTGTCTTTAGACAACCGTGTATTATTGGTTTGCACTGAAAATGACCTTTTGACTTGTGTTATTTGATAATCCATATTTTTAAATCTTGGATAGTTTCTAACGGGATTCATTTATTTACTCTCAGTAGCGAGGAGAAAAATAAATGCCTGTATTTATTTTTTCCGAGCGCCCCGAGAGCAAACTTTGTCTATAATCTTCTACATTTATCTATAACGCTCTGAGGCGCTCCCGGGGTCTCCCTCGGTAAAATCCTTGAACTCACCGTGGCTTGTAAATTAATATACTGTTCTTGTTCTACTTCGTTTGAGCCTACACTCATCAGTACTGTTATTCTCCAAGGATCACAAACGTTGTCCTGGCGAACGATAAATTTCAAGTGGTTAATCTCAATATCGGAGGCAGTTAATTGAATACTGTCTTTTTTCACTGCTTCATCTTCTAAAGAATAGTTAACTAAATCTCCATTCCGGTTGGTAAATATCAAGCTGTTTGTTTCAATGAAGTCGCATTTTTCTCCATTCCCAAAGTTAACCGGACAGAAATTATAACCCGTTCTTATATCTCTCGTTATCTGCTCCAAAACTGAGCCCGCATTATTATTAATATTCATCCTGTGAACTAAATTTCTCTGTGTCCGAATTACTCTTACAAAAACTCCGACTGCTACCATAAGAAGCACGGCAAAAACTGACATAGCCACAAGAAGTTCTACTATTGTAAATCCCTTTTCTTTTTTACTTTTAAACTTCATCCCGTTAGAAACAGGGTGTGCTTAAAAAGTACACCCGTGGTGTTTAAAGCCGACTTTATGTTTTTGTCTGGTTTCATTAAGATAGTCTGTATATATTTTTATGTCTGACTGTTTCTAACGGGATTCATAAATTATCACCTCGCCAATTAAAAAAATGATCTTCAATACTAACCTTCTTTGTCTTCTTTTCAAAAATCCACTCTACGGTTGAACTCGCTACAATTTCATAGCCGCTCTTATTAAAAATCCCTATTTTCCTTTTATATATCGTGTCATCCCCCAAATCATAGCCATATTCTCCTGTGCTTGAACTATATTTAATTGGAGTATTCCAATCAGAATCTGACAAGTCACCTGTTGTCTCAAAGCTAACCTTATAAATTCCATCACTCAACCCGTCATTCCACGCTTTCTCCTGAGCGCAATTAATATCTATTAAATTTCTAACCACCTCAACTCCTTCGGCGGCTAAATTAGCCGCTACTACTTTATATTCCACCGTGTGGTTAATCTTCATTGACCGAGATACCAAGGTGAGTATGCCTAGCATCCCTATTGTAATCAAGCTGAGTCCAACTGCCGCTTCAATCATAAAACTTCCCCGCTCCGAGTTAAAAAATGTTTTAAAATTTTTCCAAATATTTTTCATCCCGTTAGAGATAGGGTGTGTTTACACACCCGTAAGATACAGTTTTAGTGTCGTCCCTTTTGTCTGATTTTATATTATTGTAATTCATAATTTTCAGTTTTCATTATCTCTAACGGGATTCATTTCATTTTCTAATTACAGCTACTATTTCCATATATCTGAGCTCCTACTCCAACATCAACACAAGCCGCTTCGGAACCCCCAACAACCTTAAGTTTAATTTGTCCATAGCCCGTTGTCTCAAGATATGGAGGTTCAAAAACAATAGCAGAACCTCCTCCATTTAAAGAAAAAGATTCAAATTCTACCCCTTCATCAAGATTTACTGTTTCAATCTCTTCTCCGTTACTCTCGTCGTATTGCTTGTTAAAATTATCGCTTTCATCCGAAATGCATCTATCCCCACCGTCGTTCGGTAAATCCTGAAAAATGACCATCGTCCGAGGATTTGTAAAATCTACTCCGAAAGCGCAAACCGGTTTGTCGGTTCCTGTTATTCTTTTTTCAAGGGCGAAAGATTTAGCTCGCTGAAGCACTCCAATTATCTCCGCTTGATTAGAAAAAAGTAATAATCTTTTCTCATTTGTTCGGTTATAACTCAATACAATTCCCGAAATCAAAGCCATCACCGACATTACAACTACCATTTCAACTAAAGTAAACCCTTTATTCATTGTTTTATTGTTCCATTGTTTCATTGTTGTAATTTCTGATTTGTATACTGAATAAGTTGATTGGTTAATTTGGGAAGTTTTTGTAGTTCTTGAAAAATATGAGAGTATTCTTCGTCGGCTAACAGCTTTCTACTTTTTGCTTTCTCGTTCCAATCTAATGATTCTTTAATTGAACCATAACTATAACGATAGAAATTGATTTTATCTTTTTTAGTGTATCTTCCAAACCCTTCAGCAATATTAGCTGAAATAGAATCTACAGACCTTGCAAATTGTTTGCCTATTGTATCTTTCGCAAAATAGTCCCATTTCAAAACAATATCCCAAATATAATTTGATAAATTAAAGGCGATTTTATAAGAATCTAAATCATTAAGTTGTAAATATTTCTTTTCCATAACAATGAGGCAATGAGGCAATGAGGCAATGAAATTATATAATATTATTATAAGCGAAGCTTGCAATTTCGTCAGTCGGTTGAAATAAATATGCTTTCAGTATATTTATTTCACCTCCTTCCTTATTATAAGCGAAGCTTGCAATTTCGTCAGTCGGTTGAAATAAATATGCTTTCAGTATATTTATTTCACCTCCTTCCTTATTATAACCCTTCAACTCATAAAACAAAAAGGAACTAACGTCCCCTCAATTCTTAATTCCTGATTTCTGATAACCAGTTACTAACCTAATTCCTGATGTTACATCCCAAATAAACCTAGATAGTTTTGAATCAGATAATATCCGAAAAATACTGTGATTACCATACTCACCGTCAAAAATGGGGCAAATGGCAACTTATCCTTCATTGTTTTTTTATTAGTTATAAGAAGCACAGCCCCAAAAAGTCCTCCTAAAACGAAAGCGAGGATAAGAGAAAGGGCAACCTCTGGCCAGGCAATCACAAACCCGCTGGCTAAAGCGAATTTCACGTCTCCCCAACCCATCGCCCGACCTCGACTAACAAGAATTATAAGTACAAAGAAAAGTGCTCCCACCAAAGCCCCTATTATATGGTTTATCCAAATATCCTGAGTTGGTGAGAATATCAAGGTATAATGCCTCAAAAATGAACCATGAAACGGAGTTATGCTTATAGCTATCTGATTTTTAATAACCACAATAAATAACCCCAATGTCACCAGCATCACATTTAAACCATTTGGGATTAAGTAATGACGCCAGTCTATCACACTTATCAAAAGCCAGGTTAAAAATACTAACACCCACAACGCAAACAATATAAATAAAAGAGTTTTGTCCGCTAAGGTACTCTCTAAATTATAAAAATTGATTAAAAAATACGGAACTCCAACAAAAATTGCTCCGCTTAAAAACTCAACAATTGGATATTGAACCGAAAGTTTATGCTTACAGCTTCGACATCGCCCTCCCTGCGCAAAAAAAGAAATTAAAGGAATTAATTCAAACCATTTTAGTTTCTTCTTGCAATACGGACAATGAGACCTGCCTTTCAAGGGTTTAATATCAAAAATGGAACGGCCTGGCTTGTACCGCCAAATCACAACATTCAAAAAACTGCCAATCCCCAACCCAAAAATAAAAAGAATCGGGTAGTAAATCCACAACATAAATCTTTGTTTTAGATTTCTTTAATCATCACTAATTGGACATTGGTAACTCTTTGGTTTCTGAGTTGAAAATACAGCACGACCATTACTATCTACACAGTAATAATTTACTTTCAAATCAGGCTCTACACCCACTAAGGCATTCAGCTTGGAATAAGTAGAAAAAACTGTCTCGTCCGCCGACTTTATAATATGAAGTTCTCCTCCCTGTTCTGCAATATCATCAGCTAACAACTTCAATTCGCTATTCTGAATAATTTGCCTAGGCAATTCTTCAACGGCACCGTAATCACCGTCATATACAATTTCAGCTATAGTTCGTACTTGATTTACTTCCTGAATAATCCTGGAATCCTTCGCTCTATCTTTAGCCGGACCTAAAGTCGTTAAAAGCACCGAGGCTAAAATACCAATAACAGCTACAACAACAAGCATTTCTATTAAAGTAAACCCTTTATTCATTGCTTCATTGTTCCATTGTTTCATTGTTGTAATTTCTGATTTGTATACTGAATAAGTTGATTGGTTAATTTGGGAAGTTTTTGTAGTTCTTGAAAAATATAAGAGTATTCTTCGTCGGCTAACAGCTTTCTACTTTTTGCTTTCTCGTTCCAATCTAATGATTCATTGTATTATCCAACATAAAATTAAGACATCCCCGTAGAAATTTCACCGCTTATAATACGTATAGAAAAACATAGCGGTGTAATTTCACGGGGTTAGTCCGGTGAAACTATGCTGCTAATTCTTTTGCTTTTCGTGCCGTTAGGCGCGGCAGCGAAGTTTCACTGGGCATTGCTACAAAAAAGATGAATCCCGTTAGAAACAATCAAGACTTGAAAACATGAATTACCAATAACTTATGGTTGTCTGAAGACAACCTGTTTCTAACGGGATGAAGGGTAAATCCTTCGCTTTTTATTACCAATCAAAACCAAATTATGTCCGCTAAGGGCAAGTAGAACTGGCAGCAGTATTAGGATTGGTAGCCCCCCTATATGTACTGCCTTGGCTATCCACGCAGAAATAATTTCCGTCATTTAAAACAGACCATGCCGCATAATCCTGGGTGGCATCTGTGGGAGCGACGGGGCTCAAAACTAATGTACCATTATTATCACTAATCTCAGTAGTCAAATCTGATAGGACAGTAGTAGTCAGGCCTCCATAATCCCCGTCATAAACCGTCTCGGCAAGTGTTCGGACTTGATTCAAGGCCGAAATAATTCTAGTGTCTTTCGCTTTGTTCCTCGCCGGCCCAAGCGAAGTTAGAACCGTAGCCGCAAGAATACCAATAACAGCGATAACCACCAACATTTCAATTAATGTAAAACCTTTCTGATTATTCGTAATATTCATAATAATTGTTTTATTCATGTCCACTTTCTCCAAATCTTGATTTGGTTAGAAAGTGGAGCACCCCCTCACTCAAAAGTTTTCGGAGAAAACTTTTGAGTGAGGGGGTTAGTTCGTATTACTAAATTTTCTTCACTATCGTTTGAAAATTTAGATACTCACTAACTTACGACCTTTCTTAGTTTCTGTAATTATACCACATTATACCATATCTTATAATTTACAAATTATTTATATACATTTAAAACGATGCTGTTAGACTATAAAGCGGCATAAGAATGGCGGCAAAAAGCAAGGCTACTAATAAACCGATAACCACCATTAAGATTGGCTGAATTAAGGAAACTAAACTACCTACCATATTCTCCACTTCTTTTGTATAAAAACTGCTCACTTTCTCTAAAAGCTGACCGAGTCGGCCGGTTGATTCCCCTACACTAACAAGTTGGGAAACAAGAGGTGGAAACTCAGGATTTTCGGAAAGTGCTTGAGAAAGCAGTTTTCCTTTCCTTACTTGTTCTGAAGCTTGGTGAAGCAAGTTTTGATATACTGAGTTACCAATTGTCCGAGAAGCTATTTCAACTGCTTGAGGAATGGTTAGTCCTCCTTTAATAAGCACCCGGGTTGACTCGGCAAACCGGGCAATATACAGCTTCCTGAAAAGTTTCCCGAATATCGGAATTCTAAGCATTAACTCGTCAAGAACAACTTTTCCTTCTTTGGTTTGAAAATAATCAACTAATACCAAAAGTATTGCCGCTGAGACAACTAGAATCGCCCACCACCAATTAATCATAAATTGTCCAATAAAAATAACTATTTTAGTAAGGGTTGGAATATTCCCGCCGGTTTCTTCAAAAATAGGCGTAATCTGAGGTAAAACCACCGTGGTCATAAGTATTACAACCACTAAGAAAAGTACAATCACAAATGCCGGATAAGTTAAAGCATTTTTCACCTTGGATGTTAGTTCGCCTTGTTTTTCAAGATAATCGGCCATGAAATCCAAAATTTCATTCAACCTTCCCGTTACCTCGGCTGACTTTACCATATTTATGTAGAATTTTGAAAAAATGCCCTGCCGGCGCTCTAAAGCCTGAGAAAGAGAGAAGCCAGCGTCAATATCTCGAGCAATTTCTCCAATTGCTTCCTTTAAAATCTGGTTCTTGGTTTGTTTATAAAGATTCCTTAAACTATCCGAAAGTGGCACTTGAGAAGATAAAAGAGTCGCAAACTGGCGGGTAAATATCATCAAATCCTTGTTTTTTACCTTGTTTAAAAAATTCGTTATTCGATCATGCCAAGGTTTTTTCTCTGCTGACTCAATATTCAAAACATAAAGATTGTGGCTGTTTAAAATATTAACCGCCGACTCTCGGCTTGAAGCTTCTATATTACCCACTTGCAATTGCCCTTTTTGTGTTCTTGCTTTATATGAAAACTTCATCCCGTTAGAAACAGGTTGTCTTTAGACAACCGTATATTACTGGTTTTTTTTAAAAAATGACCTTTTAAGTTGTTTTTTTGGTAATTCATATTTTTAAATCTTGGATAGCTTCTAACGGGATTCATATTAATAATATTAATTCCCTCCTCTTTCTAAAAGAAGCCGCAACTCCGGAGGATTCATAGAATAGGTTTCGGCCCGCTCCATTGTAACTTCATTTCTTTTTACCAAACTGGCTAATGAGCGGTTTAGGGAAACCATTCCCTCCTGAACGCTTGTTTCAACCACTAAGTCAATTTGATAAACCTTGCCCTCTCTTATTAAATTTTTCACCGCTGAATTAACCAAAAGAATTTCTGTTGCGGGTATTCGACCGCCGCCTATCTTTGGAACCAATCGCTCAGAAATAATCGCCACCAAAGCTCCGGCTAATTGAGAAGCTATTTGTCCTTGTTGGTTAGGGGGAAAAGAATCAATAATCCGGTCAATTGTTTGGGAAGCCGAATTAGTGTGTAAGGTTGAAAAAACTAAGTGGCCGGTCTCGGCCGAGGTTATTGATGTTGCCATTGTTTCCGGATCCCGAATTTCCCCAATCATAATTACATCCGGGTCTTGACGAAGAATTGACCGCA
>Ga0307992_1000609_pt1 | contig 22372 bp, 21 predicted proteins | sample EllFjometagen133_FD_203162 | JGI IMG/M metagenome (GOLD analysis project Ga0307992, IMG submission 203162) | Marine microbial communities from Ellis Fjord, Antarctic Ocean - #133 | ecosystem: Environmental > Aquatic > Marine > Unclassified | place: Southern Ocean | collected 2014-10-08
ACTCTTGAATTTATTCAAGAGAAACGTCAAAGGCTTAACAGAGCTAACCAATTCTGTAGTCGTGTTTGTGTACAGACACGCTTGTATCATTGCTCGCCTTATGGCAGGCATGGACTAATCGCAAAAGACTGTGAAACTTCTATAGATTAAAAGAATAACAAAGCACCCATAAGGGTGTTTTTGTGTTTGACTTTCAGGATAATCTATGGTAGAGTATTTTATTAAACGAAAGATAAAAGAGAATTTAGAACTTTGTAAATTTAATAACGAATAAATAAAAGGGAGGAAGTTGCCGTGTTTATACATCTGTTAGCCGGAAGCCTGGTGTTTTTAATACTAGGAGAAGCGTTTGAAATTGAGGTTGGTAGAATGTATTTATTGATTGGAGCTTTCTGGGGAATTTTCCCTGACCCAATTAGCTATATTCTATCTCGTACGGTTAAATTTAATAAGTGGTCACATATTCATAGGGATAATATTTCTCACTCATTACTTCTTCCTATTGCAGTTCTATTTATTGTAGTTTTGTATGATAGCAGGATAGCAATAATGATAGGCGTGGCTATGTTGACTCATCCTCTGCTTGACCTTTTTGGAATCGGCTGGGGAGTTAAATTGTTTTATCCATTCAGCAATAAGACATACAAAATGTTTTATAGGGGACGGATATTAACAGTTTGGAGTCAGGAAGAAGTAGATTCTGAGGCAGAGAAATTTGGAGATGATAATTGGATTAGAAATATCTATTTCAAACCAAATTTCATTGGAATATTGGATTGGTTATCACTTGCAGGTTTTCTGCTTTTGATAGTTATGCATTAAAATTTTATAGGAGGATGAAATGTTTTTTTCTAAAATTTCGAGGATTATTTATGTAATCAAGGATGCTATCATGGCAATTGACATGATTGGTAGATTGGTTGGATGTTTTTTTCTGGCTTTGTATTTGATTGGTCAGGTATTTAATATTCTTTATCCATTTCCATTTATTGTGATTATAGTCGCTCTGGCTATTCTCACATTCAGTAGCAGGAGAACTGCCTGGATGTCGGTGGCTGGTATCATTTTATTCGCGCTTTCTTGGCCAGTTACAGATGTGTGGGGCATATGGATTGGAATGACTGTCTGGGGAATTGGAATCGTTATCTTTTTCCATGCTGTATTTGAATCAATTCTTAAAGTGTTAATTTTACCGATAGAATGTTAATATCGGATGATATGAACTTGGCAAAAATGTAAAGCGGTAATAAGGAAACTTATTACCGCTTTTTTTATCCAAAAACTCATCCACCTTCAGAAATTTGATTTTATTGCATGCCTTGACAGATATCTATATTTAGTATAGGATACTTTAGTGTTAATTGTAGTTTGAAATTTTTAGATAGATAGCAAATTTATTAAAAAAAGGGGAAAAATAAAAATACTCAGTTTGAGTGTTTTTCGTTTTAGTTTCTTGAAAGGGCAATTTGTAATATCAAATTGTATAACAGAAAATTAATAAAGAGAAGAAGGAGGGGGAGATTTGGAGAGGACAATGAAAAAACAACTTATCACAGTTGATATCATGGAAGTTAATAGTTCTAGGACAAGAGGATTTTTCTTCTTATTTTGGAGCTTATTATTGATACTGTATATTTTTGGCGGTAATGTTTCGATTTAAGGGTTAAAAGGAGTTTTTTAAAATGGTAGATGTTGTAGGAAAAGAGGTGAAAGATTGTAGCTATGATGATGGATTTGATAAGATTTTCAAGTGGCTATGCCTAGCTACTGGGATAGCTTTTTCGTTTTTTATTAGCGTTGTATCTTATGTTCATTTTTCTTGAAAAACAGGAGAGAAAAAAATGGTGATAGTAATAACAATGATGATGACATTTGGTGTGGTTGGCATAGCAACCGATGTTACAAGTGATTATTTAAGACTTCTTTTGCATACAGCGTGTGTAAAAGAAATTCCCAAAAGATAAAGAATAAATCAAATTTAATTTTTTATCGAAAAAACCCGAGAACTAAATCAGTTTTCGGGATTTTTCTTTTTTAAAATAAAGGATTGGTCATATTATTAAGTTTGAGATAGAATGAATCTGGATTATTTAAATAAAAAACAAAAGACTATATTAAATTATGTTAGAGAATGAATTACAAAAACATTTCAATTTTTCTAAATTTAAACCAGGACAAAAAGAAATTATAGAATCAATCTTAGCAGGGAAAGATGTGGTGGCGCTTATGCCAACTGGAGGAGGAAAGTCTCTTTGCTATCAATTACCGGCGATTATTTCTGGGAAACTTTCGGTTATTATTTCTCCCTTAATTGCTTTAATGAAAGATCAAGTTGATGCGCTTTCTGCTCGGGGAATTCCAGCGACATTCATAAATAGTTCGCTTTCAGCTAATGAAATTCAAAAACGGATTAATGATATTAGAAAAGGGGGAATAAAAATATTATATATTGCCCCAGAGCGTTTTGCCAACCTTGAATTTCAAAAACTTTTTTCTACGCTTGATATTTTTCTTTTTGCAGTAGATGAGGCTCATTGTGTTTCACAATGGGGACATGATTTCCGACCAGACTATTTGAATATAGGGAATTATATAAAGAAACTTAAAAAACGTCCGGTAGTAGCAACTTTTACAGCGACAGCCACTTCGGAAGTGAAGGAAGACATTGTTTCGAGATTAAATCTTGATAGTCCTGAGATTTTTGTTCGTGGATTTGATCGACCAAATTTGATTTTTTTTACCCAGAATAATTTGAAGACTAAAGAAAGATACACGGAAGTTTTGCGCATTGTGAAATCACTTTCAGGCTCAGGAATTGTTTATACGCTTTCTCGAAAAGAAGCAGAAATTATTGCTAAATATCTTCGGGAAAATGAAATAAAAGCGAAGGCGTATCACGCGGGAATGAATGCGCCTAAACGGGAGAAAATCCAAAATGATTTTATGGAAAATAAGTTTCAAGTGATTGTGGCGACAGTGGCTTTTGGAATGGGAGTGGATAAGTCGGACATTCGATTTGTTATTCATTCTGGAATGCCAGCCAGTCTTGAAGGATATTATCAGGAGGCTGGGCGTGCTGGACGAGATGGTGAAAAAGCATATTGTATTTTGCTTCATGCCAAAAAAGATATTAATATGCACAAGTTTTTTATCGGAAAAGATCGAAATGACATGCAAAGACAAGGAAAGGATTCACAAGAAATTCAAAGAGTCTTGGCTATTAAATATGATCGTTTGGAAAAGATGAAGAATTATACGGTGGAACAAAAATGTCGTCGGAGAATGATTTTAGAATATTTTAGTGATCCGGAAGTTAAAAATCATAAGGATAATTGTCAGGGATGTGATGTGTGTTTGAATTGGAAAAAGGATTCAAAAAAACATGATAGTGAGAAGATAGACAAGGGAAGGGGATTTCTTAGTGAAACAGTTAAAAAAACAGTTGATTTACATCGAAAAGATTTTGATATTTTTCAAATTGCAAAAATAAGGGGGCTTGGAATTAGCACTGTTACAGGTCATCTTGTTGATTGGTATGAAGCTGGAGGGGGATTAAAAATCGACAAGTTTGTGAGTCTTTCTGAACAAGCTCAAATAGCAAAAGTCATTGAAAAAGTTGGCATGGAAAAACTGAGACCAATAAAAGAGCTTCTTCCAGAAGACATTGGTTATGAAAAAATTAAATTAGTTGTGGCGAGGATTCGGAAGAAAAAAATTGTTAAGTAATTCGCTAGAGGTGGGCAGGCAGTTAAGTCGATTAGTAAGATAATAAACCGGACTGTAAATTTGCTTTAGTAAATAAATTTAGAATAAGGCAACAACTAAGATGCAGATAATATATTCTCTCGCAACGCCATCAGAATGGCCTGCCTCGACGGCAAGGCGGGCGAGATGCTCGAAAATACATTATCTGCATCTTAGTTTTTTGTTACTGTAATATAAGATAATATTATTTATCTATGTAAGGATGTACGTTCTTACGTGGGTAAATATATTTTTTGGAATTGTCCGAGAGGATGATTATTTTTTTGTTTTGAAAGTTTCTTGACAAATTGGTGTATTTATATATAATGGGTATATATTCATAACATAAATATTATGAAATTAGAAATAACAAAGAAAGGAGGTGTTGATTATGCCAAATAGAGATGCAACAGGTCCTATGGGAATGGGATCAAGAACAGGACGAGGAATGGGTCCGTGTGGTGGGGGATCTAGAGGTAGAGGACGATTTTATGACTTTGGTTTAGGATTTGGGATAAGAAGGTTTTTTTCAACAAGTAAGGAAGATAGAAAGAAAATATTGGAGGAAGATTTACAAGAGATTAAGAAAGAACTAGAAGATCTTAATAAATAATTCTTCGTTATGAGTAATCACTCTTTTTCCATTAGAGGAAGAAGAGTGTTGTTTTGTTTAATATTTTTATATTTTATTTAATTGTGTTAAACTAAATATAAGATTTAGTAATAATTGAGATTTAATGAAACTGAAAATATTAGCCATTTTTTGTTTATTTTTAGTTATTCCATTTTTTGTGGAGGCAAAGAGTTATGATTTTTATGTGGATGATTCTGCTTCGGGAGATAAGAACGGAAGTAAGGAAAGCCCTTTTAAGAAAATTGGTGATGCAATTGACGAAGCGGAAGAAGAAGGAGGAAAACAAGAGATTTATGTCAGGAAAGGGACATATGATGAAGATGTTTCATTGGGGAAATCGATGGAGCTATATGGTAAGGATGAGGGAAGTGTGAAGATTATCGGAACAGTCACCATGAGAGATGGATCGAGTATTAAAAACTTAACGATTGATGGTGGAAATTTTGCAGTTGTTGTTAAGGCAAATGCGGATGTTGAAATTGAAAATTGCACAATTGAGGATTTTGGAAAAACCGGGATTCACACTGAAGTAGGAGGAGGAAATCTTGTAGTGACTGGTTCAAAAATTAGAGACGGAGAAGGAAAGGGTTTTTATATTCAAAAAGGCAAAGATGTTGTGATCGTTGGAAATGAGGTTTACGACAATGGGGAAGAAGGAATTGATATCAGATCAAATGTTGATGGAAAAATTAAAAATAATATTATTCGAGAAAACGGAGAAAGTGGAATTGAACTTATTGTTAGTAAAGCAGAATTGAAAATTACTAATAATAGCATTAAGTATAACGGTTCGAGTGGAATTGCAACTCAATTTTATAAAGAACTTGATAAGGGTGGAAATATCTATATTAGCGGAAATGATATTCACAGCAATGTTAAATACGGGCTTGATTGTAATACTCCTCAAGGAGGAAATCCGGAAAAGTTATATTGGAGTGAGTCGATTGAAATGATTGGTAATAATGTTAGTAAAAATAAACTGGGAACAATTAATAGTAGGTGTAATTTCAAGGTTGAAAAGGTTATAGAAGTTGCAGAAAAAGGAGTAGCTGAAATAGTAGAGGAAGAAACTCAAAATATAGAGGAGAAAAAAAGGGCAGAAGAAGATAAGTTGTTTGAGGAGGAAAATAATAGAAAAATAGAAGAAGTTAGAGGTCTTTTGTTAAGGCAAAAAAATGTTATTTTTAATTTAAAGAAAAGTGTTAGTGGAATAGGGAGTAAAGGGAAGATTAAGCTTTTTTTGCATGGAGTAAATCAGAAAAATACCGAGAATTCATTGTTATCTCTTAGTAATGTTAAAGAAGATCTTGTCCGAACTCAGAATTTATTAAATGAAATCCATGTGAGTCAGGAGCAGGAAATTTTATTTCGAGAAGAGATTGAAGTAAAGATGTCTGAAGTTGATAAATTAATAAATAATCTAAATCAGTTAAAGAATTCATTTCCTTATGGTGGGTGGATTCAGAAGTTTAAAAATATTTTTAATTGAATTATTTTAAGTCTTATATTATAATATAAGAGGAGAGTATTAATTAATTGTAAAAAATATGGAAGATAAGAAAAAAATTTGTATTATTGATGATGATCCTAATATTATTGAAGTTTATGGTGCAAAAGGGGTTTAATGTTGTAACCGCTTCTGATGGAGAAGAAGGTTTAGTTCTTATTAAAAAGGAACAACCAGATTTAATTTTACTTGATATTATGATGCCTAAAAAGGGCGGTATTAGTGTCTTAGAAGATCTTGAGAAAGACGGGAATAGTTATAAACTTCCAGTAATAATATTGAGTAACGTTAGTGATGATGAAACTGCAACGAAAGTTGGTGAGTTTTCTACTCATTTTTACGTTGTTAAGGCTTTAACTTCGCCGAAGAAAATTGTTGGATTAATTAAAGAAGCTTTGCATTAAGATTGGTTTCAGTCGGATTTTTTAAAAAGCGCCTGATGGCGCTTTTTTGTTTTATAATAAAGTCAGTCAGTCAGTTAGTTGAATTTTAATAATCGTACCAATCTTCGGGGTCTATTTCTGACATTGTTTTACCAGCTTCAACTTTTGTCTCTATTTTTTTATGTGACTTACATTCAATGCTCATTCCACAGGTTACAAATTTTGAGTAATAAGCTTTGTATTCATTAAGCTTTTTTTGTTTTTCATTGATAAGTTGAGAGTAGACATGATATATTCCTTCTGGGACCTCTATTCTGTAGCCGATTTCTTTATTAAATTTTTTATCTATAATTTGTTCATAACTACAAAACTCTTCTTTTGTTTTTATATTTTCTGCACAAATTTTCATTTCTGGAATATAGTCGCTTGGATATCCCAGAGAACCTTCTATTGTTCCAAGAATATTTTCGCTTGATGGGAGGTCAATATTTTCAGTTGAGCTTGGTTGGAAAGTTGTTGTTTTTAGAAAATTATAGAAAGTAAAAATTATGATAATGGTTATTATTAATATTGTAATAAGTTTGATAATCTTTTTCATTTTTTTAACTTATTTTTACAACAGACCATCCCTTGATGAATTCTTTTACGGTCATTCTTTTTTTGAAGTAGGGGTCAAGCACTTTTGCATTCAAAAGACGGGGGTCGAGATTTTTGAGATCGTTTCCTGAGATTCCCTTGTTGCCACTTTTATCTGTTAGTTCTTTCACCATATCAGCCCATTCAATGTTTGAAATACCGGCAGGTCTGATCATAATTGCAGTGTGATTTAGGAAATTTCCATATTTTTCTCCTGTAATTGAAATCATTGCTTCACTGATGTTGTCTTTTTTGCCATTTAATTTAAGAGCATTTTTAAAATTTTCTTCAAGCCATTGCATGGAATCTCCACAACGACCGTAATTATGAATATCAACGAAATCAGCGCTATTTTTATGTCCATGATCAAGAAGGGCTACAAAATGTTGCCACCAGAATTGTGGATCTAATAGTTTAGTTCTTGTGTCAATATTTTTCATGTAGAAATCAAACCATTTATTTATCTTATCTTCTTCTAGGAGAGCATCAATTTCTTCTTCGCTATATTTATAACCAAGGCTTTGACGAACTCTTTCCCTTTCTTCTTGGATGGAAATTGTATTCTTCTTTAGTAACTTTCCTGTTTTTGGATTAAATTCATAAGTTGATCTTTTGTCTTTATTTTGAGAGATTGTTTTGATTAATCTATTTTTATCGTCTCTAATTTCAACATTGCATTTACATTTTGGATATTCCCCTGAAAATTCTAGGACCTCATCATATTTTCCACCCATTTTAAGTCTTTCACATTCTTGCTTACAACTTCTTTTAGTAATTGATTTTGTTGTTAGTGTTGGAGGTTTTGCCCCTGCGTTATTTGTGCTTTTAATACTTCCAGGAGAACTTAAAGGTTGTGGTGTGATTGAAGTTTGTGGTGTGGTTGAAGTCGAAGGGGCTTTTGTTTTTTGAGTATCCTCTTTTTTAATTTCTGATTCTTTTTTCGTTTTTGGACATTCATCATTTATTCCAACGCAAGCGTAGACACATTCAGGACATTCCTTATAGTCTTGGTCATAGTAGCATTCCTTGTTGGGGTCTTTGGGATCTTCTTTGATACTTCCTGATGATCCGCAGACACAATCTCTTACATAACCATAATGAGCATTGGGAATTTTTTTGCAATTTGTTTGAACACAACCGATTTCTGACCTTGATTCCCAGTTGTATCCGTTTTTACAATCCTTAGCATTCGCTGTAAAAGTAAAAATAAAACAGACGAGCAAGACTATTTTTATTGTTATTATTATTTTCATTTTTTTAGAGATAATTATTTGTAAATATTATAGCATTTTTTTAATAGAAAGTTAACTTTTTTTAAATTGGGTGTATACTGAGAAAGTAAAATATTATAGAATATTAAATGAAAATAAAATTTAATCATCTTAAGTATCATGAATCTAAAAGACATACCTTTAGAAAATTTCTAATTGCATTATCTATTTTAATTCTTTATTTTATTTATTTATTTTTTCGTTTTGGATCAGAGGGATTATTGGTTGGAATTATTACTTGGAGTGCTTTTGTGATTGCTACCCCGATTCCAGATGGTGGATTATTAATTGATTTTCCAATAAGAATTTTTACAGGGTTTAAAATGATTTTAACTGAATTAATAGTTTGGGTTATTGCTGGTTCAGTTAATGCTTATTTCTTGATTACCAACCCAGAAATTTATCAAGAAACTTTTATTACTAGTGTTTTTTATCAAATTCTAACACGTTCTTGGCCGGGTTGGGTTATTATTGTTATTTGTTTTTTTGGAACTTTTTTATCATTATATTTTGGTGATGAACTTTTAGATGTTGTTTTCCATCATGAAAGGGAAAAATATCATAAACATAAGAATTGGCATCGAGGGTTAGTAGTTATTTTTTTAGTATTAATTTTCGTTTTACTTTATTATTATATAGTTCATGAAATGGGGTTAATGTTAATTTAATGTTTTATTTTTTTAGATGAAAATAACAATTGCAAAGAAAGCGGGTTTTTGCTTTGGAGTGAATCGAGCAATTAAAATGGTTCGGAAGGTCTTAGCGGTTAAAGATAAGCCAGTTTTTAGTCTTGGATTAATTATTCATAATCCAGATTTCATTGCTGAACTTGAAAGTGAGGGGTTAAAAGTTATTGATTTGATTGAAGAAATTGATGTGGATGACGGTTATTTTATTATTAGAAGTCATGGAACAACCCCGGAAATTATTGAGGAGGCAAAAATAAAGGGGCTTGATATTGTTGATACGACTTGTCCATTTGTGAAGAAAGCACAAGAAGTGGCTCGGAATTTTTTCGAAGGGGGATTTGAGGTGGTTATATTTGGTGATAAAGAGCATGCTGAAGTAATTGGAATTAATGCTCATACGAAAAATAATGCAAAAATAATTCGAAATAATAATGATTTAGAGAAAGTTGATTTTTCTAGACCAATTGGAGTTTTAAGTCAAACTACTCAGAAAAATGATAATTTTAATGAGATTGTTGAAGCCATAAAATCCCGAGCCGAAAAAGAGGTGATTATTGAAAACACAATTTGTCTTGATAGCACTGATAAAAAGGAAGAAATTTCAGAATTGGCCAAAGAAAATGATGTAGTGATTATTGTTGGAGGGAAAATTTCAAATAACACAAAAAAACTTGCTGAAGTTGGGAGGGCTTCGAATTTAGATACTTATCATGTTGAAAATTCGAAAGAACTATTGAGTGAGTGGTTTTTTGATAAGAAAAGTGTTTTAATTGGAGCAGGAGCATCAACTCCTCAGAAACATATTGATGATGTGGTTGAGAAGATTAATAGTATTTGTAATAATGGATAATGCAGATTAGACTAGTCTATTCTTTCAGTAACATAAATTTTAAGAAAAACTTAAACTAGAATTCGAAAAGTTAGATTGATTAATTTTTTTAAAAAATTCAGGAACCACTCCGCTTGGCTAGTCTAGGGTTTATTAGTTTTTTGTAGTCAATCTTATTTTTATCTTTTGTCTTGATTTATGTGGCTACGCCCTAAATTTTTGTAAAAAAATTAATCAATCTAACTTTTCAAGCTCTTAGACAGATTTTTTCTTAAAATTTATATTACCGAAAGAGCTAGGCATTTTTAAGATTAAAAATAATATCTAAAATTAAAAAAATGAAGGATAAATTAGAAGTTATTAAAGGTGGTAAAAAGGATGATGAAGAAAATAAAAATAGACCTATTCCTAAAAATATTCAAGAACTAGATGTATTAATAGAAAAATTAAGTAAAAATGAGGATGAATCTTTGAATGAAAACGAATTTCAGTATATTCAAGAACTTATTTATGGTATTGAGGATAAGTTGTGGGAAGGATTTGAATCAAGAGTGGACGGGAAAGTTTCTTATTCGAGATTTAAGGAAAAAAGAAACTTACAGCGAAATTTAAAATTAAAGCAAATAGAAATTAAAGATTTAGTAAAAAATAAGGACATTGAAAGTGCTAATAGATGCAAAGAAGATATTGAAAGAATGCAGGAAAGATTGAATTTTTTAGGAAAGAGCTTGAAGGCAGTTGAAAAACAAACAGAAAATCATTTTAAAAAAGTTTTAGATGAAATGGGGGTAAGCGAGAAGTTTTATTGGGAACTAAGAGAAATTGTTGACATTGACTAATGTTAATAGCATATGAAAAAAGGAATTTATGGAATTATAAAGCCAGTTGGGCCAACTTCAAATGATGTTGTGCAAATGATTCGAAAGGCAACTATTGGAGAAAAAGTTGGTCATGCTGGGACCCTTGATCCTTTAGCTGAGGGGATTTTAGTGGTAGGGATTGGTAGAGAATTTACTAAACAGCTTAATGTTGAACTTGAAAAAGAAAAGGAATATGTTGCAGAAATTACTTTAGGGGTGACAAGTGAGACTGACGATAGGGAAGGTCCAATTGAAGAACAAAAAGTGTTAAAAAAGCCTTTAGAAAGGGAAGTTTCAGAAAGTTTGCAAACTTTCGTGGGGCATTTGAAACAGATGCCACCGATTTACAGCGCCGTAAAAGCGGGAGGAAAAAGAGCTTATAAGCAAGCAAGAGAGGGGAAAAAAGTTCAAATTGGACCCCGAGATGTTTTTGTTAAGGAAATTGAATTAATTTCATATGAATGGCCTATTGTTAATCTACGAATTGTGACTGGTCCAGGAGTCTATATCCGTTCTATTGCTCGAGATTTGGGAGAAAAATTTGAAGTTGGAGGTTATCTTTCACATCTTGTGAGAATAAAAGTAGGGGAGTTTAATTTGGACAATTCCCACAAGTTGGAAAATTTCACCAGTTTGCTATACTAATACTAGTTAGTAAGTGATGATTAATTTTCCAGTAACATATTTTTAAGAAAAACTAAACTAACTTTTCAAACTCTCAGACAGATTTTTTCTTAAAATTTATATTACCTGAGGCTTATCCGTTTTTGATTTTATTGAAAATAACACTATTCACTGTTAGCAAAAAATATGGCAAAAATAATATCGTTAGTAAATCAAAAGGGCGGAGTGGGGAAAACCACTTCTGCTATTAATCTTTCATCTTATTTAGCTGCGGCTGGTAAGAAAGTTTTGCTTATTGATCTTGATCCACAGGGGAATGCTTCAAGTGGACTTGGAATAGCTGGAAAAAATAAAAATGGGAATCTTTACCATAATTTAATTGATAAGATTCATCCTCGAGAAACAATCATTCAAGTTAATGGTTCGGGATTAGAAATAATTCCTTCTGATCAAGATTTGGCAGGAGCGGCGATTGAATTGGCAGACGTTGAAAATCGGGAGTATCAACTTTATGAACTTTTACGTCAGATTCGAAATGATTATGACTATATTTTAATTGATTCACCTCCGAGTCTTGGACTTTTGACAATTAATGGACTAGTGGCGTCTGATGAAGTGATTGTTCCAGTTCAAACTGAATATTTTGCTCTTGAGGGATTAGGCCAACTATTAAATACGATTGATCTTGTGAAAGAAAATTTACAACCGAAATTGGAGATAGGGGGAATTTTGTTGACTATGTATGACCGAAGGAACAGACTTGCTAATCAGGTGGTTAAGGAGGTTCGAAACTATTTTCCAGATCATGTCTTTGATTCAGTTGTTCCGAGAACGGTTCGTCTTGCAGAGGCTCCGGGATTTGGAAAATCAATTTTGAATTTTGATGCTTTTAATAAAGGCGCTAAGGCTTATCGACATTTGGCAGAGGAAGTAATTAAGAGGCATCAGTCTAGTCAATAGTTTTTAGTTAGTAGTATTTAGTTTAGTAAATTTAAAAATATATGACAGCGAGAAAAGGAGGATTGGGAAGGGGATTGTCATCTCTTATTCCTCAAAATAAAAAACAAGCAGAATCAGACGTGAATTATTTTGGTTCGAAGTCTTCAAGGGGTGATGATTCTGATGAGCCCAAAAAAACAGCTTCAGTTAAATCACAAAAACCGACAACGGAAGCTTCTGCTTCAACTCCAGTCTCATCTCCATCTTCATCTCAAATTCAAGATCAGAAAGTTTCGGATATTGCACTGAAAAGTGTGATGGAAGTTCCAGTTGGTGAGATTGTGCCGAATCCTCATCAGCCTCGGCAGAGATTTGATGAACAAAAACTTGAAGAGCTTGCTTCTTCAATAAAAAAATATGGCATTATTCAGCCGATTGTGGTGAGTAGACTTGATGACGGTTCTTATGAATTAGTGGCCGGAGAAAGACGATTGAAGGCAAGTAAATTAGCTGGTCTGGAAAAAATTACAGTTATCGTGAAGAATGTGAATGAAGAAGAAAAGATGGAAATTTCCTTGATTGAAAATATTCAAAGACATAATTTAGATGTGATTGAGGAATCAAGAGCTTATAAAAAAATGCAAGACTACTTTAATCTTACTCAGGATGAAATTGCAAAACGGGTTGGAAAAGCTCGTTCAACTGTGGCGAATACATTGCGACTTTTAGATTTGCCAGTTGAAATTCAAAGAGCGGTGACTGAAGAAAAAATAACTGAAGGACATGCCAGGACAATTTTGGCAGTTGGTGATGTTCAAAAGCAAATGGCTTTGTTTCAGTTGATTTTGAAAAACGAATTAAATGTTAGGCAAGCAGAAGATAAATCTCGTGAAGTTTCTGTTTCTTCACATAAAAGAAGAATTAAAGAAAAAAATCCAGAGATTGCAGAAAAGGAATCTGTTCTTGAGACGACTCTTGGGACAAAGGTTCGGATTAAAGAATCAAAAGGTGGTGGACAAATTTTAGTTGATTTTTATTCCAAGGAAGAGCTATCAAGTCTTTTTAATAAGTTAGCTTCAAAATAATGGAAGTTCATATTCCAGCGCCAGAGGAAGGATATCATTTTGATAAGCCTAAAAAAGAAAATCCTAAAACTCGTTGGCGACTTTTGTTTTTTTTAGTTATTTTGGCTGTTATAGTGGCTGGATTAGTGGTGAACGGATTTAGCTTTGACTTTAGTGAACATGTTGCTGAGCAGGATGATTCAATATTAAATGGTTATTTATATGATTTAGAAGGTTGAAGTTTTTTAGATAGTTTAATGATTTTAGTTAGTTTTAGTTGTTGTAAATGAAATGCAATATATTAATTTTTTTCACTGAATTTATCATTGCTTTTAAATATCCGAAACTAAAGAGAATAATTTATTGGGTAGCTTTGTTTTTCTTTTTGAGACCATTACGTTCAAAAAATAAATATATTGCATTTCACTAATTAGTAGAATAAGAGAATTATTTATTACTAGAAAAAAATGATGGATGAAATAATTATTCACACTGATGGAGGATCGAGAGGGAATCCGGGTCCAGCAGGGCTGGGGGCTGTTATTGAATATGGAAGTAAGAAAAAAGAATGTAGTGAATTTTTGGGAGAGAAAAAAACAAATAATGAAGCTGAGTATGAAGCACTTGTTATGGCGCTTAAGAAAGCGAAGATTTTAGTTGGGAAAAAGATTGCAAAAGAATCAGTAGTGAACTGTTTTTCTGATTCAGAATTAATGGTGAAACAATTGAATCATGAATATAAGATTCAGAATGAAGGGATTAAACCGTTATTTTTTGAAATTTGGAATCTAATGCTTGATTTTAAAAAAGTTGAAATTTTTTATATTAGAAGGGAGCAGAATAAACACGCAGACAAACTGGCAAATGAGGCAATGGATAAGGCAGAATCAGGTTTAGGATTTTAATTTTATAGATAAATTCTTAGGAAACTGGATTCCTGCTTTGCTTTACCGCGCGCCGTTGACAAAGTCTCTGGTGACGTATGACTAAAGTTAGTGCGACACGCGTTTGCGGAAATGACAAAGAGAGATGATAAAGAAAAAAGATGTGAATTAATAAACGTAAGGACGTACGTCCTTACGAAATAAAAATCAAAATGGAAAGTGATAAATTCTGTCTTCGCCAAAGCTACGGCGGACGAAGAAAACTTGGGACAATCCTCACCCTAATAATATTTTTTAGTTTTTTTGGGTGGGTGGGAAGTTCACAGGCGGATATTAGTTCTGTTTCTGGAGACGTTATTCATGGTCAATCGATCACAATCAGTGGAAGTGATTTTGGAATAAAAAATCCAGCCAAGCCTTTGATGTGGGATGACTGCGAGAGTGAGACAGTAGATACCGCGCCAAGTGAGATTACAGTAAACAGTGCGTCGCAAGTGGCATACAGTGATTATCAATTGGGGACATACAGGAATGGTGTAAATATTCCAGAAGCCTATCAAATGAAGTATCGGACGTTTCCATACACGCCTGTTTCTGTTGCAATCACCGCGCCACACTCTTACTCCACACAATGTTTAAGTGGCGGTCACTATGAAACAGGATCAAGTGATAATGCCGGTAGAAGTATTTCGCTAACTATACCGACAGCTGGAGGCATTGGAGTATTTGCCGACAGATGGTATATTCGATTTCTATATCATGTAAATCCGGAATGGCCGTCTTGCCAATCCGACACCAATCATAAAGTAACTATCATGCAATCTGATATATCTGAATATGGCGGTCCGACTTATGTCAACGATTATTATTATATGAGTTTCGGTGTACCAGATTACAGTCCGTGCGGTCATGAGGATGCCGATCATGTTTATTCCCACAATAATGCCTGTACCGACAGCACTTATGATTCATTTCCCGACAACACGCCGCCTTGGTATTTTGGGCAAGCCCCGGACCACACTGGTGGAGCATCTGCTACATTGGCTGGTGCCTGGACCCAATGGATTGAAAACACACAGGTTGTTTCAAATGATCAGGGCTATTTGTATTATTATATAAACAATAAATTAACTTGGGGTGGTGAAAACAATCCAGATTTTTTTACTGGTTCTGGATCGTATGATCTTGGATATCCCGGCATTGGATCTGTATCTATAGGCGGATATTGGTCATACACAAATGTTCCGCAAACTCAGAATAATAATGCTTTTAGACTATTTGATGATATCTATGTCGATGATACCTTATCTAGGGTAATGCTCGCAAACAACTCAACTTATGAATCTGCAACGATTGTCGAACCTCAACCTCCGACTGCATGGGCCAGCGGAGAAATTACCGTAACCGTCAATCAAGGTAGATTGCCTGATGGCACAGCCTATCTATTTGTTTTTGACGCTGATGGGAATAGCTCAGTAGGATCCGTAACTGTTGGAGGAACTTTCGACACCACAGCGCCATCTCATCCAACGGGGTTGGGCGTGGAATAAAAGAATAATTTTCAATTTATAATTTCCTCGCCTCGATTCGACAAGATGTCTCATCGAAGTCGAAGCGGGCAATTTCCAATCAATTTTCAATGACTAAATTTTCAAGTATAAAAAAGTGTTAAGTAACTTGTTTAATAACACTTTTTTTAAAAAATAATTACTTATATAGTAATCGGACTAATGGATTCTCGCCCGCCTTGCCGAGTCGAGGCAGGCCTACACGGAGATGACAAAGGAGAAAATGACAAAGGGAAAGAGATGTGAAATAATAAACGTAAGGACGGACGTAAGGACGTACGTCCTTACGAAATAAAAATCAAAATGAAAGTTTCCGTCTTCGCCAAGGCTTCCTTCTTCGTTAAAAAAGCTACGGCGGACAAGTTGGCGGACAAGGAAAATTAAAAATAGTATAATTAAATTATTAACTAATAACTAAAGACTAGTAAAATGCAGATTGTAATTTTGGCGGGTGGGGGAGGGTCAAGGCTTTGGCCGTTAAGTCGGAGTAGTGTTCCGAAACAATTTTGTAAGTTGATTTCAGAAAAAACGATGATTGAGGAAACTCTCGATCGTTTTGAGGGCTTTCCAAAAGAAAAAATATTTATTGCAACGACTGAAGAGTTGAAGGAAAATATTAAAGAGATTTTACCAAATTTTCCGGAAGAAAATATTTTTGTTGAATCTGCAAGAAGAGACACTGCTCCGGCAATGGGATTTGCGGCAGCTCAATTATTTTTGAAAAATCCGGATGAGCCAATGGCTTTTATTCCATCAGATCATTATATTGGTCGCGAGGATAATTTTTTGAAATCAATTGAAAAAGCTGAGGAGGTGATTAATGAAACTGGAAAGTTAGTAGATATTTCAATTTTTCCAACTAATCCAAATACAGCATTGGGATATACAAAAGTGGGAGAAAGAGTAATGGAAAAAGAGGGAATTGAGTTTTATCAATTTTTGGGACACACAGAAAAACCAGATTTTAAGACTGCCCAGAAATATTTGGAAGAAGGTGGATATCTTTGGCATGCTAATTATTACATGTGGACTCCACGAAAAATGTTGGAGGCTTATGCAAAACATGCTCCAGAAATACATGGGAAATTGCAACAAATTATTGAGGCATTGAAAGCGAAAAAACAAGATGAAGTTGCGAAGATTTATTCTCAGATGGAAAGGATTTCAATTGATTATGCAATTATGGAAAAAATGGATAATGAAGAGGTTCTGATTATTCAAGGAGAATTTGATTGGAAAGATATTGGAGCGTGGGATACACTTCATGAGAACTTGATGACAAAAACTGATGAACATCGAAATCTTGTTAAAGGGGAGCGTTTGAATCTTGATACTTCAAATTGTGTAATTTATGGAAGGGATAAGAAGTTGATTGCAACGGTTGGAGTGGATGACCTGGTGATTGTTGACACCGAGGATGCGCTCTTAGTTTGTCCAAAGTCTCGCGCAGCGGAGGTTAAAAAAATTGTTGAGGAACTTAAGGATCGAGGAGAGAAGTATATGTAGTGACAATTTTTGATATTAATAAAAGCAAGTATTTTAGTGCTTGTTTTTATTTGTTTTCAATTTTTATTTGTGTTAGATTATGGGCATAAGAACATATTATGAAAAATAAAAATAAAAAAATTGCCATTTGCCATTATCGAGTTGGAGGAACTGATGGAGTTTCTTTAGAAATTAAAAAAAGGAAGCAAATTCTTGAGAGTTGTGGTTGTGAAGTTAAGCTTATTGCTGGATCTCGTTCCGAAAAGGCTGATTACATGATTGAAGAATTAGAATGGGAAGATAATGCAATTTCTATTATCAAAAGGAATGGTTTTGTGAAATTTAATGGGAAAGATTTTGATAATTTAGAATTGGCGGATAAAATTTTAAAAGTTTCTGAAATTATTGAAAAAAAACTTGATGAAATTCAAGAAAAAGAGCAATTTGATTGTGTTTTAATTCATAATATTTTTTGTTTTGGTGGACATATTGCAGCAGCACGGTCTTTCTATCATTTTATTGAAAAATATCAACTTCAAACAATCGCAACTCATCATGATTTTTTTTGGGAGAGAAAAGATTTTCGGGTTCCACGTTCTGATTTAATTAAAGATTTTGTAGAAACATATTTACCTCCTGACAATTTTTTAATTAAACACGTAGTCTTGAGTTCTATTACTAAAAGAGAACTTAAGAAAAGACGAGGAATTGATTCAGATATTTTACCGGATATTTTTGATTTTTCTCAAGATAGATGGGTGAAGGATAAATATAATAGTGATTTGTTGGAGAAAATTGACGTTAAAGAAAGTGACTTGTTTGTTCTTCAAGCAACTCGGATTGTTCCTCGTAAAGGAATCGAAATAGCAGTTGATTTTGTTGAGGCGCTTGAAAAGAAAATGAAAGGATTGGTTGGTGAGACTTTATATAATGGCAAAAAAATTACCTTGGATTCAAAATTAGTCTTGGTTTTAGCAGGTTATTATGAAGATTCAAACAAGGATTATTTTTTAAAAATAAAAGAGCTAGCTCGAGAAAAAAATATAGAGTTTAGATTTATTAAAGATTTAATAAATTCAAAAAGATCTTTTCATAATTCTAAAAAAATATATTCGCTTTGGGATGTGTACACTTATGCTGATATTATTACTTTTCCGAGTATTTGGGAGGGTTGGGGAAATCAATTTATTGAAGCAGTTTTTGCTGGGAAACCAGTGGTGGTTTGGGAATATCCAGTTTTTAAAGCTGATATAAAACCCGAGGGATATAAAGTTATATCTTTAGGAGATAAAATTATTGAAAGAGGGTATGATGATTTATGGCAAGTTTCGGATAATAATTTGAAACATGCAGTTGATGAAACGGAAGAATGGATAACTGATGAGAATTTAATTAAAACTTTGGAAGAAAATTTTAAAATTGGAGAGATTAATCATGGGTTTTCTATCGTAGAAGAATTTTTGAAAAAAGAGTTGAACATTTAATTATGACTTGCCTAAATTTTATTTAAAGGTTAAGATTATGAAATATTTATTAAGAATTAAACAATAGTTATGAATTTTATGAAGAAGAATCTTATTTTTGTTGTTGTGATTGTAATTGCTTTGGTTGCAATTGGTTATGTTGTTAAAAACCCTGACTTTAATTTTAAGAAGATTGCTGTTTTAGGAGATGACAAGGAAAAAGTTGTAGTAAAAGATATTACAATAGAAGAAGTTGAAAGTAAGGCAAAGGATTTTATTGCTAATAACATGGTTCAGCCAGGAACAGAATTTGATATTACGGAAGTTTCTGAGGAAAAAGGTTTATACAAAATACAATTAGATGTTGGTGGACAAGAAATCAGTGCTTATATGAGTAAGGATGGAGAAACATTTTTTCCTAGTGCCTTGGATATTGCTGAAACCGAAGAAAAGAATGTTGTAAGTCAACAAAAAGTTCAAGAGGAAGAAAAAGAAGTTCCAAAATCAGATAAACCAAAAGTTGAGTTATATTTAATGAGCTTTTGCCCATATGGAAATAAGGCAGAGGATACATTAAAGCCAGCATATGAAATCTTAAAAGATGATGTAGATTTTAATTTTCACTATATTGTTAGTTCTAGTGGTGACGCAATTCAATCTTTGCATGGTGAAAAAGAGGTAATTCAAAATGAAAGAGAAGCGTGTGTTCTTCGTGATTATGGCGAAGGAAAGTGGTTTGATTTTGTAACTTACGTGAATACTAATTGTGGAAGCGATGGATCTTGCTGGAAGGCTGGTGCTAAGAATTCAGGACTTAATGCTTCTAAGATTGAATCTTGCGTGACTTCTGATGGATTAGCTTTGATGAAGGCTAATGAAAAAACATCAACTGACGCTGGAGCAAGTGGTTCACCAACGATGATAATTAACGGTGTTGATTCTAAGGCAGTTTACCAATACGGAAATCCAGAGGCTTATAAACAAGCAATTTGCTTAGCATTCAACGAGGCACCTTCTGCTTGTGATGAAACATTGGAATCCAGTGCTCCTGTAGCTGAGGGCGGAAGTTGTAATTAATATTGAAATCTATATAAAACTTAGAGCACAACTGCGTAACTGCAGTTGTGTTTTTTATTGTTAATATCGTAGCAAAAGAGTTTCTATTTTTTAAGATTAATGAACAATTTTAATCTAAGATATCTTATATTACAAGAAAAAAAATAGATCAATTCATTAATAAATAGAGAGGAGTTGTTTATGCAGTTAAGAAATTCAATGTTTTAAGACAGGCTATCCATAAAGAACTTAATAGATCCAAAAGATTTGGAACAACAGTCTTAATTAAAAATCAAAGAAATAAAAACTACTTGTCCGACAAGAATAACATTGGAGGGAAAGAGAGTTTAAAGTTTAACGAGTTCCGTTTTAAAATACTTGTATTTTTTTAAGGTTTTCTTTATAATAAAATAAAAGAAAACTTTGTTTAATATAATATAAAAATAAAAATGAAAAGATTGAGAAAAATCCAAGAAAATAGGGCAGCTTTTTTACTTGTCATTGCTGTTTTGTTGCTTTCTATAAGTTTTTCTTATGGTCAAGCAAGCAGTACGCAACAGGCAATTAATGATAAAGGCTCTTTGTTCATTGAAAAAGTAAACGTCGATGATAAGGAGAGTACGGAAAATGAAAATAAAAAGGTGACTGGGACAGTTTTTGTCCAAAACTTTTCTCAATCAAAAAATTACGAAGATGTTGAATATGTAATAGATTTACGTCAAATAAAAAAGGATAGTCCAAGTTTATTAGAAGTAAATGTTTTTAGTGTAAGTAAAGGTGTTTCTGATTTTATGGCAGGAGAGCAGACGGAAATTATTTTTGATTTTTCTTTGCCCAGGAAAGCTTATTTAGAAAATTATACAATAGGAGTAATTTTAACGAAAGGGGAGGATGTATTGAGCGTTAAGGAGTTTGAGCTTTTAGTTAACGAGCCAGAGGTTGAATTGTTTGATAATAGCTATATTCCATTAGTAGCCGAAAAGAATGACGTTGAAATGATGGACCAAAAGAATTTTAATCAAGGATGGATTATCGTGCTTGTCCTGGGGTGTAGTATTCTTATTGTTTGTATTATCTTTTTAATTAAAAGAAAGAGGACAAGCGAAAAAAATAAGTTTTTAGGAGTATTGTTCTTTATTATATTTAGCACTATTGCTTTTGCGAACATATCTGATGCTCTTGCTAATTCGATGAGTATTACCGGTCCATCTCAAGGTGGAGTTTATAGTACTGACAGTGACGTAAGAATTGTAGTAAAATTATCAATTAATAATTGGAGTCTTATTCCAAAGTATCCAGGGTGTTTTAGTGATGGAATTGAAGAGTATAATGCCCAATTTTACATAAGAAGTCGAGTTACTTTAGATGGTAGTGTTCTTCCTTATAAAGATGTTGGTGTTGGGTATTGCCCTTGGGGAATAGCGCCTTACCTTTCCTACTCCTTGGGTTCTGGTTCGAGTCTTGGCGTTGGAACACATACAGCAGCTATCAATATATCATATTTGCTTGGAGGGGGATTTTCTACTCCAATTAATGCTACTAGAACATTCCAGGTCGTAGCTCCTGTGAATGGTGCTTGTGGTCCAGCAGCAACAAGTTACTTATCAATTGCTAATGCTTGGAAAAAACCTTTTTGCAGTTCAGGTGATTTTTGTGGAGATCATGGATGGGTTTCTGGGGAGCCTACGGGTTCAAGCCTTCCTAGTTTTTTGAGTTCAGGAACGTCATATTCCTGGATGTGTGCTGGTGAGGGATCGGGAACTACAAATAAGACATGTACTGCAAGTCGATACTCTGTTGCTTCAATTACTGCAAGTCCTAATCCGATTCAGGTTTGTGATGGCACAGGATTGGGAATAACTAATGTCACATGGAATGCACCTGGGTTTGCTAATACTGAAATTCATATGAGTTCTGCTACGGGTACTCTTTTTGCTAGTGGTGGTCCAACAGGTTCTAAATTGACAGGTAAGTGGGTTGCTAATGGAACAACCTTTGTTCTTATAGTTCCTGATTACTATCCTGGTTTTGATGTTACCTTAAAGAATCTTACCCTGACAACGACAACCGCTGGATGTCCCGTCATTCCTCCTCCTTCCTGTACCGGCTCCATCCCTTCAGGCTCAACAATGTGTTCAAGTGATAATGTTGGATTAACGTCTAGCTTACCTTGGGCTTATGTAGGAACATCTTCTTCCAGCTGTACAACAGCAAGAAAGTGTCAATATTATACCGTTCCTGCTACTAACAACCGTCCTACTGCTACGATTACTGCTCCGAGCGGAAATAGAACTATTACTGCCGGTGGATCTATTAGTTTCTCTGGTTATGGATCTGATTCAGATGGATCAATTACTAATTATCAATGGTTAAATGGAAGTTGTTCAGCAAATCTTCTGAGTAGCAGTTCCTCCTTTACTAGAAGTTTTTCAACCCCAGGAACTTACAGGATATATTTCAGAGTCCGGGACAATGATGGAGCTTGGTCAACTAATTGTCCATACAGGACAATAACAGTAAATCCTGTTACTTATTCCTGCACAGGCTCTATCCCTTCAGAATCAACAATGTGTTCAAGTGATAATATTGGACTAACCTCTACTTTAGCCTGGGCTTATGTAGGAACATCTTCTTCCAGCTGTACAACAGCAAGAAAGTGTCAATATTATACCGTTCCTGCTACTAACAACCGTCCTACTGCTACGATTACTGCTCCGAGCGGAAATAGAACTATTA
>Ga0307992_1000610_pt1 | contig 22367 bp, 21 predicted proteins | sample EllFjometagen133_FD_203162 | JGI IMG/M metagenome (GOLD analysis project Ga0307992, IMG submission 203162) | Marine microbial communities from Ellis Fjord, Antarctic Ocean - #133 | ecosystem: Environmental > Aquatic > Marine > Unclassified | place: Southern Ocean | collected 2014-10-08
TTGCATGCTCTGCATCAAATAATAATTTAGCCCTTTCTATTGCTAAATCTTCGCTTATATCAATAAACTTGTTCCCGCCGTAGTATCTTTTGTGAGGATAACCCTCAGAATATTTGTTTGTAAGCCATGTTCCCATTGCTTCAAGCACTGGAATACTTACAAAGTTCTCAGATGCAATCAATTCAACTGACTCGCGCTGCCTTTTCAGCTCCTTTTTTACTGCTTCTGCAATTAAATGGTCTGATTTCTCAAGCTCATTAAGGTTTATCATCTTTATTAGCCCCCTTTTTAACGTAACTTACAAATGAAAAGTCATTATGATTTTCTTTTTTCTCAATAACCCATTCATTTTCATCAAACTTAGGAAAATATGTATCACCTTCATAGTTTTTATGTATTTTTGTTAATTCCATTCTGTTTGCAAACTTTAATCCCTGCTTGTAAATGCTTGCTCCCCCTATTATGAAGATTTTTTCATTGTTTTTGCAATGCTCAAATGCATCCTCAAACGAATATTTTATAATAACATCATTTGGATGATAATCTTTATCAAATGTAAGCACAATATTTTCTCTTCCAGGCAATGGCTTTATTGGCAGTGACTCATATGTTTTATCCCCCATTATGCATGGATATCCCATTGTAAGTTCCTTAAAGTGCTGAAAATCTTCCTTAATATGCCATGGAATCTTCCCATCCTTACCAATAACATTATTTTCAGCAACAGCAGCAATTATTATTATCTCCTTCATACAGCAACCTCAAATTTTATTCTTGGATGATGCTCATAGTTTTCAATTTTGGAATCCTCATACTTCCATTCAAATATTGAATTGAATTTTTCTGTTTTTATTTTTGGAAGATTAAATGGTTTTCTTTCCAGCTGCTCTTTCAATCCATCTATATGATTAACATAAATATGTGTATCAGCTAAGAAACCAACTAAGCGGCCTTCTTTAAGGCCTGTTTCTTTTGCAAGCAAATGCAAAAGCAAGCCATAACTTGCAATGTTAAATGGCAATCCCAGGGCAACATCAACAGAGCGCTGGTTCCACAAAAGGTTTAGTTTACCACCGATAACTGTAACCTGAAAGCAATAATGGCATGGAGGTAATGCCATATCTTTTATATTCACAGGATTCCATGCGCTTACAATCATTCTTCTGTCATTTGGATTCTTTTTTAGTTTTTCAATAACTTCTTTTAATTGATCTATCCCATTGCCTATTGGTTTTTTATCAAAAGAATCATATTCTGCGCCGAAGTTGCGCCACTGCCAGCCGTAAATCGGTCCGAGGTCTCTTTCTTCCCTCATCTTTTTCTTTGTTTCTTCATCATGGCCATAAGGAACCTTTTTTTGCGTGCACCACTCATCCCAAATATGATTGTTTCTTTCCTGAAGCCATTTCTTGTCAGTTATTCCCTTAATAAAAAACTCAAGCTCAGAAGCAATTAATCTAAGATGAACACTCTTCGTGGTTAAAAGAGGAAAACCATTTGCCATATCATGCTCAAACATAACACCTGCAACTGCAATGGTATCAATTCCTGTCCTGTTTTGCTTAAGAATTCCAGTGTCAATAATTTTTTTAACAATATCAAGATAAGCTCTCATATTACCCCCCCTTTAAATTAAATCAACTCCAAACTTTAGAAAGATATACCATTTAAAAAGATTGTTATTAACTATAATATATTAAAAAGAATCATGAATCATTTATCACTTTTGCTGCCGAAACAACTTTGTCATCCTGGCCGAGCCTCATAAGCCTGACCCCTTGCGTATTTCTTCCTATCACAGATATTCCGTTTGCAGGCATTCTTATTACAATTCCGTTCTTGCTTATAATTATTATCCCATCATCGCCGTTAACTGGTTTCACAGCAATTACTTTTCCATTTCTATCACTGCATTGTATGTTTATTACTCCTGAACCGCCCCTATTGATAAGCCTATAATCTTCTATGCTTGTTCTTTTTCCATATCCATTTTCTGTAACAGTAAGCAGAGTATGGTTATCTTCTGCAATTATCATGCCAATGACATCATCTCCTTGTTTAAGCCTTATTCCCCTAACACCCCTGGATGTTCTGCCTATTGGCCTTGCATCTTTCTCACTAAATTTAACAGCCATTCCATTTCTTGTTGCCAAAAGTATGTTCTTTGTTCCATCTGTTAAAACAGCATTAATTAATTCATCATTATTATCAAGATTTATTGCCTTTATTCCATTTGCCCTTGGCCTTGAATACGCACTCAAGTCTGTTTTCTTTACAACTCCATTCTTTGTTGCCATAAGAAGATAATAGCCTTTTTTGAATTCTCTTATTGGGATAACTGCTGTTATTTTTTCATTTTGAAGGTTTAAAAGATTTACAATTGCCTTTCCCTTTGCAATCCTGGATTCCTCTGGCACTTTATATGCCTTAAGCCATTGAACATTGCCCTTGTTTGTGAAAAACAATAAATATGAATGAGTTGATGTAATAAAGATATCCTCAACAAAATCCTCTTCCTTTGTTTTTGTTGCTATAACGCCTTTTCCTCCCCTGTGCTGCTGCTTATAAGTGTCTAAAGGCAATCTCTTTATGTACCCTGCATAAGTTACCGTAATAACCATCTCTTCTTCTTTTATTAAATCCTCTATCTCAATATCTTCTTCCATATCTATAAACTGGCTTCTTCGCTCATCACCATACTTTTTCTTTATATCTAAGAGCTCATTTTTTATTATATCAAGAATCTTCTGCTCTGATGCAAGTATTCCCTTCAATTGTTCTATAATCTTTAATAATGATTCAAGCTCATCTTTTATTTTCTTTTGCTCAAGTGAGCTTAATTTTTGCAGTTTCATGTCAAGAACAGCATTTGCCTGCTTTTCAGTTAGTTCAAAGTTTAATATCAACAGTTTTCTTGCATCATCTGTTGAATCAGATTTTTTTATTAAAGTTATAACTTCATCAATGTTTGCAAGCGCAATCCTAAGCCCTTTCAAAATATGTGCCCTTTCCTCTGCTTTTCTTAAGTCAAATTGTGTTCTTTTTCTTATAACCTGCCTGCGGTGGTTTATATGGCAGATAATCAATTCTTTCAGGTTAAGTACTTTTGGCTGGTTATTTATAAGTGCAAGATTTATGATTCCAAATGAATCCTGCATTCTTGTATGTTTGAATAACTGGTTGAGGACTATCTCTGAATTTGCGTCTCTTTTTAGTTCGATAACAATTCTTATTCCTTCTCTATCTGATTCATCCCTTAAGTCAGATATCCCCTCTATTCTCTTATTTCTCACATTGTCTGCTATCTGCTCTATTAAAACTGATTTATTCACCATATAAGGAATCTCAGAAACAATTATTGCCTTTTTGTTTGCTTTCTCAATAACCTCTGTTTTTGATCTTATAACTATTTTTCCTCTCCCAGTATGTGCTGCATTTATTATTCCAGATTTTCCGCAGATTAATGCACCTGTAGGAAAATCAGGACCTTTTATTATAGGAAGAAGCTCATCAACAGTTGTATCTGGGTTGTCTATAACTTTTATTATGCCATCTGCTATCTCATTTAGGTTATGAGGGGGCATATTAGTTGCCATTCCAACCGCAATTCCAGATGATCCATTAATTAGTAGGTTAGGAATTTTTGATGGAAGAACCATTGGTTCTTTTGCTGATTCATCAAAGTTTGGCTGAAAGTTTACTGTCCCTTTATCAATATCTTGCAGTAGCTCTTCTGAAATCCTTGGCAGCCTTGCTTCAGTATAACGCATTGCAGCCGCTGAATCACCATCAATTGAGCCAAAGTTTCCATGGCCCTGTACTAAAGGATATCTTAATGAGAAATCCTGGGCCATCCTAACCAAAGTATCATAAATAGATGCATCACCATGAGGATGGTATTTGGCCATACAGTTTCCAACAACATTTGCTGATTTCCTAAATGGTTTATTGTACAATAGTCCGTGCTCATACATTGTATAAAGAACTCTTCTGTGAACTGGTTTTAGGCCGTCGCGGGCATCTGGCAGGGCCCTTCCAACTATAACACTCATGGAATATAAAATATAAGATTCCTTCATCTCATCAGCTATTAATCTCTTAATAATTCTCTGTTCTTTTTGCTCGTTTTCAGGCATTTTCTCTCGGTAAATAGTAATTTAGCTTAGTTTATATATCTTTTGGGTTGGGGTTATAGGCCCTCTACTGCTCGAATTTGGGGTATTTGAAAATTAAAAAAGAATAAAAATAATAATGTTATAAACTTATTTTTCAGGTTATTTTACTATCTTGTTAAATCCTGTTGAATTAAATCCCCTCTCTCCTCTTTCAGTTGAAGAAAGTTCTTTTACTTCTTTTAATTTTGCCTTTAATACAGGAAGGATTATCATCTGTGCAATTCTCATACCTTTCTCAACCTCAACTTCATGAGTTCCACAGTTCACAAGCACTATTGAAACTTCTCCACGGTATACATGGTCAAAGGTTCCTGCTGCAGTGTGAAGCTCCATTTTTGTTATGATTCCTGCTCTGTCCCTTATCAACCCTATGTGGCCTTCGGGAACTTCTATTGCCAATCCAGTTTTTATTGTCCTTTGCTCTGAAACAGGTATTACCACTGTTTCGTTTGCCCTTATATCAAAACCAAGGTCTGTGTCTAAAGCATACTCTGGAAGCTCAACATCCTTGAAAAGCTTCTTTACTTTTACCATTGTTTCTGATTGTTTTTCTTTTATTCTAATCACCTTTCTAACCAAAGCTTGTGTTCAGTTACAAAACAATACCTAAGTTATAACTATTTAAATCTTTCCAGATGTTTAAATTAAACTTTCTTAACAATACAATCAACAACCTTAAATGAATACCCACAGTAAACACATCTTTTTCTCTTCTTGCTTATATTGTTGTTGTTTAAGGCCCCATATTTCATCTTTTGGCCGCATTTTGGGCATTTTAATAAAAGCATTTTATTCAGAATTTTTCTTTAACTTCTTGCTCTTCCTTTTCTAATGTTTTTTCTATTTGTTCTTTGATTTCTTCTGATTCCCCTACTCTTTCTTTTGTTTTTTTAGTTTTTATATTTTTCGCTTTTTCTTGTGGCTTTTCTTCTGTCTTCTGTTCAAGTACTTCCCCTAATTCATTTTCTTCTTCTTTATCCTGCTCTATTATTTGCTTTGATTCTTCCTCTGCTTCTTCTTTAGCTTTTTCAGCTTCCTCTCCTTTTTTTAATCTTGCTTCTTCTAACTTCTTTATCTCTTCCTCATTAATATCTGCAAAATCCTTAAATTTTTCCTTAATATCTTCCTTATTCTTAAGGTCAAAATACTCAAAGAATTTTTGTGACAGCTTGAGCATATAGCTTCTGCCATGCCTTTGCTTTACCAAAAAGCCAGAATCAACTAGCTCTTTTATGTGATCATACGCCTTGCTGGTCCTTGTCTTAATTACATCTGACTGTAAAATTGGCGCTTTCCATGCAATTACTGCGAGGGTTTCAATTGTTGTTTTGTTAAGCTCTGTATGTGGATTTATTTGCTGAACTAAATCCATGTAAGCTTCTCTAACAGTAAGTTTCCAGAAATTCCCCTCTTCAGATACCATAAGGCTTGAATCCTTTTCATCACAATCTTTTTTTAATGCATTTAATGCCTTTTTTAAAGAGTTTACATCTGTCTTGCATAATCTAGCTATTTCACCAACTTCAATTTTATTACCAGCTGCAAAAAGTATTGCCTCTGCTTGTTTTTCTAGCTCATCCATTTTATTTTTTTAAGCTATAAATCTTTTCTTTAAAATCAATTATCTTTTCTTTTATCATTGAATCAAGTAAGAGTTTTAACTCTTTTTCATTTATACCACTATTCTTTGAAAGCTGTTTTAACTGCATGCTTTTAATGTTAAGTAGTACCATTACAGTATTTTTTAGCACATTCACCAAATTCTTTTCTAATACTTTTTTTTCAGTATTGTTTTGAACTAATTTAAGGTTCATTTGATGAATCTTTGAAAGTAAATCATTTATTAATCCTGCAAACTCATTTGAGTTAAAGCTTAATTTTTCAGGATCTAATATTTCAACAGAAGATGGCATAAAATCAAAGCAGAATCCAATTAGGGCTTGTATATCCTTGAACAGTACTCCAAGTTCTGTAAATGCACTAAACATTTCTTCTTGCTTTTCTGCATTAAATAATTTTTTTTCAACTATTTCAATGTTTTTTTGTTCTTTTATATTATCAATAACAACCCTTAATGCTTTATCAACATGCTCTTTTGGCTTTCCAACTATTTCTATGATAACTCTTGTGAGAATCTTTCCCTCAGCTACCTTTCCTTTTATTTCTTTTATTTCTTCTTCGCTGACCATAACAAACTAAAAAACCTAAGAGCTTTAAAAAAGTTTCTATCATCTTCTCCAGATAAGCAGGACATTAAGCAGAACAGACAGGCCCAAAAAGATATATTTTGCAAGATTGCCGGCTTTTTTTGATGTTGACATGTAAACTGTTTCAGACCCTATTTCATTGCCTATAAGGTTTAACGGATCACAGCTGCATTCTGCTGTTGTTTTTTCCATTGTTGAATTTAACTCAAAATTTGAAAGTTCTTTTTCCTCTTTTGTTTCAATTGATTCAATTACCTCAATCTCTGTTGTAATTTCCTTTTCTGTTTTCTGACCCTCAAGAAGAAGTTTAACCTTAAATTTATAGTCTCCTGGCTCTGCATCAATAACCTTATTTTCAAGCTCAATTGTTTTATTTCCATTAGCCTGGATTAAAATTTCTTGTAGGTTATCTTCTCTTTCACCGGAGTAGCATTTGTTTCCGCGATAAACATAGCTCCATATTTTCAGCTTTGTTTCATCTTTTGTTGTGATTAAGACTTTTGTTATAAACTCCTTGTTGTTTTCAACTGTTAGAGGGATTGAAGTAATCTCATATGAAAATTTTGAATTTGTTTCTGATGTAGTTTTATTAGAAGATTTTATTTTTCCTGGACAGAGGGAATCTAAATTACCCTTAATTATAAACTCTTTTTTTGTTTTTATTCCAAGGCCACCAACAACAAGATAATGCTTTCCTTCATCTAACTTGTTATTGCAGTTCAGCTTTAGCTGTATTGGTATTGTCAGTAAGTTATCAGAGAACTTTTTTGCTATGGTTAGCTTTGCTGTTTCAGTGCTTATTTTACTTCCTTTTTGGCTCTCAGCCCATATGCTTATTACATTTTTTGTTGAATCACCTTTGTAAATGTTAAGTTTTGCCTTTAATGACTTTCCAAACTCAATTTCATTATCTTCATTTAAATAAAGCTCAGCTATTTCAATTTTTGATTCTTTTTCCGGCTCTTCTCCCTTAACAACAAAAAGTTTTTCTGCATAATTATCTTCTTTGTTTGAATCATTGCATGCAACAAAGGTAAGATTAGCTTTTATTAAAAATGCCTTGTCTGGCTCATCAAACCTTGGAGAAAAACTCTTTTTGTTTGTGTTTGTTGTATTAATTGTTTTTTTAACTATATTTCCAAATAAATCCTCAACCCAGTATTCTATTATAAAAGGAAAAGTTTCATTATTAAGATTTAGATAGAAAATAGTTGATTCATTAAAATAAAGATTTTTCCAGGTTCCAATATTTAGTGATATATTGCAGGGAATTCCTAACGTATTTATAACAGATATGTTCTTGCAGCTAATATCATCTTCTTTATTTGTATCATCAACAGTTGAATTAATGATTCGGCCGCATATTGTATAATTCCCTGCTTTATCTGGCTTGAAATTTCCTGTTCCTGCTGTTTTGTAGCTGTTTAAGTTAGTTAGTTCAAAAACCTCCTGCTTAAAAAAATCAGGGTTGGAAATATTATAAACAACTGTTAAATTTATGTAATCTGTTATCCCGGAAACATGGTCAAGATTGTCTATCCTGAACAAGCTTGTGTAATCCTTTCCCAAATATAATATATTATCTAACCTGGCTGTTATCTTTAATCCACTGCAAATATTATTTTGTGTATTGTTATTATCTTCTGCTGCAACTAAAGCAGGGATGAAAATAGTTGCCACTAAAAAAACAAGTATTATTTTCTTCATAAAGAATTAGTTTCAAATAAAATTTATAAGGATGGCCAAAGAAAAACCAGTATATTTTTGATTGTTAAGGAATATTTTCAAGTTTGTTGAAAAACATTCAATTCTGTCATTGAAGCAAGAAGCCTCTTGCATAAGTTAGGGATAATTCACATCAGATTTAAAACTTTGATTGATGTTATGTACATTTTAACCCTGCTAAAATTATAATGTTGGTAATAAAAGTAGGGGATTATACACAAATCTTAATTTTTTGATTTTTTTATAATGATTTTCTCAATATTCTCCAAATCTTCGTAACTGTCTACATCTATTCCAAATTCAGGAACACCCTCTATACCATAAAGATTATATGTAAGATTATTACTTGTTCTCTTATTTATGCGCTTGGTTAATTTATTAGAGATTGCTTTCTCTGCATATTTTATTGTAAGGTTATTTAAGAAGAGATTGATAATATATTTCATTAAAATACTAAAGGGAATATAATTTACAAGTTTAAGATACGGCCAAAGTCCTTTCTTCCTTTCGCCATAAAGAGGACTTATTGTTTCATAAAGTTCTCCTTTTTTGCTTATTTCATTTAAAAAATCATAATTCATCATAAAAATACCTCCATTCCGCAGGCGTTTTCCCTCAATCTTAGCAGGATAATTTGCTTTTAGATTATAATTATTTGATTCTTTAGTGTAATATGAAATATAAATACTTCCCTTATCCATTTCAAAACACTTCTCAATAAAATTATTAATATGCTCTTTTTTAATTAAGGGGATATCTGAGGTTGAAAAGAGTATTTTATCTGATTTTGCCTTATTGCCTCCTTCAATAAGATTATCTATAAAGCTTCCTTTATCATCTACAAATCTTATTTTTTCTTTTCCTCCTGAAAAGCCAGTTTTATTTAACTGATCTTCTTCTCCAACAATATAAATATTATTAACATAATCTGATTTAGCTAATGCTTCCACAACATAATTAACCATTGGCTTTTTATTAATTTTAATAATTGCCTTGTAATCAATGTCTGCTTTGTCCAGGGGTTGTGGGGGATTTACAATTTCTGTAGGGTATAAAGTTGAAGGAGATGAAGGGAGTAGAGGAAAGGAAAAATATATAATATTTGATTTATCTGAAACAATGAGCTTGCTTCTTCCTGCAAGTACAACTGCATCAACAGAATTTTCTTTAAAGTCTAAATTATATTTTGTGTTCATTCAAAAACTCCTGCTATTTTTTCTCCGCAAGAGCATTTGTTATTTTTTATATTGTTCTTTATTACGCCAAAGCCAGACCTTTCTATCAAAAGTCTTCCACATTTGGGGCAGTATGTATTATTTTCCTCTGCTGCAAAAACATTTCCAACATAAGAATGTTTTATCCCAGTATTTAATGCAATTTTCCTTGCCTTTTTTAGTATTTCAGGGCTTGTTCCTGGAAGGTCTAGCAGCTTGTAGGATGGATAGAATGCTGTAAAGTGTAATGGAACATCTGTTCCAAGGTTTTCCTTAATCCAAAGGCACATTTTTTTTATTTCTTTAAAATCATCATTAAGTGTTGGTATTATAAGATTAGTTACCTCAAGCCAGATATTTTTTTGCTTTAATATTTTCAATGATTTAAGCACTGGCTCAAGCCAAGCAGAGCATGTATCCTTGTAAAATTTGTTGTTGAATGCTTTTAAGTCAATATTTACCCCATCAATATATTTACATAATTCTTTTAATGGTTCTTCATTAATAAATCCATTTGAAACAATTGTGTTTTTTATTCCTTTCTTTTTTGCAATCTTTGCGCAGTCAAGCATATATTCAAAAAATACTGTTGGTTCGTTATAGGTATAAGAAATTATATTGCAACCCTTTTCAACTGCAATTTCAACAATTTCTTCAGGTGAAATATTTTGAGTTACAATTTCTTCTGGCTTTGCCCTTGACATTGTCCAGTTCTGACAGTGCTTGCATTCAAGATTGCAGCCAACTGTTCCAATTGACAATGCTTTACTTCCCGGCATAAAATGATACAACGGCTTTTTCTCAATAGGATCTATGTGAACTGCGTCAGGATTAGAATAAACATCAGAGTAAAGCTTTCCATTTATGTTTTTCCTTGCATTGCAAAATCCATAAGAATCTTTTTTTATAACACACTCTTTAGGGCATAAAATACACTGAACATTCTCGTCTTTAAGCTTTTTGTAATAGCTTGCCTCTTTCATATTAAATTAGTAGTTAAATTAATATTAAAACCTTTGTTTTTTAAAAAGCATATTCTGCAAAAGATAAAACTATATAAATCAAAACACCTTTATAATTTTTTTAGGATGTCTTTTTTGGGGAAAATCATTGTTTCTAGTTCTAAAATATGCTATTCTTTTCTATTCAATCCAGATTTGTTCAAAATAAAAATAATTAGGGGTGGTTATTATTTCTGTAATTAAACATGTATCAGCAAGGGAAAGACTTGTTTTGGCCCTTGATGTGGATGATTTTAGTTCTGCAAAAGAGTTAGTAGATAAATTAAAAGACTATGTTGGAATATTTAAGGTAGGTAGCCAGCTCTTTACTTCTGAAGGAAAGGATATTATTAGGATGATAAAACAGTCAGGATCAAAAGTTTTCCTTGACCTTAAATTTTATGACATACCTAACACGGTGAAAGGTGCTGCTGAATCTGCAACTAAATTAGGAGTTTATATGTTTACTATCCATGCCTCTGGGGGGTATGAAATGATGAAAGCAGCTGCTGATGCAGTAAGGGAAACAAGCATAAAATTAGGCATAAAAAAACCATTTATTTTGGGAGTAACTGTACTCACTAGCATTAATCAGGAAATTCTAGAAAAAGAAATAAGTGTAAATAAAAGTGTAAAGGAGCATGTTGTTCATCTTGCAAAACTAGCTAAAGCAGCTGGGCTTGATGGAATAGTTGCATCACCTCAGGAAATCAAAGAGGTAAGAGCTAGCTGTGGAAAGGATTTCATAATTCTAACTCCTGGAATAAGGCCGAAAGGTAAGGCTTTAGATGACCAGAAAAGAATAATGACCCCAAAACAAGCCTTAAAACAAGGTGCTGATTTTCTTGTAATAGGACGCCCAATAAGAAATGCAAAAGATCCAGTAAAATCAGCTAAAAATGTATTAAAAGAAATGGAGGTTAACTAAAAATGATAAATAAAGAAGAAATAATGAGAAAATTTGAAGAATCTGGAGCAATACAAAAAGGGCATTTTAAACTAACCTCTGGTGTGCATTCTGATACCTATATCCAATGTGCCCAGGTTATGCAGTATCCTGAATTTATTCATAATCTATGCAGTGAACTAGGGAAAAAGTTTAAGGGAGAATATATCAATGTGATTATCGGGCCTGCAATAGGTGCTATTATTATGGCCCATGTGATGGCCATGGTTTTAGGGCCATGGGTCAGGGCAATCTTTACAGAAAGGGAAAATGGAAAAATGACTCTCAGAAGAAGCTTTGAAATAAAAAAAGGAGAAAAGGTTCTGGTTGTAGAGGACATTACAACTACAGGGAGCTCTGTAAGAGAGGTCATAGATATAGTTAAATCAAAGCAAGCAAAGGTAGTTGGTGTTGGAGCACTAATTGACAGGAGCGGAGGCAAGGTTGATTTTGGGGTGAGGTATGAAAAATTAGTAACTATAAAGATGAAAACCTATGAGCCAAATAACTGTCCCTTATGTAAAAATAAAATACCAATAACCAAGCCAGGAAGCAGGGGGGCTTAAGAGGTAAGAATGGAGTTTAAAGGAAAAAACATAATCTCAATAAGGGATCTTTCAAAGGAAGATATCTTGCATATATTAAATGTTGCAAAAGAAATGGATAAAAAAGAGCATCCCTCACTTCTTAAGGGAAAGATTCTTGCAACATTATTCTTTGAGCCATCCACAAGAACAAGACTTAGTTTTGAGTCTGCAATGCACCGTCTAGGAGGAGATATAATTGGATTTGCAGATGCAAAGATAAGCTCTGTTTCAAAGGGTGAATCATTATGGGATTCAGTGAAAGTTATAGGAAAGTATAGTGATGTTATAGTAATAAGGCATCCAATGGAGGGGGCAGCAAGGCTTGCCTCAGAAGCAACAGGTGTTCCAGTAATAAATGGAGGTGATGGTGCAAACCAACATCCTACGCAAACATTGCTTGACCTTTATACTATACAAAAGAATAAGACAAGGCTTGATAACCTCACCATAGGTTTTCTTGGCGACCTGAAATATAGCAGGACTGTTCATTCACTTATGCACGCATTAAAGCACTTTAACACAACCATGTATTTTATATCACCAAAAAGCCTTTGCATGCCCAAAGATTATCTAGAAGAACTTAATGAGGATGGAATAACCTTTTATGAAACTGAAAATCTTTCTGAGGTTATTGGAAATCTGGATGTTCTTTATAGTACAAGAATCCAGAGGGAAAGGTTTCCTAACCAAGGTGAATATCAGAAAGTGAAAGACTTCTACAAGCTGGAAAAATCAATGCTCAAGGATGTGAAGCCTGATTTAAAAATACTTCATCCTTTGCCAAGGGTTGACGAACTCAATAAGAATATTGATACAGAAAAATATGCTGTTTATTTCCAGCAGGTAGCAAATGGGATTCCAGTAAGACAGGCCCTTCTTTCTTTAGTGCTGGAGGGAAAGATGAAAGAAAAGAATAATATAAATATGCCTGAGATTATAAAAGGCATTAAATGCACAAATCCAAAATGCATAACAAATAATGAGAATGTTAAAACAAAATTTTATGTGAAGACAAGGAATCCTCTCAAGGTTAGGTGTTATTATTGCGAAAGATGTATGATATTGGATAAAGATATTAATAAGTTTTAAATTAAAATGTTAGACTTAAGTACAAACATTGCAGGAGTAAAACTCAGAAATCCCACCATACTTGCATCAGGTATTTGGGGTATAAGTTCTGAACTTATAGAAAGAGCTTTTGAAAATAATGCAGGGGCAGCAACAATAAAATCAATAGGCCCGGAGCCAAGGGATGGAAATAATAATCCAAGCGTGGTTGACTTTGGCCACGGATTATTAAATGCAGTAGGTCTTCCAGGTCCTGGCTATAAAAATATGGATACAGAGTTTGATGAACTTTCAAAAATAAAAGAGACTGTTATATGGAGCATTTATGGAAGCAGTATAGAGGATTTTGTTAAGATTACTAAATATATATTAAGATATAAACCAAAAATAATTGAGCTTAATATATCATGCCCAAACAAGGAAAATGGCATGTTATTTTCTCAGGATAAAAAATCAGCTGCAAAAGTAACAAGAAGTGTAAAAGAAATTGCTAAAAAAATAGTTGTTATTCCAAAGCTTTCCCCTAATATAACTAATATTGCTGAGGTTGCTTATGCTTGTGAAAAAGCAGGCGCAGATGCAATAAATGCAATTAACACTGTGCAAGGAATGGTTATTAATATTGATGCAAAAAAACCTGTCCTTGACTATAAAAAAGGTGGAATGAGCGGTCCTGCTATAAGGCCGGTTGCAGTAAGATGTGTTTATAATATTTACGAAAATGTAAAAATCCCAATAATAGGAACAGGTGGCATAACAAATGGAAGAGATGCTATTGAGATGATTCAGGCAGGATCTAGTGCTGTTGGAATCGGCTCAGCTGTTTACTATCATGGCATTAACGTATTTAAAAGTATAGTAAATGAAATCAGGGAATGGATGCAGGAAAATAATTATAACTCAATAAAAGAGTTTATAGGAATTGCACATGAATAAGATGGAAAAAGAACAAAAAATTCACAGAAAACTCACAATAAAACAGGTTGTGGATGAAAACCATAAGACAAAAACATTTTTCTTTAATGAGGACATTGATATAAAACCTGGACAATTTATCATGCTCTGGCTTCCTGTTATTGATGAAAAGCCATTTACCTTATCCTATAAAAAGCCTGCAGGAATTACAGTTGAGCTGAAAGGAAAGTTCACAAAAGAATTATTCAAACTAAAGCAAGGAGATAATCTGTTTTACAGGGGGCCTTTTGGAAATGGATTTGCAGCTTATTCAAAAAAAGCACTTGTTGTTGCTGGAGGCATGGGCATGGCGGGAGTTTCATTGCTAATTCAAGTTCTTGAAAATCCAAGGATAATTTTTGGTGCAAAGCAAAAAAGAGATTTATTTTTCACAAACAGGTTTGATATGGAAATCTGCACAGATGACGGAAGCATTGGTTATAATGGTTTTGCAACAGACAGGCTAAAAGAGTTAGTTAAAGAAAAAAGGTATGATACCATTTATACATGCGGCCCAGAAGTGATGATGAAAAAAGTTTTTGATATTGCAGAAAAGTATAAAATCAAGTGTGAGGCCTCTCTTGAAAGGTTTATGCATTGCGGAATTGGTGTTTGCGGAAGCTGTGCATGCGGCAATAAGCTGGTTTGTAAGGATGGCTCTGTCTTTAGCTCAGGCGATTTAAGAGAAATGAAGGATTTTGGCAGACATGCAAGGCTAAAGAATGGAAAAAATGTAAGTTTGCAGGAATATTATAAATGGAGAAGCTAACAATAGAGTATAAACAAGTGTACCTATTCTGGAGTACTACAAAAAGTTTTTAATAAAGAGACTTTTATTAATATATAAGTTACAATGGCAATGTTTGATTTTCTAAAAAAAAAGGGGGAAGAAGAGAAGAAAGAGGAATTAAATAAAGACATCTTATCTCCAAATAAACCTACAAAAACACTTACAGAATTACCAGAATTTCCAACAATGCCAAATGAAAAAATTATTCCTTTACCAAAATTAGAACCATTAGGTGAATTAAAAAAATCAGGTATAGATATTCCTTTAGTAGAAGAAACATTTGTTGGAAAACCAACTATTTATCCAGAGAAAGATATAGCTCCTGAATTTGGTGAACTCAAGAAAGAGGTTGAAGAGCAGGAAATTGAATTGCCTCCTGAACTAACAGGAAATGCTGAAAAAAGCATCTCAATACCAAAAAAAATTAAGATACCGGAAAGAAATACATTTAATCCAAAAAAACCTGTTTTTGTAGATGTCAAAAAATATCATGAAATATCAAATGAAATCAATCTTATTACAAATGTTATAGAAGAATCAGAAGGGGTAATAAACAGGCTAAATAATATTAAAACAAGGGAAAATAATGAATTAAAAAAATTGCATGATTCTTTAGATGGTTTAAACAAAAAAATTATAGGAGCAGATAATATATTGTCAAGAGGGTGATAAAATGCAGGAAAATGCACAGGTTTTCATAAAAATTGATGAATATAACAAAATATTAGAAACAATAACGCTTGTTAAAGGGAAGCTTGATGAGGCAAGGGATATACTTAAAAGAATCAGTGAGCTTAAGATAGAGGAATATAATCAGCTCGGTAATTGGGATTCAAACCTTGAGGAAATTGAGAAAAAAATAGCTTCTGTTGGTAAGGCATTGGGAAAACCAGAAAGAACTTAAAAGGGGGATTAATGGCAGAAACAAAAGAAGTTTATGTTGGTGTAAAAGAACCAGTGAGTTTAAGAAGAAGTCTTCTTGAATCATCAAAAGGAATTGTACAAAGCCTTAAAGATTATGAAAAACTTAAGTTAATTAGAGAAGATAAACATAAAAAAATTCTTGAATTCAAAAACAAAATAAATGAAATATTAGTTCTTCTATCTGATTTAAAAGAAAATTTTCCAAAAGAAGAGCAAAAAGAGTATAATCATACAAAAAAGAAAATAGTAAAAACAAAAAATATCAACATTAAAACAGATGAAATAGACAGGTTAGAAAAAGATTTGGCTGAGATTGAGTCAAGGCTTAGTAGTATATAATTTCTTTAATTTGCTATTAGTTTTATTAATTTAAAAATAAACATAAGATATATAAAATAACTTTGGTAATTCTAATAATAAAATGGTTATCAATAAAATAGACAGATTGATAAATGACTCTGAATTTAGCTCTAATGATAAAAAAGAAATAATCAAAATTTTCAAAAAAATTTCATGTAAAGAAAGTGAAGAAGAATTATTAAGGTTATTGGGGATAGTTGCTGGGAAGGCATTCATAGGGCCTGCTTATTTTCATTTAGATATTTCCAATAGCTGTAATGTGAACTGCCTTTATTGTTGGTTTCATTCTAAAACAGCATCAGATAGGGAGTACACAGATAAATGGAAAAAACAGAAAATTAAATTAAACATCTTTAAAAAATTGGTTGATGATTTGCATGAACTCAAAACAGGATTAATTCTTTTCAGTGGTGCAGGAGAACCATTAATACATCCTAAGATTGTAGAAATGGTTGATTATGTTAAGAAAAAGGGAATAACTTTACAATTGTTCACCAATGCATTGTTGTTAGATAAAAATTATGCTAAAAAATTTGTTGATGCTAATTTAGATGAAATATACTGCAGTATATCTGCAGCTAATAGTAATACATACAGAAAACTGCATCCTTCATCCGAAAAGAATGAATTTGAAACCATTGAGAATAATATTATCTTTCTCTCAAAATACAAAAAGAAACAAAATAAAATAAAACCACAGATTACAATAATTGAAGTAATAAATAGTTTGAATTATGATGAAGCATTGGAAATGGTAGGCTGGGCCAAAAAAGTTGGTGCAAACGCAATCAGATTTCAGTTAATGCACAATATTAAATTAAAGCACTTAATGCTAAACCAAAAGGAAATGGAGGAATTTAAGAAAAAGTTGTGTAAGGTTAAAAATCTGGCAAAAAGGTATGATATCAAAATTCAGGAAAATATCAATGTGCAGATTGAAACTTTTGATTCAAAATCAGGGGATTGGGAAATTGATTTTTACAAGCAAAAAGGCTGTTTCGCAGGATGGTATTTCTCGAGATATTGGGTGTCAGATGGAATTTCATTTTGCTGTGCGCATAAGGTAGTAGACAGCTTAGAAAATAAAAGATTTAAAGATATCTGGGGTTCAGATAAGTATAACAAAATGAGAGTTATTGCAAGGAATGGAAATAGCAGGAGAAATATTAAGATGGTAAATGGGAACAATCTTCTGGATGAAGAGTGCAATCATTGCGGTAATTATGATTTAAACAGGGCAGCATATGAAAAACTCAAAATATATGGCCTCCTAAAGTTTATTAAATAAGAATCTCTGATTTTTTCAAAAGCTTTTTATAATAAACTTTAATTCTAAAGCAATATGCGGGGATGGCAGAGTGGTCAAATGCGATGGACTCAAGTTAATTGAGTAATGAGCTTAGGCAATGATTAAACATCCATTAGGTGAAATCCATTTCCTTAGTGGATACAAGGGTTCGAATCCCTTTCCCCGCATTACAAACCTTTTTAAACAAATAGTTTTTCTTAAATGAATATGATAGAAATATGCACTGTTGGCGGATATAACGAAGTCGGAAAGAATATGACTGCTGTCAATGTTGATGGCGAAGTTGTTATTTTTGACATGGGAATCCACCTTGAAAGTTATATAAAATATACTGAAGATGAAGATATTATTAATGTTGATCCTTCTGAGTTGATAAAGGTTGGTGCTGTTCCCGACATAACAAAAATTGAGAAATGGAAGGATAAAGTTAAGGCAATAATTCCAACACATGCTCATCTTGATCACATTGGTGCTGTTCCTTACATAAGCAGCAATTATGATGCACCCATTCTTGGAACTCCTTTCACAATAGCTGTTCTTAAGTCAATATTAAAGGATGAAAAAATTACAATTAAAAATAAAATAATGAAACTTGCCCCTAATTCTGTTTTCCAAATATCAAAAAATTTAAAGGTTGAGTTTATCAATATAACACACTCAACACCACAGACTGTTATGGTTGCTTTGCACACAAAGTATGGAGTAATCCTTTATGCAAATGATTTCAAGTTTGACAGGTTTCCAACACTTGGAGAAAAACCAAATTTCAAAAGATTAAAAGAACTAGGGAAAAAAGGTGTTTTGTGCCTTATTGTTGACTCAACATATTCACGAAGCTGTAAGAAAACTCCTTCTGAATCAGTTGCAAAGGAGATGTTAAAGGATGTCTTATTGGGTACTGGAAACAAAGGCAAGGCGGTTTTTGTTACGACATTTTCATCCCATATTGCAAGATTAAGGAGTATTGTTGAGTGTGGCAAAAAAATGAACAGAAAAATTGTTTTTCTTGGAAGGTCATTATCAAAATATTGCAAGGCAAGCGAAAGCGTAGGCATAGCAAAATTCTCTGATGTTAAGATTGTAAAGTATAGAAATGATATAAAAAGAACCTTGGGAAAAATAAACAAAACAGGTATGGGTAAATATCTTGTTGTCCTGACAGGACATCAGGGCGAACCAAAAGCTGCACTCTCAAGAATTGTTAATGGTGAGCTTGGATTTAATTTTGAGCCGGATGACCATGTTGTTTTTTCATGCAAAACAATACCTACTCCAACAAATATTGAGAATAGGCGTGTTTTAGAAACAAAGTTGAAAAACCAGCATGTTAGAATCTTTACAGATATTCATGTATCTGGTCATGCTGCAAGAGAGGATTCCCGGGACTTGATTGAGCTTGTAAGGCCAAAGCATATTATACCTGCCCATGGCGAGCATAAGATGACCTCTGCAATGGCTGAACTTGCCTTGGAAATGGGCTATAAGGAAAAGGGTATTCATGTTATGAAAAACGGACAGACCTTAGCCATATAAAAAAGTTTATATACATATTATGTTTTATTCAATATATTAATACCAATGGGGGCAAAAATGAAACTTACGTTAGCAGAACCAAAATACTTAAAGGAAAGCATATCAGTTATATCAGAGCTTGTTAATGAGGCAAGGTTTAAGATAGGGCCAGATGGAATTGAGCTTGTTGCAATGGACCCGGCAAATGTTGCGATGGTGATTTTTAAGCTTCTCTCAAGCTGTTTTGTTGAATATGATGTCAACAAAGAGTTCACGATAGCAATTGACCTTAGCAGGTTAAAACAAGTGCTGAGAAGATCAAAGCCAAATGATGTTTTATCTTTAGATGTTGAGGAAGACAAGCTGAAAATTCAGCTTAAGTCCAATACCACAAGGGTTTTCTCTCTGCCAATAATTGATCTTGAGGAAAAAGAGCAGAAAATTCCACAATTAAGCTTTCCAGTAACAATAAAGACAAAATCAGAAATACTTTCTAGTGCAATAGAGGATGCTGATATTGTAGCAGAATCTGTAAGCTTTATAGCAGAACCAAATAAGTTTAGCTTACAGGCAGAAGGTGATTTAAATAAGGCAATCATTGATATAAAGCAGGGTGAAGAAACAAATATTGTTTCTGACTCAAAGGAAAAAATAAAATCAAAATATTCTGTTGAATATTTAAAAAAGATGATGAATGGCTCTAAGCTGGCTGATAAAGTAACAATACAATTCAATAAAGATTATCCCCTAAAGCTTGAGTACAAGGAGATTGACAAGGTTGTAATAAGCTTTATTTTGGCTCCAAGAGTCGAAAACGAATAAATACTATGGACTGAAGTTTGTAGTATTTGAGGATCCTGAGAAATTTGTTTCATAAATTTCTGGGACACAAGAAATGCTTTCCAGCATTTCTTCGTGAATTGTTAGATGATTGTTATTCATCTGCAAATTGAAGTTTGTAGTATCCTAATAATTTCTGATAAATTTCTTTTTTTAAAAATTTTTAATTATTAAATTTAATAAAGAGTTTACTTACATAATGAGTATATTAATGTTAAAAATACTTACATAGTAATTATTAATAACTTATTTTTCTTACATAATAAGTATACAGATGTTAAAAATACTTACATAGTAATTAATATTGGATATTTCTTCTTACATAATAAGTATACTAAGGTTTGTTTTGTTAGATTAATAGGAAAGTTTATATATAAGTTACTTACATAATAAGTAGTAGAAAGAGGTTTAAAAATAAGCGAAAATATTACAGTAAAAGGAAAAGGAAGTGACAACTCTAGTTTTAACTCAATAAACCAATATTTAAATGACCCTGAAGATTTTGCAAATGCATTAAATTCTTTGATAAATTATTTAAAACATGAAAAAGGTGTTAGTTCTAAAGAAATAATTGAGTTAATTAAAAAGGGGGAAAAGCCAGAAACTGTTAAGATTCCTGTACATATTTTTAATAATAAATTAAGTTCTTTAGAAACTATTGTTAAATATCTCAAAGAAAACCTTAGTCTAAAATACAGTGAGATTGCAAAACTGCTTAATAGGAATGACAGGACAATATGGACAACATATTCTAATTCAAAGAAAAAACTTTCTAAAAAATTTGCTATTAAAGAAAATAAATTTTTTATTCCTGTTTCAGTCATCAGCAATAGATCACTTTCTGTTCTTGAGTCAATTGTCTGTTACCTAAAAGATGATTGCAATTTAAAATATTCACAAATTGCTTTAATACTTCATCGTGACCAGAGAACTATTTGGACAGTCCATAACAGGGGGGGAAGGAAATGAAGAAGAAAGAAGAAATAACTAAAATGAGAAAGCATAAAACATTTCCTAAATCAACTAAGAAAAAATCAAGGAGTAAGTCTAGTTATAATAATAAGCTGGTTAAAAAATACTCTTCAGAGATTAAAAAATATAAAGCTAAAGTAAATTTACTGAAGAACATTAATAAGTTTGCTATTCCATCAATACTAATTATAGCCATCCTTGCAGTTTTAGTTTTTTACAAACCAGGGTTTACCGGTTATTTTGCGCTGGAAAATGTTAGCTCTTATACACAAGATATTAATAAATTATTTGTTGAAAATAGCACTTATTTACTTAACTTAGAAAAAGGTGAATTAAAATCGTTGAGGATTAATGGCCAGTTAATTGGAAATGGTTCTGCTAAAGTTTATCTTGAGACAGACAATGAAAGTTATCTTGTTTTTGATTCATACCCTTCTGAAAAAGTAGGTCTTGATAGTATAACTGGATTTGCTGTTAGTGATTTTAATGAAACACCAGAACAGGAAATAAATGAAAGTGTGGAAATAAATGAAACTCTTGGTTTTAATGAAACAGTTCCAATTAATGAAACACTAGAACAGGAAATAAATGAAAGTGTGGAAATAAATGAAACTCTTGTTTTGAATGAAACAGTAAATGAGACAGTATTAGTAAATGAAACTGCTGGTTTGAATGAAACAGTTCCACTTAATGAAACACCAGAACAGGAAATAAATAAAACTATTGGTTTGAATGAAACAGTAAATGAGACAGTATTAGTAAATGAAACTGCTGGTTTGAATGAAACAGTTCCACTTAATGAAACACCAGAACAGGAAATAAATAAAACTATTGGTTTGAATGAAACACTGAAAAATGTTACAGTTCCTCCAGAAAACGCAGAGATTCTAATTGAGCTTGGGTATAACAATGGAACAGAGTTTGATGCTGATAATAATGGTATAGAAGCAAAAGATGGGATAGTTGACTTTAATGTTAATGCAGAGTTTAATTGGAATATTAATGAGGGTAATTTATGCACAAAATGGGAAACCAATTCCCTAGATGATGGAAGCAGTGTAACAGTTTGTTATGGAAATGAGATATGCTGTAATTTTGTTGGGCTTGAGCCATTAACAGCTAACTGGGATGAGGTTTTCTATTCTTACTATGAAAGGTATGGGGCAACTGCAAACAATAAAATAAGTGCACAAGTTGTTTATGTTAATTATAGTATTAGTGAAGAAAATCCATATTCTTATATTTATTATTCTGACTGGGATAGCTTGAATACAGTCTTTTTAGATGAAGAAGAAAAGACAACTGAATTTAATGACATCTGCATAGAAACATGCCAGCTGAGCCTTAATGAAACATCTTACAGATTAAGAATTGAATTAGAAAATGCAACCTTAATATTGGATAATATAAGCTATACAATGATTCCAAAAGATGTTGAGAAAGTTAATAATGCTCCTGAATTATTGATGAATATTCCTGGTATTACAATTCCCAAAAATGGCAAGTTTTCAATTGACTTAAGCAAATATTTCTCTGACAAGGATAATGATTCGTTAAACTATAAGATTTATGAAATGAATAATATATCTGTTTTTATTAATGAGAGTATCGCAACATTTACGCCTAATAAAACTTTTACAGGAGTAAGGCATTCATTTGTTATAGCAAATGATTCAGAATCAATAGCTGTTTCAAATGTATTCAAAATTAATGTAACAGAAGAGTTTATAACAGAAAATATTACAGGAGAAAATATTACTTCTTTCTTGAATGTTAGTGAAAC
>Ga0307992_1000611_pt1 | contig 22343 bp, 17 predicted proteins | sample EllFjometagen133_FD_203162 | JGI IMG/M metagenome (GOLD analysis project Ga0307992, IMG submission 203162) | Marine microbial communities from Ellis Fjord, Antarctic Ocean - #133 | ecosystem: Environmental > Aquatic > Marine > Unclassified | place: Southern Ocean | collected 2014-10-08
CGTACATGTCCGTTGCAAGATTCAACGACAAAATTTTTTCCCAAGAAATGGGAGATCGTTTTAGCTTTAGTTGGAGACTCAACAATAATTAAGTTCATGAAGTTAATTTTTACTGATAATTAAATTGCCTTGATATTATATACATAAAATAATTTAATTTCAATCTTTGCTTATTTCTTGAAATCCGTCAACCCTTAACGAGATTCAACATCGTCAATGAAAGTCTTTTAAAGAAATTTTTGTTTTAATTGGTATTTCTCCACTAGATTTGTATAACCTTAACAATGGTGGACAAATTTGATAATTATTTTTGTTTTTGTAACTCATACGAGATGGGGAAATATGTAATTTTTGTATTCTAACTGATTCTAATTTATTCCATGCTTTTTTAAAGGTCATTTTCGACAGAGAAAAACCAACAGTTTTTTCTATCTTGCACATAAATAGCTTTCCGTAACTATCAATATGGAAGCTATTTTTTCCAGCGCTGCATGGAAAAATATTCCCTAAAGGATCTTGGCTATTTTTGATTTGTTGTTTGGGCTTTAACAGAACTTTTTTATTATATTTTAGAACCTTTAAACATTGTTGAACATTTAATTGATGTTTTAATGGCTCTGGGTTTCCATCTAGCATGGGTATTAGAAATGGGTAAAGGTTTGCTGGGGCTTTTATTTTTTGAATTAATTTTATTATCCCTGATAAGTCAGCAAAATTTTCTTTAAGTATGACTGCGTTTATCCATATTCTGATTCCTTCCTTTTTTAGCTTAAATATGTTGGAGATAGATTTGTCGAAAGAGCCTTTAACTCCAGTTATTTTGTCATGGCAAATGGCGTTAGATCCATATAGACTTATTTTAATGTAATAGGGTGGATATTTTTTAAAAGTTTGTATTAAATCGTCATTAATCAATGTGGCATTAGTCATTATGGTGGGGATTAATCCGTTCTTTCTGACGTAAAGATATATTTTTTTAAAATCTGGACGCGTTAAGGCTTCTCCTCCAGTCAATTGCAAAAATAAGCACCCTTCGTTGATAATTTCTCTAAAATATTTTTTCAAATTAGGCCAAGAATCGTTTTTATTTTTGCGAGATCCTTTTAAATAACAATGGATGCATTTTAGATTACATTTGTTTGTTAGCTCAATGCTACCATGTATAGGTATCCGTGCTTTTGAATTTTTTTCTAGAATCTGATTACTTGTTATTTTTTTGTATTTTTTGTTTTTAAAGAGAGAAATAAATTTTTGGACATCTTTTTCAGATTGAGATAAAGGAATTTTAAACTTATTGCTTATTAACTTAGCAATTTTTTTAGGGCCTAATCCTTTCTTTAATTTTTTCCAAATATAAAGACCAGTAGAATTTAAACAAAAAAGGTTCTCTGGGCATTCATGCCTAGGAACCAATAAATTTAAGTTATTAATTTTTCTAAAGATAAAGCTATCTTTCATTTAATTTTTTGTCTAATTTTTTCCATTCCAGAATTAAGATAAATTTTGGTGGCAGGTAAATTATCTCTGGCAACTGAAATTTTTATATAATCAGCCCCCATTTTTTTCATTCTTTTTAGACCTATTGCCCATAAAGCAGTGCCAATTTTTTTGTTTCTAAAATTTTTTAGTACCGAAAAATAACCAGGTCGAGCGCGTTTTTCCCCTTTTTCATCCTTTTCTATTCGGTTGGGCCCCAAGCTACCTATTATTTTTTTATTTTTGTCTCTGACTATTAAAATTTCTCCCCAAGAATCTTTTTTTTCTAAGTGATTTTTAATATATTTAAGCTCCGCATTTAATTCATTTTTGTTGTCGTGTACATAATTAATATAGTCATTATACTTATTGAAATTTCCTTTTGCTGGTATTATCTCTATTATTAAATTATGTTTTTCAACGTGATCTAAAATAACTGGCCCATTAGATGGGGGCCAGTCTGAAAACGTTTTTTCTAAAATCAATAATTTTGATGGTTCGACCATGAATTTTTAATAAGGATTATCATCTTCGGCACTACAGGCACAGCTAGTAGCTTTATTAATTTGATTCGCAGAAATTTCAAAAATTTCTGGGCCTTGATAATCTTTTTCTGATTTTACTTCAGATCGATTAATATTCTTTATTTTTTTATTATTCATTTTTTGAATTTAAAGAATAGTTATTTAAGACTTTTGGCTTTTATCTAACTTTACAAGTATTACTTATTTATATAGACTCGTCAACCCTTAATGAGGCATGATCCTATTTAAGGATTCGTTAAACTATTTAGTGGGATCCGAGCCCTTAAGTAGGTGACTACAGAGTTTGATTATAGAGCAAACAAGAGTGGTTCTATCTATTGTTCGGAATCTCAATAATGGCTTCAATAATTTCTTGAGGGTTAGTGACTAGGCGAGCACCAATTTTAATAAGACGATTGCATCCTTCAGAATTAAAATCGTTAATACGGCCAGGAATCACGAAGACTTCTCTTCCTTGTTCTATAGCCGTTCGGGCAGTTATAAGAGCACCTGATTTTTTGGGAGCCTCAATAACTAAGACTCCTAAGCTAAGGCCGGAGACAATACGGTTGCGCGCCGGAAAAGTTTTTTTTGTTGGAGTTGTGTTTGGAGAATATTCGCTTATAATTGCTCCGCCTGATTGAATAATTTTTTGAGCTAATTTTTGGTGTGCGTAAGGATAAATAATATTTAAGCCCGAACCAAGTACTGCTATAGTTCGAGCATTTTTTTCTAAAGCGATACGGTGAGCTAACCCGTCTACACCAAGCGCTAATCCACTTATAATCGTTAAGCCTGCTTCAGCTAACGCTTCTGTAAAAAAGCGAGTCATTTGTTGTCCATAATTGGAAATTTTACGAGTACCGACAATAGCTAAAGGATGCTTTTCTTCTTTTTTTAATTCGCCCAAAACATAAAGTTTTTGAGGTGGGTCATATATTTCTTTCAATAATTCAGGATAATTCTTGCTCTTAATTGTTGTTGTCTGTATTGACATTTTATTATTTTATGTCATTATTAAGATATAAGATTCAAGGAGGTCCAAGAATGAAACACCTATTTGATGTCGTAGGGGTGATTAGAAACAAAGATCATGTAGCGCTACAAGTAAAAATCTTAGTAGACAATTCTCTTTTCGTCTTCATCTGGAAAGACGGAAAAATTACTCAAGTCGCTGGTGGGCCAATTAATGGTCCTGAGGCCACAAAAATGAAAAAAATTGTTAATGGGATTTTTTATTCCTCTTTTATAAGATCAAAAAGGGGGATATAGTGCCCCGAATATTTCGGGGCTTTTTCTTTTTTTAAAATTAATGTACAATAAGAGTTATGATTAAGATAATTTTAAGTGGAGGGGGGACAGGTGGTTCGGTCAGCCCTTTATTGGCTATAGCGCAAGAAATTAAAAAAGAACATCTAGACACGGATTTTTTATTTATAGGCACTAAAAGGGGAATTCCGGAAAAAATTATGATTGAACCCTTTACTTATATTAAATACCAATCAATTTCTTCTGGCAAGCTAAGAAGGTATTTTTCTTTTAAAAATATGACTGATTTATTTTTGATTTTAAAAGGATTTATTCAGTCTTTTTTTGTTATTTCTAAATTTAAACCGCAGGCTGTATTATCTGCTGGAGCTTTTGTATCTGTTCCTTTATCTTGGGCGTCATGGATAATGGGAGTACCAGTGTTCATCCATCAACAGGATATTCGTGCTGGTTTAGCTAACAAGTTAATATCTGGGATTAGTAAAAAAATTACTGTTAGTTTTGAGAAATCTCTGGGAGACTTTTCAAAAAATAGAACAATTTTAACGGGTAATCCAGTTTCTCCTAAAATTTTAACAGGAAATAGGGAAAAAGCAATTGAAAAGTTTAAGCTAAAACCTAATTGGCCATGTTTATTAGTAATGGGCGGGGGCACTGGATCTTTAGAAATTAATCAAGCCATAAAAAAAATAATTCCTGATTTGGTGAAATTTTGTCAGGTTATTCACTTGACCGGTTCTCGAAAAGAATCTGGAGAATTTATCAATTATAATCATTACCATAAATTTGAATTTTTAAATCAAGATGATTTAGCTAATATTTATGCAAACGTAGATTTAGTAGTTTCCAGGGCTGGTTTAGGGGTTCTTACCGAATTAAGTGTTTTAAAAAAGCCTGCTATTATTATCCCTATCTCTAACTCACATCAGGAAATTAACGCTCGTTATTTCGCTAAACGAAAAGCAATTGTTTTGCTAAGCGGTAGTAAGATGAATTCTAATATTTTATTAGCTAAAATTAGAGAATTAATTTCAGACAATAAGCAAAGAGTATTATTAAGCCTAAATATCTCCAAATTAGCTAACATTGATGCTAGTAAGAGGATTAGTAAAATTATTTTAGAGAATATTAGCACTTAGACTTGACGACTGCTAATTAGTTGTTTATAATAATTATTGAAATTTAATTTTAATAAATTTTATTAACAAAATTACAATTACTTAATTTCTAAAACTTCATATAAGTATTCTTTATGACCAAAAGACAAAAAGAGATATTTAAAATTGTTATAGAAGAATATGTTCAAACCGCTCAAGCAGTCAGTTCAGAATATTTATCTACTAAATTAGAACCTAAGATTAGCTCTGCTACAATTAGGGCGGAAATGGTTGATTTAACTAAGCAAGGTTATCTATGGCAAGAATATACTTCTGCGGGCAGAATTCCAACTCTTAAGGGTTTCCGTTATTTTGTTTCTAATTTTTTACTTAAAAATGGAACGATTATTAATTCGGAGAGAAAAAAATTAGAGAAGATTAAGCCCAGGAATTTTGATAAATTAACGTTAGTTAAAGAACTGATTAAAAAAATTGCTTATTTGAGTGGAGAACTAGGCATTCTTAAATTTGATGACGATACTTTTTATTACACAGGGTTTGCGCGCCTTTTTGATCAACCAGAATTTCAAGATGCTCTAATTTTGCGGGAGTTTTCACAAATATTTGATGACCTAGACTCTACAATATTAGATCTTTTTGATTCTATTGGCGGAGAGACCAAAATCTTAATGGGCGAAAAAAGTTTTTTCAGTGGGTCTTGTAGCGCTATTTTAACTCGTTGCAATTTATACGGGAACGAGGATTATGGCTTAATAGGAATTTTAGGACCAATTAGGATGGACTATAATAGAAATTTAGCTCTTATTGAGAGTATGAAGGAAATGGTAAATGAAGAATTAATTTTTGAGAATTAAATACATATGCTTGAAAAAGAAATCAAGAAATTAAAGAAGAGGTTAGAAGAAGAACATGCTAAGGCCCAAGAATATCTAAAGGGTTGGCAGCGTACCAAAGCTGATTATATCAACAGAGAAAGAAAAATTGAAGAAGAAAGAGAACGTTGGATTAAATTTTCTAATTCTAAGTTAATTTTAGATTTTTTACATCTTTTAGATGGTTTTAGCCAGTGTTTAAAACATATTCCCAAAGAATCAAAAGATGAAAAATGGGTTCAGGGGGTTACTCAGATTAAAAGACAATTTGAAACTTTTTTAAAGGCTCAGGGTGTAGAAAAAATAAAAACAGTAGGGGAAGCCTTTGATCCAAACTATCATGAAGCAGTAGACAGGATTTCGTCGAAAGATTTTCATAATATAATAGTCGGAGAGACTCAAACTGGGTATAAAATGGGAGAGCGTGTTATTCGCCACGCAAAAGTAGTTATTAAATAAAAAATTAAATAAAATATTGTATTTATTAATACAATATTATAATGAGGTATAAATTATGAGCAAAATTATTGGTATTGACCTAGGAACGTCAAATTCTGCCGCTGCTTATATGGAGGCAGGTAAATCTAAAATGATTCCTTCCGCGGAAGGGACTACAGTTGTTGGAGGAAAGGCCTTTCCTTCTTGCGTAGCCTTTACTAAAGATGGGCAATTATTAGTAGGCGAACCAGCTCGTCGTCAAGCAATTGCCAATCCAGAAGGCACAGTGTACGGAGCTAAAAGAAAGATGGGAACTGACCATAAATATAAAATTTTTGATAAAGAGTATACTCCTCAACAAATTTCCGCTTTTATTCTTCAAAAAATAAAAAAGGACTCGGAAATGTATTTTGGTGATAAAGTAGAGAAAGCAGTCATTACTGTTCCTGCTTATTTTAGTGATGCTCAGCGTCAAGCAACTAAAGATGCCGGAGCTATTGCTGGGCTAGAGGTGGTTCGTTTAGTTAATGAGCCGACCGCAGCTTCTTTTGCCTATGGGTTAGACAAAATCAAAGAGAAAGACCAACAGGTCCTTGTTTTTGATATGGGAGCCGGGACTCTTGATGTTACTGTAATGAGTTTTGGCGAAGGTGTATTTGAGGTTATTTCAACTTCTGGTGACACAGAGTTAGGTGGCACAGACATGGACGAAGCTTTAGTTGGCGATATTGTGAGTAATTTCAAAAAAGATCAAGGGATTGATCTTTCCTCTGATCGAATGGCTATGCAAAGAATTAGGGAAGCAGGAGAGAAAGCAAAAATTGAGCTTTCTTCTACATTAGAAACAGAAATTAACCTACCTTTCATCACTGCCGACAAACAAGGCCCTAAACATATGTTAATAAAAATTACTAGGGCTAAATTAGAAGAATTAGTGAAACCAATCGTGGAGCGTTGTCACCAGTCTATTGAGCAGGCCATGAAAGACGCCAAATTGAATCCTACCAGCGTAGAAAAGGTTGTTTTGGTTGGTGGCCCAACTAGGATGCCTATTGTTCAAAAATTTATTAGTAATATTTTCGGCGACAAGATCGCTCGTGGCGTTGACCCCATGGAATGTGTAGCTATGGGAGCTGCTATTCAAGCTGCTATTTTAGGGGGAGAAGAAGAAGTTAAAGATGTTTTACTTTTGGATGTTACACCCTTAACCTTAGGAATTGAAACTTTAGGGGGGGTAATGACTCCACTTATTGAAAGAAATACTACAATCCCAGCTGAAAAATCTCAGACTTTTTCTACGGCTGCTAATAGTCAGACCTCGGTGGAAATACATGTTCTTCAGGGAGAAAGACCCATGGCTTCAGCTAATCGCACTTTAGGTCGTTTTATTTTAGATGGCATTCCTCCTGCGCCAAGGGGCATTCCTCAGATAGAAGTTAAGTTTGATATTGATGCTAGCGGTATTTTAACGGTTAGTGCTAAAGATAAAGCTACCAATAAAGAACAACACATTACTATCAAAGATTCGGCGGCCCTATCTAAAGAGGATATTGAAAAAATGAAGAAAGAAGCTGAGAAATTCGCTAGCGAAGATCGTAAACAAAAAGAAATGATTGATTTAAGAAATAAAGCTGATAATTTAATTTATACTTACGAAAAGATGATTAAAGATGCTGGAGACAAGATAAAACCAGAATCTAAAAAAGAAATTGAAGAAAAGATTAACGAACTTAAAAAGATTAAGGATAGCCAGGATTTAGAGGCATTAAAAAAGACATATCAAGAATTAGAAGATGTTATTCAGAAAGTTGGGGCAACAATGTATGAAGAAGCTAAAGCTAATACTGATAAATCAGCACCTTCGGGAACAAAAACAAATGATTCAAAAGAAGAAAAAGATTCAAAGAAGGAGGATGAGCAAGAGCCAATTGAGGGAGAATTTGAAGAAGAGCCCAAGAAATAAATAGAGATGTCATGAAAAATATATCACTTAAATATTTTATATTTTCTTCTTTAGTTTTGTTAGTGATCATTTTATTCTTCAGGCTCTTATTTCTATTTTTCATTTACCCCAATTCAATTTACTTAATAAAATTAGGAATTATATATTTAATATTACTCGTTTTTATTTCTTTGTTTTTCTTTTTGATTGATAATCGCTATTTTATTTATTCTACTCTTTCTTTATCAGCATTTTCTTTTCTTATTTTTTTTCCTTTTAGTAACGTTTATTTTCTGACAGGTTTTTTGGTTTTGTTATTATTGGGGATTGGATATGAATGTTCACGTTATGAGAAAAAACAAAGAATTAAATTATCCCTTGGAAAAACTTGTTCCAAGGGATTGCCATTTGTTATTTTAGCTATGTCTTTATTACTGTCTGTTATTTATTATTTTAACCCATTATTAATGATAGATCAGCAAGAATTAGAGATTCCTCCTCGCACCTTTAGGCCGTTAGCTATTTTTTTAAATAAAATGTTTTTAGACATTTTGCCTGCCGATTTAAGTCAAACAGAATTGATAAATTTAGAATATGGGGCAATTGAAAATCAATTAGCTGCAAATGTTAATCAAAATTTGAAAGAGTTTATAGTGCCCCACTCTCAAGAAATTTCTGTAGGATTGGCTGTAGCTCTATTTTTGGCTTTAAGAGTTGTTGGTATAATCTTGGCAATAATAGCAGTTATTTTAGCGAGAATTATATTTTACATTTTATTTATTTGTAAAGCAACTAAGATTAACTCACAGATGAAATCAATCGAGGTTATAAGGTTTTAAAAGTGAAAGATTCGCAAAGATTTGGAAGTTCGGCCTCCAGGCCTTTTGTTTATAGGGGGTTGCTCCATTTTTTTATTCTGTTAATATTATGAGAATCATATAGATAATTAACCAATATTATATTTATTTTATGCCTACCAAGAAAGTATTGAAAAAAGAAAAATCATCCTTAATTAAAAAACCCCAAAAAGAAATTAAGGAAAAAGTAATTAAAAAGAAACCGATCAAGAAGGTTGTCAAAAAAGTAACTAAGAAAAAAGTAACTATTGTTGACAAAACTGTTCCTAAAAATGTTTCTAAAAAGAAGGCATCTATTTCTAAAACAGTTAAGGTCCCCCGCAAGACAGAATCTCAAATTAAAAAAATAGGACAAGATATGGTTATTTGGGCAACTGGTAAAAGGAAAACGGCTATTGCTCGTGTCAAGTTTTCTTCCAATGGTACCGGAGAAATTTTAGTTAATAAAAAACCATTAGTATCTTGTTCTTTGGTCCCAGACTTAAGAAGAATTATCTTAGAACCTTTAATTTTATTACAAAGAGAAAAATATTTTTTAATTAAAGCTAATGTTAAGGGCGGAGGTACTAAAAGTCAGGCTGAAGCTGTTCGTTTGGGAATTGCCAGGGCTTTAGTGATTTTTAATCCCGAATGGAGAAAAGAATTAAAATCAGCAGGTTTTCTTCGTAGAGATTCACGTAAGAAAGAAAGAAAAAAGCCTGGACTAAAAAGAGCGCGTCGTGCTCCGCAATGGTCAAAACGGTAATCCAATCTGATAAAAGCTTCGCTTTAACAATTTAACAAATTTTTTGAGCAAAAATAGTTGTATCATATTCTTTTTGTTATGTTGTTAAGTTGACCCTAATGATTTCTACAGCTAAAAACACTTTTTATTTATTAATTGCTTATGCTTACCAGAAGGTGGTGGCGTTTTTTTATTTTATTATTTTAGCTCGTTATTTGGGGGCGGATAGTTTTGGCAAATATACTTTTGCTATTTCTTTTACAGCACTTTTCGCGGTTTTAATAGATGCGGGAATGTTTGCAGTTTTAACCAGAGAAATTGCAAGGGACAGAAAAAAAACCAAATCTTATTTTGGGAATATTTTAACATTTAATATTATCAGCAGTGTGCTGGTTTTTTTTATAATTTATTTTGCTATCAATTCTTTGGATTACCCTCTTTTAACCAAACAATTAGTCTATTTGAATATTTTGGTTATTTTTTTTGACGCTTTAGCACTTTGTTTATATCATGTTTTTAGGGGGCATTTAAATTTGAAATTTGAAAGTTTAGGGATTGTGATTCATAAAACAATTATGATGATCGTCGGATTAACGTTGATTCATTTACGAGTACCAATCGTTTTTATGGTTTTGCCCCTAGTCGCTGGAAGTTTTTTTTATTTAATCAATGCAGTGATTTTTTTTAAAAAGAAAATGCATTCTTGGCCATGGCCAAGTTTTGATATAAAGACTATAAAGTCCTTATTTATTTTGGCTTGGCCCTTTTTCGTAGCTGCAATCTTTTCTAAAATTTTCGCTACCAGTGATACCATTCTTCTTTCTCTTCAGGCTGGAGATAAATTTGTTGGTTGGTATAGCGCTGCCCAAAAGCTAGTTCTATCTTTTTTATTATTGATCGCTGGCTCTTTAAGTACAGCCCTTTATCCGTCTTTTAGTTATTATTTTATCCATTCCCGAGAGTATCTTAAAAGGCTTTTTAGTCAAGGGATTTTTTATATGGTTTTAATAACCATTCCCTTAGCCTTGAGTATGATTATTTTAGCAAAACCAATAGTTCTACTTGTTTACGGTTCTGAATATCTCTCTGCTGTTCCTGCTTTAATTATATTAGCTATTGCTTTGCCTTTTATGTTTTTGGACTATATAATTAGTGGATTTCTAAATGCTTGCGAGAAGCAAAAGATTAATACTTTAATTCATGGATTAGGCGCTGGAGTTTTTATAGCTCTTAATTTATTTTTAGTTCCTTTGCTTTTCCATATAGGTTCTGCTTTGGCGGTTTTAATTAGCTTTTCCTTTTTGTTTGTTTTAGAAATCTATTGGAGCCGAAAGATTATTAAGATTAATTGGCGATATTTATTTCAAAGATTTATTTTAATATGTTTGGTTAGTTTATTAATGGGCGTGGTATTATCAGAAATTAAAGATAGGTTGCCAATAGTACTAACAGTGGTTATAGGAGTTATAGTCTATTTTGTTTTTGCCTATATTTCAGGGCTAATCAAGAAACAAGAGTTATTATTTTTAACTACAATTATTAAAAACAAGAGACAAAATGAATTATGAAGTAATTATGTTCAATATGTCCAGTTATTCTGAGTGGCAAAGAGGAGTTGTCAATCGTAATTATCATATTTTTAACTATTTATTACAAAATAAAGATGTGAAAAGAGTGATAGCGGTTGATTTTTTACCCTTTACATTCAAAAGGGCGGTTAGAAATTATTGGCAAAATATTATAAAAAAGACAGAAGGAAAAATTATTTATAGAGATTTAACAACTAAATGTGTTAGAATAGATAGAAAAGGCGTAGAGCTTTATGTTTTTTCTACTATTGATTCTGTCTTTTCCTGTAATAAGGTTGTTAAAAAAATAAATAGGATTTTAAGGAAAGTTACGGGACCATCTAAGTGTCCAAATACCAGATTGTCTAGGATAGTCTATTCTTGCTTCCCTATGTTTATTGATTATTTCTCAGGGATAAAAGCAGATTTAACAATTTTTGATGCTATTGACAATTGGGTTGAGCATCCTTCTTTTAAAAAATATCAAAGTGTTTTAAAAAATAATTATAAGATTATTAACGCAAAAAGCGATTTAATTTTTACAGTGTCTGAGGGATTAAAAGAGTTTTTCAAAAATCAGGGGAGGGCTGAGGATATTTATTGGGTTCCTAACGGCGTTGACATTAATCATTTCGCTTTAGGGCCTGATCCTGGGGTAGATGTTTTGGATAATGTTTTGAGGCCAATTATTGGTTATCTGGGCACAATACAGCATAGATTTGACGTAGATTTATTAGAGTATTTAGCAGAGAATAATCTAAAAAAATCTTTTGTTTTGGTTGGACCAATTTGGCAACCAGAAGTCAAGAAAAAATTAGAAAAACACAAAAATATTTATTTAACAGGAAGGGTTCCGTATTCTCAAACCCCAGACTATATTAATTGTTTTGATGTGGCTATTATTCCCCATAGATTAGATAAATTTATAGAATCTACTTATTCTCTTAAACTTTTAGAATATTTATCTTGTGGAAGACCTGTAGTTACAACCTCTACGCCAGATACTGAGAAATTCAAAGATGTCATTTATAGAACGTGCAATTATGAAGATTTTGATCAAAAAATAAATTTAGCACTTAAGCAAGACAATTCATTATTAAGAAAGGAAAGAATAGAAAGAATTAAAAAAGAGGCATGGGAAATAAAAATAGGCGAGATGATGAAAATTATTGATGGCTCGGCTACTAAACTTTTACAAAATCACTAATTAATCAATCTATAAGTACATAGTTCATAGTATTATGATATTATCAATTATTATTGTTAACTGGAATGTAAAGCATTATTTAGAAAGATGTTTACTTTCCATCATTAAAAATACTGCTGATTTAGATTATGAAATTATTGTCATTGATAATGATTCTAATCGTGATGATAGTAAGAAATTTTTGGCTAATTTTAAAACAGAAGCAAATCTAAAGATTATTTTAAATAATCAAAACTTAGGTTTTGCTAAGGCTAATAATCAAGGTATAAAACAAGCTCAAGGAGAATATGTTCTGTTATTAAATCCTGACACAGAAATTATAGAAGAGGGGAGTTTAGTGAAAGCGGTTGAGTTAATGAAAAAAAATAAAGATTGGGGGGTTTTGGGTTGTCATTTATTAGAGGCTAACAAACAAACACAACTATCAGTTAGAAATTTCCCTAAAATTATTCCGCAGATAATGATCTTTTTGAAATTGCATCATCTTTTTTTACGATTCAAGGTTTTACAAAATTATTTTTTGTCAAATTTTAATTATCAAGAAACAGCTTCAGTGGATCAGGTTATGGGAGCATTTTTTCTTATTAAAAAAGAAGTTTTATCTAAAATCGGTTTACTAGATGAAAAATTTTATATTTGGTTTGAGGAAGTTGATTTTTGCAAAAGAACAAAAGATGCTGGTTGGGAAGTAATTTATTCTCCCGAGCTTACAATTATTCATTATGGATCTCAAAGCTTTACTCAGCTTTTCTCCCTATCCAAGCAAAAGATTTATAATAAAAGCGCGATTCATTATTTTCGGAAATATCATCCATTGAAAGTTGGAATTTTGTCGTTATTTTCTCCACTAAGTCTATTTTTAGCCTGGTTAAGCACTTTATTTTTTGGAGTTAAAAAAGTATTCAATAAGCAAAATGTCAAAATTTACTAATTCTTTTTTTAAAATTCGATTTTTAGTTTACGCCTATTTTGTATTCCAATTTTTGTCATTACTGGGCCGTTCTTGGCCAGGATTGCAAGAAATAATTTTTCTTTTAATTATTTTTACAGCTATTATTTTTAGTTGGCATAAAATTGAATACGGTTTTTTATTTTTATTGTTTGAATTTTTGTCTGGACACGAAGGACATTCTTTTACTTATAATGGCGTTTCTATTCGTTTATCTTTATTTTTGGTGATAATGTTCATTTGGGCTTTTAAAAAGATTTACCCTCCCAATGTTTTTCTCAAAAAATTAAAGAATTTAATTCCTTTAAAAAAATCTCCCCTATCCTTTACGGTTTTAGCTTTTTTGTTTGTGGTTGTTATTTCTTTTATTCGCGGATGGTTTGCCAATAGCGAGCTTTTAGCTCTTAAAGACTTTATAAATTATTCTTATTTCTTTTTAATTTTTCCTTTATCAGAGATAATCGGAAAAAGGTTCTTTCAAAAAAGAAGTAAACAAATTATTCAAGCAGGGATTATAGGTATTTCTCTTTTAACTATTATAGTCCTAATCCTTTTTGCCACTGGTATAGTTAGTGTACATGGTCAATTTTATTGGTGGTGGCGACAAACAGTTTTTGGCAAAGCTACTTTAGCTGATAATAATTTTTTTCGTATTGTAAGCTCAGCTCATCTTCTAATTTTGCCCTGTCTTTTGATTCTTCTTAGCCTACTTGCCAATCGTTCTACAAGAAAAAGAGGTGTTATCTTTTTGGCTGTTTTGGTCAGTTTAACGCTTTTGATAAATTTTTCTCGCGCTTATTTTTTGGGTTTGTTTTTGGGACTGATTTTTTTGGTTCAAGGCCTAACATTTAAAAAATGGATAGTTTTCTTTTTATTAATAATATTTTTTTTAGTAGCCGAATTCGTTGTTCTCAATTTTTTAATTAGCAATAGTCCTAATATGGCTTATTTGCAACAAAGAGTCAAAAGCATAGCTTCTCCTGATAGTGAGCTAAGTGCCTCTACTCGTATGAATATTTTGCCACGTTTATTGGAGAAGATAAAAGAAAAACCGGTTTTTGGATACGGTTTGGGCTCAACTATATCTTATCTAAATCCTCTCTCCGGAAAAGAAGACATTACCTTCCATATTGATTGGGGCTATTTGGAAATTTGGCTAGAGTTAGGATTATTAGGTTTGATCCTTTATCTTTTTATTCTGTCCATTGTTTTTTATCAAGGAAGGCAATTGTTCAAAAAAGCTCAAGGCGATATTAAACAGCAGAGATTAATTGTCGGAACAGGTGCTGGCTTATTAAGTTTAGTAATAGCAACTATTACTGGCCCATATTTATTTCATGCTTTGGGAATTTTTTATTTAATCTCAGTTATTATTATTTTTAATTACAAGAATCACTCCTCGCTATGCTCGTCAGAACCTTGTAATTAAATAAACATTAAGGTACTTTAATTATGAATCCAAGAAAGAAGAGAAGCTCTAAAGTTTTAGTTCAGATTGTTACATGGAATAGTCATTTTTTTATGGAGAATTGCCTTGATTCTGTTTTTTCCCAGACCTATAAAGATTTTTCTGTTTTGATTATTGACAATGCTTCCACTGATAAAACTATTGAGTTTATTAGAAAGAAATATTCGTCTTTTAAAAATTTGTTTATTTTACAAAATGTTCATAATTTAGGATTTGCATCTGCCCATAATCAAGGTTTCAGTATTAGTCAATCAGACTTTATCTTAATAATGAATCCAGATATTGTTTTACGTCCAGATTTTTTAGAAAAACTAGTAACAACCATAAAGACTAATCGTCGCATTGGTAGTTGTTCTGGCAAATTATTAAAAATGAAATTTAATAATTCAGAAACAAAGGTAAGGGGGATTAAAACAGAAATTATTGACAGTACTGGTTTTTTGATTCGTAAATCAGGGCAGGTTCTTGACAGGGGAGAAGGCGAAGAGGATAAAGGGCAATACGACAAAGAAGGTGATGTTTTCGGGCTTTCTGGTGCTTGTGTCCTATATAGTCGTAAGGCATTAGAAGATATTAAAATTCCCACAAATAAAGGTTATGAGTATTTTGATGATGATTTTTTTGCCTACAAAGAAGACATAGACTTAGCTTGGCGTTTAAATTTGCGCAAATGGCACAATGTTTATACTCCTAAAGCTATAGCTTATCATTTTCGAACAGGAGCTCCTAAATCTAAACGATTTTGCCAGTCTTCGTTGATAAATTTTTATTCTTTTCGCAATCATCTTTGGATGTTGATTAAAAATATTCATTCTTCATTTTTTTGGAGGAATATAAAACATATCTTTTTCTATTTAGTGCTCAAGAAAACATATTTGTTTTTTACTCAGCCCAAAATTTTATTCCAAAGTGGTTTTTCTTTCTGGAAAAAGTTTTTTAAAATTGTTCGCAAAAGAAAATATATTATGAATAAAGCTAAAGCTATTCCAGGAAAAATTAATAAATGGTTTGTATGACAACCAACCCGTCGGGTTGATTGTTAGAAATCAGAAATTTTATACTAGTATGTTATCTATTATTATCCTTAACTATAATAATGTTAATCTTCTAAAAAAATGTATAAAAAGCATTTTGGATGCTCAGATTAAAATAGATTATGAGCTTATTGTGGTTGACAATAACTCGCGAGACAAAAGTAAAGAATTTTTATCTCAACTTAACTTGAGCCAAATCAAAATGCAGGTGGTTATTAATAATTATAATTCTGGTTATGCTGTTGGCAATAATCAGGCGATTAAACTAGCACAAGGAGATTATATTTTTATTTGTAATCCAGATATCATTGTTTTACAGGGGTCAATTGAAAAACTATATTCTTATTTAAAAAGCCACTCAGATGTAGGTATAGTGGGTCCGCAATTATTAAATTTAGATCGTACTGTTCAATATTCTTGCTGTCGTTTTCCTCATTGGTATACCCCTTTTTTGAGAAGAACCTTTTTAGGGAGATTGCCTTTATTGAAAAAAAAACTCGAAGATTATTTAATGTTAGATTATAGTCACAAAGAAAAAAAAGATGTGGATTGGATGATTGGAGCTGCTTTAATGTTTAATAAGAATGTTTTTGAAAAACTTGGTGGTTTTGACGAAAGATACTTTTTGTATTTTGATGATGTGGATTTAGCACGTAGGATTTGGAAAGAAGACAAAAGGGTAGTTTATTTGCCAAATATACAAATGATTCATGCTCATCAACGCTTATCGGCCGTGCATTCTACTTTACCATCCTTGTTTTCTAAAATATTATGGATTCATGTCCAAAGTGCTCTGAAATATTTTTGGAAATGGAGATGACATAAAACTCCGGTGGTTAATATAAAAAACCAACCCAACGGGTTGGTTATGGGGCTATGGGTTATACACATGGGTTGACTGACAGAGCTAAAAATTAGTGGTATAATTTAAGTCATGGGTTTTAAAATGCGTAATTTAAATCTTGTAAGACTTTCTCTAAAGTAAGTGAGAGTTTTTTTATTTTATATTAAAAATTAATTTTAACAATATGAACAAAGTGAAAAAGTTTTTATCAATTATAACAATGATAAGTATCGTTGTTTTGCCGTTGAGCCCGATTGTTGCTTTGCCAGCTAATGCAGTTGGAACAGTTGACCATTTTAAAATAGATACGGGGGGAGCTACAGATGTATGGGAGAGAGATATTGAGTTTATTTATTTAGATACTGACTCCGATTCTACTGTTTCTATAGATGATGTACGAATTGCTCCACCGATGGGGTTTAATATAGGGAGCGTGGTAGTGAGCGAAGATGGTGATGTCGGTGATAGTTTAAATATTCTTGCTAATCCTAAAATAACAGGCGGAGATGCTAATTGGGCAGCTGGAGAGGGTTTTTATATTGATGCTAATGATGTTTTAGATACAGATGGAGATACTTATTTGGATTGGAGCGAAGATCCAGTAGAAAGAGAAGAGCTTGTGGTTGGCGTTAATTTAGAAGATTTGACTAACGCCAAAGTTACTGGCGATAACTCAATTTATGACATAGGCGAAGGTGTTTATATATCTACGAGCAGTAATGTTACTTCTACTGACACGGTAATTGTTGCCCACGAGATTGGCGCGGCCTTAGTCACCCTAGAGAACGCCAAAGTAAGCACAGGAGGAACTACTAATGTCTATAATGCGGGCGAAGGTGTATTTAAAAGTTGGGATGATTATCACACTATGGACGATACAGTAATTAAATCACCAACCTTAACGGAAGCGATTAATATAAAGGTTACCAGCTCAAGTAGTGCAAGTACTGGTCCGGGCGCGCCAATTACTTTGACTATTAATCAGGTTGACACTGGGGGAAGCACAATTGAAACTGACACTGCTACAACAGGAATATATATTGACCTTGAAAATTCAACTACCGCCAGTATTGTATCTGTAGGCGGGGATTTTAGCGGAAATGTAGTTCAAGAATATAATAGCCAGCATTGGTTAGTGAATATGAGTGGAGACACAGGTCAAGGAACTGTGGTTTGTCGCGATGATAGTCCGGGCTCATTTGATGTTTACGTTATGTCGGATAGCACCAATTATGTTGAGGCAGATGGTCATAAGGTTATTGATGTGATGGATTATGGCATGCAAGGCACAGATCATATTTCTGCTGTGGCTGCTTCTACTGTTGTTGAGGACGGACAAGTAACAGTTTATCTTTATCAGAGAGACGCGAGTGATAATTTAATCGGCAACCCAATCAATGATGTTTCTGTTTCCGTTGCTAATGGAGTTATTGTTTCGGTGAACGGTAGTGTAGATGGTTATGGAGATTTGGACCAAACAACAGCACAAAATATTAGTTTGAATAATGGTGAGGGAGTGGTAGTAGTTAAAGCCAATGGTACAATTGGTGATGTAGTTACGGTCACCCCTGATTCTGGTTCAGTAACTGGTGGTGCTGACATTACATCTCAAATAACTATTGAAGCTCCAACAACTTTATCTATTATTGGTTATGGCCCAATGAATGGTGAGCTGAATGTTCCATCATTTGCGCCCATTGATTTCTTTTTCAATGCCGAGCCGAGTGGAACTTTTCCATTAACCAATACTTCAATAAGCAATTTCTCTATTGTTGACGGCGAAGGAGTAGCTGTATCTGGACAATGGACTTCTGGCAGTCATTCTTGGGGTGGTCAAACTGAATATTTTATTTCCTTTAATTCTACATCAGGGTTTGATGATAGCATAAGTTATACGGCCTCAGTTAAGAAAACTATAGTTTCAAATACTTCTATTGATTCTTTTATGCCAGCATTGGACTCAACAGAATTAATTTATAGCTTTTCGTTTATTACTGGTTCTGGGGGTGGAAATTATATGGCCCCTCCAGATGGTGGAGACTCGGGTGGCACAATGGGTGGATGGATGCCTGGCATGGACAATCAGTTCACTGGTGATATGGGAGGTTCTTTCCCTCCAATGGCATTTTTAGATTATCCAATGCCTAATTCATGGGACGTGCCAACAAATGTTAGTGCAATTATTGTCGGCTTTGACAGGCCTATGGATACGACGACTTTTGCTAATAATATTTATATTAAAAAAATGGTTAGCGGTAGTGAATCACTAACTCTGCCTTCTGGTACCGTAACTTTGACGCCAAGTGCTGACAACAGAAGTGCAACCATTACTGGTTATACCTACGAAGCTAACAGCGAATACCGGGTTATTGTTACTCGTGACGTTCGAGATTCTAATAATGAGCAATTAGCCGGAATGCCAGAAGGAGGAGGCTTTGGCTTTGGTTTTGGGAATATGGGATCATTTAAAGAATCCTTTAATACTGGTTCGGGAGCAGTGACAATAACATCATCATATATAGGCAGTAATTTAGATGCTTATATGTCTAGCGGTTCAATCACTGGCGTGCCAACTGGTTTTGAAATTAGAGCCAATTTTGACAACACATTAAATCCTGCGACTGTTAATAACACTAATGTTACTTTGAAAAAAAATAATACTTTGAGTATAGGTGGAACAGTTAATTATAATGCAATGGAAGGAAATTCAATTAAGTTTATGCCGAATACTGTTTTGCTTCCAAATACAAGTTATACTTTTGCTATTTCTACGGCGGTTGAAAGCATTTCCGAACAATATATTGCATTGGTTACCAAAACTTTCACTACTGGAGCAGCTGATGCAACTGACCCTCAAATAGTTTGGGCTGATGCTGATAATTATGGTTTATTTATTCAATTTGATGAACCGTTAGTTGTTTCTACCGCCGAGAATGGTGGAAACTATACACTAAAAACTTGCGCTACTCCAGGATGTGATGCCAGTGTCGGAGGGCAAGAGAATTTGCAATCAGGCGTTTTTTTTCATTATGAGCCAATGAATAACGAAGTCAGAGTAGATGGACTAACACTAACTCCTGACCACGGTTTTTATATCGAAGCTTCAGCTAGTATTACTGATTTATCTGGAAATGGAGTTGACACTGGTCATAAATCATGGAGTGGTGTAGTTATGGATGGAGCTAATTTTGCTGGAGGACAAGGAATGTTTAATATGGATTCAATGGGTTTTGAAGATTTTAATATGGGCTCAATGGGAATGGAACCAATCAATGTTATGCCTATGAATCAAATGGCTGGTTCAACTACAGTATATTTTGTTGATGTTCCAATAAATACAGCTATTCCAGCTAATGGGACTCTTGAGCTTCAGTTCCCAGCTGGTTTTGATATAAGCGGAGCAAAGGGGGATCAATACAGTCCAATGAATAGCGATTTTAATGGTCCCGGCCCAGGCACAGTTACTTTTACTAGCGTTGATCCAGCCGGTACTGGTGTTGCTACGGGAGGAACAGTTAATGACGGTATTGGTGTAGCAATTGGTGCCAGAAAAATTATAATTAAATTGTCAGCCGCCACACAATCTAAGGACTTTTTAAGTCTTGACCTTGATGGTATTGTTAACTCCAGCGAACCGAAAGGATTTGAAACAAGTGGTTATCAAGTGAGTATTCAAACCAAGGATTCCTCGGGTGTTTTATTAGAAGCCATGACTTCTATGCCTTTCTTTCTTGGGGGAGCTGGTGCAAATACTATTTCAGGAACAATTCAGAATGGGTCTTCTACTGGTTTGAATGGAGTTAGAGTTTTTTTGGGCTCGCCGATGACTGGACCAATGGAAGCGATTACTTCTTTAAATGGAGCTGGCGATTTGGTTGCCGGGAATAACGCTGGAGAATATAAATTTGAAAATTTGCCTGACGGTAATTATCAAATATGGACAGAACCAATGTTTACGGTTGGTAGCACTGATTATTATGGTCAAGATTGGCCAGAGCCAATTTATGTTAGCACGGACGAAACTAAGAATTTCACTGTTCAAGAAGCATCATCTGATAATGGAGCAACAGTGGAGGTAACTATTACAGGAACAGTAACTAATAGCGCACCTACTAATCTTGGATTTAACGATAGTATTGATATTTTTGCGGGAAGTCCGAGAGGATTTGTAGTTAAAACTTTAACCAGAGCTGAATTAATAGCTCATATTGCAAGTCCTTTGACTAATCCAATTGTTTTATATCTCCCACAAACTGGCGATTGGAATATTGGGATGGGCCCAGCTATGCCTAAAGGACCAACGATGAATGCTATGTCAGAAATTGATTGGTTACCCTCACAACCAACCAATCTTATGGTGACAGATAGTCCATGGGCGGCTAATCCTTCTACGATTGGTCTCAGTTTTGCTAGTGCTGATAAAACAATTACCGGACATGTTCTTGATGGCAGTGGCAATGCAGTAGCTAACGCGGAAGTTTTTGCTCAGAGTCCGAATGGGGGAGGTATGGGTTCTAACGCCAGAGCTAAGTCAGATGGAGCTTACACCTTAAATGTTGCGGAAGGTAGTTATATTGTTGGAGCATTTCTTCCGGGAATGCCGTCTGGTCAAGAAACTCCAGTAGTTGTAACCAACACGGGGGTTTATGCTGGTGGTTCTAGTACAGCTACTACTAATGTTATATTAAAAGTTGCTAAGCCAGATTATACAATTACTGGTCGCGTGACTGATGGAACAAATATTATTTCTAATGCGGCTGTTTGGGCTCATCGCACTGATGGTCCTGGAAATGCTGATGGCCGAACAGACAGCACTGGTAATTATACAATCTATGTTGGAGCGGGTACTTGGCAATTAGAAGCTCACGCGCCAAGTTATGGCTATTTAGGTTCAAAGACTTTAATTGTTACTACAGAAAGTTTGACTGGTCAAAATTTTTCTCCGTCTTCTGATTTAGGTTCTATATCAGGAACCATTGATATTCCGAGCACAAGTGATGATTCAGGGGTGATGGTTCATGCTTGGGGACCAGGAGGAGGAAATGAAACAAAAACAAGTAGTGACGGAACTTACAAGATTAATTATTTGCCTTATGGCACATATACATTAGAAGCGTTTATTCCAGGAATTGGAAATTTAGCTTCTTTGACCGTTGTAGTTGATGGCGATGAAACAGACAAAAATCTTGTAGTTAGTCAGCCTCAAATTATAACAATCACCTTGAGCGGAGCCGTGAATGAAGATAGTTTTATTGATTTTCACACAAGCAATGGCATGGGTAATGGTTTGAAAATTCCTCGTGGAGAAACATCAAGAAAGATTAAACTTCCTGATGGAGTTTACTATATCAATGCTTTTATTCCAGGAATTAATTTTAATGCGATTACAATTGCCTCTGATGGCGATGGCTATGATGCAGACACAAAGCAATTGACAGTTAGTGGTGCAGAAACAATTACGATTGCTTTGCCGACTCTCTATACTATTAATGGGCAAGTTAAAGTGGGAGGCGTAGGTACTAATAATGCTTGGTTTTGGGTTCAAAACGATTCCACCAAAGAATATTTTGGCGTCGCAACATCAAATAATGGAACTTCTGACGGTATGTATTCTCTGGGCGTTCCTAACGGTACTTACAAAATGGGCGTTGATAAGCCAGGTTATAGTTCAAATCCTCAAGAGGTCATTGTTAACGCCGCTAATAGGTCGGATATTAATTTTACTTTAACGGCCAATGACCGAACAATCACTGGTACGGTTACTGACGGCACTGATCCTATTGCTAATGCTCATATTTGGGCGGAAAAAACAGGCGGAGGATGGTCAGGAACTGAAACTGACCCAGATGGGACCTATATCTTGTCGGTAACCTCTGGAACGTGGTCGGTAAAAGCGGTAGCTATGAGTTATGTCGAGTCTAGCGTTATATCGGTTAATGCTAGTGCTGGTAGTGTTACCAGCCAAGATTTTGCTCTTACCCTTTTGACTGGCGAGGCTATGTTGAAGAATCCAATTTCTCAACCATTGACGCCTTCGGCTGGAGGGACAATTA
>Ga0307992_1000612_pt1 | contig 22285 bp, 35 predicted proteins | sample EllFjometagen133_FD_203162 | JGI IMG/M metagenome (GOLD analysis project Ga0307992, IMG submission 203162) | Marine microbial communities from Ellis Fjord, Antarctic Ocean - #133 | ecosystem: Environmental > Aquatic > Marine > Unclassified | place: Southern Ocean | collected 2014-10-08
TTCTAATGTTGATGAGAATGTTCCTGAAGTTGCTGAAAGCGATGCTATTGTTGAAGCTTCAGTTACTTCTAATGTTGATGAGAATGTTCCTGAAGTTGCTGAAAGTGATGCTATTGTTGTAGATCCAGTTACTCCTAATGTTGATGAGAATGTTCCTGAAGTTGCTGAAAGTGATGCTATTGTTGAAGCTCCAGTTACTCCAAGAGTTGAATCAAGAGTTACAGCTTGATCTACATTTAAAGTTCCTTTTAGTGTAGTCATTAATCCTATTCCGCTTATATCTATAGCTGCAGCCCCACCAAAATTAATTGTAGTTGCTAATGTATTTAATAAATCAAAGCTTGTAGAATCTGTTGTTAAAGATGTTGTAATAGTTGGGTTTGTTAATGTTTTATTTGTAAATGTTTGAGTTGCGATTAAGAGCGCAATCTCATCACTATCTGCTTGCCATGCATGAGTTGTTTTATCTCATTCAATAACTTTGTCACTTTGCACTTCTGATGCATTATATGTTTTTATTTTAATACCACCGTTAGCTGTTGTTGCAAAGCTAGTTGCATTGCTATTCAAATATACATAGTTATCTGTTAATTGTATCTCTTCTGTTGAAATATAATTAATCGTTCCAGATACATCTAAGTTTCCATTTATAGTCATTCCTGCAAAAGTAGGAGTTGCTAATGTATGAATATTTTGAGGCAAACTTAATGTAGTTGCTTCACCTAAGACCATGCCATCTCCAGTTATTGTAATTTGATTAGTTGTTCCACTTAACGCATAATGTGTTATTGCATGTGTATGAGAATCTGCAGTTACAGCATCACCACTTCCGCTAGATAATGTACCTGGAGTTCCTAAATTAAGTGTAAGCGTTTCAGGTGTAGCTTGGTTTAATTCAAAAGCTTGGTCAGCTCCTACTAAACCATTCCCAGATGCTAGAGTTATTGTATTGTCATTTATATCAGATGATATTTTAATTACATTTGCTAATTGTGAAACTGTAGTTGAATCATCACCGATAATAGATATTGTACTTGTATCTCCAGAACCTGAAGATGTTATAACTATGTTAGAACCACTAGCTACATCTGCTGTTGATAAATCATACGTAGGAAGTGTTATTGTTTTTGTATTTATTTTTGTTGCATGTCCTTTAGGGGTTCTAGTTACACTATCTATAGCTGTAAAAGTTGTTCCGGCATCAGGACTAATTGCAGCAGTTGTATCTGTTATAGGTGTTACATCATGTGAAACTGTAAATAGGCCATTGGCATTTGTAACTAATAATTCAGAACCAGATAAAAAACGAATGGTATCCCCTGATCCAATATTTGTAGTGTTTGGAGTGGTTTCACTATCTGATACTGTAAATAAATTATTTGCAGTTAAATTAGTGTTTAATGTTAATATGCTTCCATTTGCAAGTGTAATTGTTCCATTTGCAAGAGTTGTAGCAGCACTTACATCTAAATTATTACTTAGTGTTAATATACTTCCATTTGCAAGTGTAATTGTTCCATTTGCAAGAGTTGTATTATCTGATACAGCTAATGTTTTTAGATTAGTTATATCAAGTATTCCCGTTGATGAATCAATTGTTAAGCCTTCATATGTTTTATTAGTTAAATCTTGATCTGCAGAAATTGTTGTAATTTGATCATCATTAATTGTAACTAAACCAGTTCCATTAGGATCTATTTCAATATTTCCATTAGCATCTGTTGATGCAATAATATTTCCGCTAATTTTTATATTATCTACTTCTAAATCACCAGTAATATCTAGTGTATTTAAAGTTGTATTTCCGATAATTTTTAAATTGCCATCGATATCTAGTGATTGAAATTGGCTTGTATATGCATTATTTATTTCAATATTAACAAGACTAGCTGTAATTGATGTAGTAGCATCTATAGCAGGGTTATTTAAAACTCCATATTTTATTTCTTTTCGTACGCTTATATCATTGAAACCACTAATGCTATTAGTTTTTAAATATACAGCACCTAAAGTACTTACTACAAACTTGTATGTATATCCAGATGTATTTTTAATAAGATCTACTGAGTATTTATTATTTTTATCAATAGATACCACAAATGAGTCAACATCCGCTGTTGCATTTGTTACTTCAACAAACAACTCTACAGCAAAATTGTATGTTGTTATATCAAAACTAACTAATTGTACTATTAAAGCAGTTGTAGTTATACTATCTTCTATTGTTTTATATAAGGCTTTTCTTAAAGTTGCATCCATAGTTTATCGCTCCCTTACTGTCCGTATTTTTTTCTTAATTCTTCTAATTTAATTTCGGACGCTGTTTTCTTTTTAACAACTACAGGTTTAGATACTGTAGGTTGCACTTTATTAGGTACGTGTTGTGATTTCTTGCTAGCTAAAACTCTTGCTAGCTCTGCATCTTGGTCAACTGTATCTTTTTTTGTAAATATATTTTTAATTACACCACCAAATGATTTAGCAGTATTTATAACAAAACCACCAATTGTAGCACCGAATTTAAATACACCTTTTCCAGCATATCCAATACCCGTTAGTATTCCGGTTCCAATACGTTTAAAGAAACGACCTGTTGCAAATGTACTAGTTTTAATTCCAGAACCTACTTTATTAAAGAATGTTCCACTATGTTTAAGGGCAGTTCCAACAACTGGAGTTGCACCTTCAATAAGTGTATTAATAGTTTCTTTAACTTTTTGTCCATCTTCTGATTGAGCGAAATTAACTACATCTGTAGCTGAAACATTCTTAATTGTTGCAACAACAGATTCATCTATTTTTTCTAAAGCTTCTGCTGAATCAGCCATATCATTAGCTTTGAGTATATCGTCTACATCATCCATACTTTCAGGATTAATAGTTACGATTGTGATAAATTCTTCAGTTGAACGTTTAAGACCCTTAATGATATTTTCTCTTGGAAGATCTGTAATTTCTACATCAGAGTCTCCAATTTTATTATCGCCATCAAGATCAATTTTAGTAGCTTCTTCTATACGTTTAACTAGTTTACCATCTTTATTAAAATATAATCCAGCACGCAATAACATCATTTTGGTGCCTGGTTTTTTAATATCAGCTAATACAAGTTGTTTGCTATGAGAAGATATAGTACCAACAACAACGATTGCAGATGAGACCACATATACTAAGTTAAGCAACATATCTCCAATACCAAAGTCATTTGTTAGAGTATCATCGATAGCAACTGAAAGGTCATCTAAGCCTATTAAGTTTAGAATTAGCGTATTATTACCTATTCTTCCTGTTAATAAAGAAATAACTAATATATACATTAGCAATTCTACAAATACCTTCACATTCTTGAATAGCCATATTCTAAGTAAAGACATTTTTAGTTTAAATAATTCTTTTTTAGTCATGATTTATACCTCCTATTAGATTGATTCATATAATTTATTGTTCTTCTATCTAAAGGAAATTGAAAGAAAAAAAATATGTGATTGGGATACCTATAATAATATATTATAAATATAGAAAAGGATGTGAGTAATATGATCGAAGTAACACTGTCAGAATTTTTAAATACATCTATCGTATACGATATAACTAAGAAAGAGTTGTTAAAGACCTTTTTGAAAGATAATACCCGTATAGTGATAATTATAAGTAAAAATTCTAGAGTATGTATTAACAAAACTAAATATTTTGTATGGGACTTTGAAACGCCGCTTTTAACTAAGCAGTATAAATCAAACTTCATATGTTTAGACAAGTACTTCAGTACAAATAAAAATATATTCTTATATCTTTTTGGAATAAGAAAAGACAAGTTATTTGATTCAGACGTATTAGACTATTTAAAGAAAAGAAATATTAAACTACGCATTAAGCGAAGACGTTACTAAAAATAAAGAATACCTTTCGGTATCCTTTTTTTTTTGTTACTATTTTTCTTCCAGCTGGTTAGACTGGACTAGATATCTAGGTCACCTCCTCTCATTGAAATGTATAAAAAAGTTTCATTTGAAAAAATGTTTTCACTGATATCTTAATCACCTCCATAAATTAGATTTTACTCTCAGCTTTATGATTGCAATTAGCTCCTTTACTTAAATTTTTAGAAAGAGCTGACCTTCCTACAATTAACATAAAAATAGATCTTGAAGGACAATACAATTGATTAGAACGACAATACCGCTTTAGCTGCTTATATGGAGCCTTATTTAGCATGTCATTCATTCAATTGTATCACCACCTCAAGAACTATAATTAATTGTTTAGCCAATTATTTTTTTAAGTATATATTATAAAAATGAGAATAATAAGAAGAATAATATAAGGAGGAATTTATGGAATATGAATATCTATACAACGATGGAGAAACAATAGGTATTAAATTACCTAATGGCACTACAATTAAACACTATCTGTGAAGATGTATACGCGGATTGGAAAGCTTTAGAAGACATGGACTTATCATCAATAATGGGTAAAGGCAAAATAATTAAAGTTGAAATAATCAAAGACTTTGGTTTTAAATTAAATGATGTATCTGTGCCAGCATACGATGAACAAAATGGCTATTATAGTGGGGCTTTATCTATATCAATAGATTATGGAAATTTTAAATTGACAACGGAAGTAGGAAATAATGATGGAATCAAACAAATTTATTACTAGTAGTTTATACCGATTATACAAAAAAACATTTCCACTTACAGATATATGGTTTTCTGATGAAATATCGGCTATAGAAAAGAATGAAATATTGATAAATTTATTAAAAGACAAACTTGAGCTAGATGATGATGGCGTTAAATTATTAGCTAGACTTATTTAGGAGGACATTATGAATAATTATGCAGTAATACATTTTAATGCTGATGAAGACGATGCTTTTCGTTGTTTATTTCAAATTAAAGAGCATGACGCAGAAAATTATGAAAAGCTTAATATTTTAAAAGTATTAATAGGAAATAACAAATTAGTATTTGAAGTACAAGGTGATGTTCTTTTATACAGATGGAATAGCGGTTCTTTACGCAGAAAAGTAGTTTTAGTTAGCGAAGAAAACGATAAAATTGTGGAATTCGAAGGCGATGATTCTGCATTATTATGGTACAAACTAAATTATTAAGGAGAATATTATGAACATATTAAATTACTTAGAAAATAAAAAAACTGATTTAGAAATGGATATTAACCCAACACGAGAAATAATAATTCAACTTGAATTAGTAAATGAAGTTTTATTATTGTCTCAATTAAACCCATGCATGGGCAAAACAAAATTTAAAGTAGTAACGGATAGTTATGATTTACAAGCTGAATTAGATCTTATTCAAGATAATGGTGGCACTATATTAGACATTCAATTAGCAGCAGCGGCACCATCTATTTCAGTATCAGCCGGAGATAGATCTGCTAGCCAATTTGAAACAGCACTTGTACAAGTTACAGCAGTAATAAAATATATAGAAAATAAATAAGAAAGGACTGACGACAATGCCAAACTGGTGTTTTACTAATATTACTACAGAAAAGAAAGTAATAGATTACATGAAATCAAAAGATATTGAATTTGATTTTAATAATATTTTACCAATGCCAAAAGACTTAGAAAGTACAACAAAGCCATCTGATAAAACCGATAAGCAACTAATTGCTAAATATGGATATGATAATTGGTATGATTGGAGCGTGAGCAATTGGGGAACTAAATGGAATGCGTGCCAAGCCGAAAGAGCTGATGATGAATGCATAAGCTTTAAAACTGCATGGTCTCCACCAGAACAGATTTTTTATGCACTATCTAAAAAATTTCCTGATAATGAAATCAATATTATATGTGAAGAAGAAGGACAATCTTTTTATTTCTTTTGTACATATCTTAATGGAGTTGTTATTAAAGAAGATGATCTTACTTTTTGGGAGGACACTGATTGTCCTGTATGTGATGAAGGCTATATACATAAGATTGATGATGATTTACTTAATACTGATCCAGATCTACAATGGGCTGAATACGAATGTGACGAGTGCAGTTCTATAATTAGGAAAACTAGATTATTAGAATTTATAATTAAAGAAGATGACGATTAATGGAAAAATTAGTATCAACTAAAATATTAACAAATCATCTTAAACGAGTTGTATTGTATCTATTAAAAAACATATGGAACCTGAGGCTTATTTGCTTATTGACACTAACATCGAAAATGATGGATGTGAAATAATGGTTGAACCTTATTGTATATTAAAAGGTTTAGATATTGCTATGAATAACTTAAATGAGGCCTTGTATGGTAATGATATCATAAGTTTTAGCCATACCAAATATTATGACTATGATAGCCTTTATACTAGTATAGATTTTGATATCTGTAATAAAAATTCTAAAACTGATATGCTAACTGAAAGTGAAATACAAGAGCAATCATCTAACAAGTTTATTCAAACACTATATATGGATGATGAGGATTTTAAATTATGGATGAAATTACAGTAACAGATAATATAAAAAGATTAATATCTTATTATTATGGACGAAATGCATTTGTATCTCTTAATGATAATTATTATAATATCAGTATATACTATTTAAATTATAAAGAAAATTTAGAAGATATATTGCCATGTATAGTTGATAATAGTTCTGGATTTTATGATTATGGAACTAGCGATTATTATGAGCATAGAATACTTATAAGTGATCTTAACATTGAAATTTTAACAATGGACGAAACTGAATTTATACTATGGTTAAAATTACAATAAAGGAGGATTAAATGAGCTTACATGAACACATGATTAACTTTTTAGTAAAAATATACAAACGAATAGACAAGAAAATCTTTCCGTGGTATATACATAAATTAGGAAAAAGAACAGATAGTATGGAAAGCCCTATGCTAGATATTTCATTTCCTGCAGAAGTAGATGGAACACAATTTGTGTTGCAATTAGATGCTACATATTATTGTGAAGAAAAAGATTTATACATGATAGAATTAAGTTTCTATCATACACATCATGATGAAACTGGCTCACACGAAAATATGTGCTTCATTGAATATATTCATGGATGGGCAATTAAAGATGATCCTGAAACTAATGCTTTGGCTAGATGGGTAGGTAAATACAGCGTATTAAAAAAACAATGGTTAGAAGAAACTAAATGCTAACTTTAACTGACGAAAATATTGAAGGCCTTAGAAATATAACTGATCTTGTACGTTGGACGCGCCTAACTCGAAAGTATACTCTATCAGAGGCTTTTATTTTAGAATTTAGGAATTACTTAGATTTAAATGAAATATTACAGTATCAAACATTATCCGAAGATTTCATTGGAACCCTTCAAACTTTGTTCCATTTTATAAATAGGTCTTGGAATGAAATAAGTATGCGTCAAAAATTATCAAGTAATTTTATTCGAGCGTTCCAAGAAAAACTTGATTGGGCTCTATTAAGTATGCACCAAGCTTTATCCGAAGAGTTTATTATAGAATTTAAGGACAAAGTTAGATGGGATTATATTTCAGAATATCAAAAATTGTCAAAACAGTTTATACTAGAAAACTTTGGTTTAATAAACGTTGATTATTTAAAAAATAATAAAAATTTAATAGACTTAAAGTTTGATCTCATAACAGGTGATACTGATATAGATTTATTAATAAAATTAGAGAGCTGATAACAAGCTCTTTTTTTTTATAAAAACAGAATAACCCGAAGGTTATTCCATATTTAATATTTTTTCAGTATCTTTTTCATTAAGATTAATTACTAAAATTTTTGCAACTTTTTCATTAAGCCTTAATTTTGACATCTTAGCAATACCACGAGCATTACCATATTGTTTCAGTATCTTAATTTTTTCTTCATGATTTCATTTAGATACTATCTCTTTAAACTTTGTTAATACTTCATCATTATTATACATTATCTCACCTGATAGCTCTTTCCCTCTTGGATATATGACATATAATCGTGTCCACATTCTCTACATCTCCAAAGAATAGATGTTGTATTAGGATCTGGTTCTTTATGATATTTTCCATTCTCATCATAATATCCAGGCTCACTTAATATCGCTGTTACACTTCTATATTGTTCAGTTCTAGCTTGACTACCGCATTTTGGGCATTTAATTAGTCCTTTTTGCATTGAGTACCTCCGTATGTTTTGTATTCTTAATTTTTTGTTAAGCGTTTTTGAAAAGATTAAAAAGATATATTATAAATATAGGTTGAAGCAATACGTAAACTTCAATACTACTAAAAAAAGGAAGTGTTTAAAATGAATGAAACATTAGAATTTGTATTAATATTATGGACTATACTTGCGTTAGCAGGTATTCTAATCTGGGGTAAAATAGGAATGAACAAGAATTTCTTAAAAAAATTCAATGCCATTGGCCAAATTACTATTGCCTTTATATTGCTTATATTATCTATACCAGGACTAGTTGTAATAGCAGGATGTATTATAATAATAGCTATAATAGTGTTTGCAGTTAAATTAGCGTGGTATCCATTTTATTCTTTGTTTATACATAATGATTATAGACAAAAATTTACTGAATATCTTTTTGGATTATAGAGAGGTGAATTAAAATGAAAGAAATTAAATCTGAAAAATGGTGGTCTGACTTTTTTAAAAAAGCAACACTAGAAGAAGCTCATAAACCACTGAGAACTAAACCATTAACGCAGAAAGAAATACGCGAAAGATTAAGAACTGAAAGAAATTTTAGAAAAAAAGCTGAAATAGAAGGAGTGAAATTAAAATGAAAAAGATCTTATTAATAATGTTATTAACAGTGTTATTAGCATTTCTAACTAGTTGTGATTTAATATTAGATGATGATGTGAATGTATCATCTAATTTAGAAATTGAAGATGCTACACTTGTCTGCACTATCAATGATGTGGAATACTCAAATGTAACAGTTAAAAAAGACTATTTTAACGGCAGCGATGCAATAATAGTTTTAGAAGTCTATGAACGAGGTATACTAATTCTGTATATTATTAATCCAATTAATATAGTATGTACACCAACGCCAACATATGCATAACAAGAGGAATTTAGTTCCTCTTTTTTTTTAAAATTAGAGCTAAATATATATTATAATTTTGAGAAGTAGAATGTTTAGAACAAAATTTTATATTACATAAAGGAGAAATTACATGAAAAAATTTTTGTTACTATTATTATTTATTATTACAATTGGTTTAACTGGATGCGATATTACATATTATATTCCTATAACTGAAATAACACCAGAAAATATAGATACCGATATATCTTATATTGCATCAACTGAAGAAATACAAGAGATGATTGATTTATATGGCAGAAACACCGCATATAGCTTTTATGGAGATGGGGATATTTTAAAGTTTGCTTATTATGATCAAAATATAAGTGTGGGAATTGATTTCGATATGGATTTAAAATACAGAACTGCAACAATATTAGCTATTGAAGAGTTAGATGGCTTAGATTATATTTCTATAACATGACACTATAATTATGAGAGTCTTGACATGCCTAGTCTTATTAATGAAACTGCATATAATAATGGAAGTTATGAAGACGATGAAACCGTTATGGTTAGTTGGTACAGCGGAAATGATGTATGTATTTGTTCTAATGATGGAGATGATTCTTTTACTTATGGTTGTAATTCTTATTGGTATAATTTTACTGGAGAAATTGTTGATTCAGTTATAATGTATAATATTGATCTTATGGATGAATTAGATGAAGAAGGATTAGAACATATTGCATTACATGAAATGACTCATTTATTTGGGTTAGATGATTTAGGTGGTCCAAATGCTGATGACTATGACAGCCCATCTGATGACATATTAGAAGAATATTCAATAATGTTCTGGTCGACAGGCGATATAACATTACCAGACTTAACTGAATTTGATTTATATAACTTAGCATGGATGTATGATACTGAAGAATAAACCTTTAGGTTTATTCTTTTATTTTTAAATAAAAAAATTTAAAGAAATAAGGAGAGTTAAATATGAAATTTGAATACAAGAATTATAGAACAGTTATTACTTTTGACACTGACGATAAACTATTTTATGGAAAAATAGAAGGTATTAGCGACTTAATAAGCTTTGAAGCAGAAACTAGAGATAAAATTGAAGAGAGTTTTCATGAAGCTGTAGATGAGTACATCGATTTTTGTAAAGAAATAAATAAAGAACCGGAAAGGTAAATATAATGGGTAATTATAATAGTAGAGAAGAAACAGTAAAACACATGGACAATGTTAAAGAGAAATTAAAATACTTTATCGGTGAAATATATGATAGAGGACGTATGCATGATACCTCTAAACTTGAAAGTCCTGAGAAAGAAATATTCGACGAATACACACCAAAATTAAAAGGTACTACATATGGTAGTGACGAGTATAAAGAATATCTAAAAGAAATGAAAGTTGCTTTGGACCATCACTATGCAAACAACCGTCATCACCCTGAGCACTTTGAAAATGGTATAAATGACATGACATTAGTAGATCTAGTAGAAATGTTTGCTGATTGGAATGCTGCATCTGAACGACACGGCGATGGAGATATGATGAAATCTATCGATATCAATGCAGTGCGTTTTGGAATGTCTGATCAACTAAAACAGATATTTATTAATACAATAAAAGCACAAAGAGGAGAATCAAATGAATGATACCGAAATTTTAGATACAATTCAAAAATATTGGGAAGATTCAGCTGATTGTGAAGACTATCATTATTTCTTAGAAGGTCTAAGAGATGTGGTTGAAGTTGCAATGACTGAACGTGAAAAATAAGAAAATTAAAAGGATCTTCGGATCCTTTTTTAAAGAAAACCAAAGTGACGAATTTAAGCTTTGGATGAAATTAAGATCATAAAGGAGGCACTTATGCTTATTAAAAAAATTGAAGCTGTACGAAAAGACTTTGAAAAAATATTAAACAAACATTTTATTGGAAGCGAACTTCGAGTTTCTAATGGCGAAACAATTGATGTTTATAACGAAGAAGGTAAAAACGATAATTGGCTATATAGCGCCTTATTTGGGTTCTATTTAATATATAATCTTTTTACAACTAAAGCTCAGTTACAAGAATATTTTAGATACGAATTTGGTACAAATACACCTGAAGGAATGTACGAAGCTGCAATAGATGCTAATGTTTATAAATCTGGTGTGTCTGACACATTAGTATATAACATGTATGCTTATGATTGTGATATACTAAGAAATATGGCGCTTAAATATATATTAATATTTACTAGTAATCCAAATATATTCGTATTAGAAAATCTAAATAGATTGAACAAACATTTTTTAAAAGAAGTTATTGCAAAAAATAATTTAAACTATACAGCTGAAACAAAAGAGTCAGTTGAAATATATTTACGAATGGAGGGAATCTTATAATGTTAAGAACAAGATTACCAATTCAACATATTCGCAGAGGCTTATTTGAAACTAATTCAAGCAGCACTCATGCACTAGTTATTATGAAAGACAGCCATTTAATTAATTATGAACTTGAACTCAGCGTTGTCACAGGCGATTTTGGTTGGGAACGTGCTCTATATTGTGACAGTTATGATAAATTATCGTACTTATTAACTTACTGTGTTTATTTAAGTGATTTGAAATTTTTCGATATATTAAAAACAACATTTCCAGAGGTTGTATTTAAAGCTGATAAGATTAACGGAATGTTAATAGACTCATCAGAAGATTGTTACATTGACCATGGAGGTGAATTAGATATAGACTTATTTAGTAATAATCCAACGATACTAAGAAACTTCGTATTAAACCCTGCTAATTTTATTCAAACAGGCAATGATAATAGTGATGAACCTTATGTGTGCTCTGATCTTTATCCAGACGCTAAGTATGTTATAGAAAAGAGAAACTAATGAAAATAGAAAAGAAATATTTATTTGAAAATTTAATTGAAAAACAAAAGATACTCGGATCTATTGCTATAAAGGCAGAAACCAAATATATAAAATTTTATACCAAATTTATAAAAAGGTTATTTCCAAATAATATTGAATTTAATATTCAATTAGATTATTTTACACAATTAGAATGCTATGATTTAGATATTTATTTTGAACTGGATGTAAATTTAGAAGATGAAAAATGTATAATTGTTAAAAGAATGAATAATTTATTTGGTGATGAGATTAATGGTTTAGATGCATTAGATGGATTTTTTGAGACAAATGCTTTAGCAATACCACATAATTTACAAGAAGAAATTCAATATTTAGAGTCTAATATTCAAAAATATATTAATAAGCTTACTACAATGTTTGTAAAAGATGATGAATCTGCTAAAAATTCCGAGACAATGCATATTTTTGTTAGTGATGCAAATAAACACTTTGATAAAATAAATATGCTTATGGATATGGACGACGAAGCATTTGAGCTTTGGCTTAAATTAAACTAAAAATAAAAGGAGGATAACACTATGATGTTAAATGTAATAAATAATATAGTAACATTTTTCACAACTATTAGTGGCCTTTGGCTCTATGTTATGATATTTGTACTTAAAACAATTGAAGTAAGCATTGCGGTAGTAAGAATGATCCTTATAAATAAGGGAGAAAGACTGATAGCATCTATTATATCCTTTTTTGAAGTACTATTATGGATATTCTTAATAGGAACTGTCCTTATAGGATTTGAAGATGACCCAATTACAATTGTAATATATGCTGCAGGATTCGCATTCGGGCAATATATTGGATCATTATTAGAGAACGCGTTAGCTATCGGAAGTGTACGAGTTGAAGCTATCATTATTCGTAGTGATGAGGTTGAACTGACTACATATTTACGTGAAAAAAGTTATGCGATTACAACTATGAAAGCTCAAGGAATGAAGCTTCCACGTAGTGTATTAATTTTCTATGTTCCAAGAAAGAAAGTTAAAGCATTAATTAAAGATATTAAAGTGCTACAACCAAATGTAGTTCTTACAGTAGATGATGTTAAACCTATATACGGTGGATACAACAGACTACGCAGTAGACGAAAATAATATATAAACCAATGAGAGATCATTGGTTTTTTTTATCTTTGTATACACTTTAAATATATATTATTAATATAGAAAGAGGAGGATTATAATATGATTATAGCTGGATTTGCAGGTATTGGCAAAACAGTATTTGCACGAAAAACAGATAAAAGAATAATTGATTTAGAAAGTAGTGCGTATAAATGGTTACTACTAGATAGTGATTGCAAATGCTCTACTGAGTCACAAAAAGGATTAAGTACTAGAACACTAAATCCTGAATGGCCTGGAAATTATATAGATGACATAGAAAAATATAATTTATTTGATGATGTTGATTATATATTAGTAGCACCAACTGAAGATATTATGTATTATCTAGAGTTAAGAAATTTCTATATTGTAATCCCATCATTAGATTCCAAACAAGAAATGCTACAACGATATAGAGATCGTGGTAATAGTAAAGAATTTGTTAATAAAATGGATCTCAAATATGAAAAGATTACAGACTATTTAATGACTCAATGTGCACGGAAATTTGTGTTACAACCAGGACAATACTTGTCAGATATCACTAGCATGCTTGACGCTAATTTACCACAATATTTTGATAATGACTTATGCGCTGTATGTGGTAGAGATTTAGATTTAGGATATCAAGTACCTGCTTTTGATTGGTATGAAAGTCCTATAGACGGATTTGATCATGCAGATGACATTAAATTTTGCCCATTTTGTGGCACAGAAAAAAAATTATAAAGGAGATGAACGATAATGAAAACATATAAATTTATGGCAGCAGCTTGGCTAGCAGTCGCAGTAGCTTTTATATTATGGGGAAGCTATAAAAATTACATGGATGGCTTTGTAGAAGCATTAGGTTTTTATATTATAGCGCTCATAGCATTAATTATAGTTACCATTGATATAATATATTTAAGAGAAGATTACTAAGTCTTCTTTTTTTTTAAGAGATTTCTATGTTCCAAAAAAAAAGGAATAGCCTAAGCTATTCTTTCATTTTATTATCAAACATTCGTTCCAAATCTTTTTGGAATTTCTTGCTTATCATTTCGTAATTATATGTTTCTTTCATAAAGGTTGCAGTATCATAATACTCAACTTCTTTATTTATTAATTTAAATAATAATTCTTCCATATCATTAGTATTTTTAAATTCATGAATATGCCCTTCAGTCCATTCAAAAGCATTGTCAATATGTCGTACAATTGCTTGCATTCCACACGCTAAAGCTTCCGTTAGTACCAATGAATAACAATCACTTTCTGATGCTAAAAAGAATATCTCATGTTTGTTAAATTGTTCTCTAAGAATATTTTTATCTAATGTTGCAGGTAAAATATTTATTCTTTCAACAACATCATACAATTCAGCAAGATCTAATAATTGAGATTTGTAATCATCTGTAATTGGACCCATAATTGTGTATGTTGCATCTAATTGATCTAAGTATGGTATGAGTTTATGCACACCTTTAATTGGATGTACTCTACCTACATATAAAAATGATCTAGATATTCTTTCAATTGATTTGTCTTCATATAAAAGTGAAGTATCAATTGGATGCGGCGAAAGAATTAATTTATCTTCTGGAATATCTTGTTTATAGATATCATATTGGCTCTTTTGAAATGTTATAATTCCATCATAGTTTTTAATCTGTTCTTTAACATCATTAAACAAGAAATGACTAACGATTATTTTTAATGTATCCTTATATTCAGCGGCTTTTAAAATCTTTTCAAATCTTGGATAATTATGACCATGAACTAATATTGCATTAATATCCCGTTCTTTAACAATAGAATCTATTGATAATTTTACAGTTGCATCATTTCCAGGCGCATTAAATACTTCAGTACCTTCATACTTAGTATAAATTGGCCTATCTCTTTTATTATCAACTACTACAATAGATTTTCTATTTTGGTCTTTCATCATGTTGACAAATCGATTAGCTACCCATGCATTTCCGCATATGACAGGTAAATATTCATCACATGTTAGTTGCATTAATTTTATATCTTTCATAGTAATTCCTTTCTAAACAAGCTTTTCTTCAAATTTAAATAATAAATCATATGTATGTTGAGTACTATTAAAATATAATATTGTAGATTCTTTAAATAAACCATTAAATGTAATAGATTCAGTATCAGATGTATCAATTACTACTGAAACATTAGTATTTAATAATGAAACATTTGATTCTATTAATTGTTTATTAACAGAAGTATATGCTATACCTACATTATGCAAAATATACGCACTTGCATCTTCAATTGCAGGAATTAATTTTTGTTCATATAATACTGTCTCAAATGTAAGAGTGCCATTAATAACTATAGTAGTCATTATTTTTTATCTCTTTCTTCTTTTTTTTCAAATGTGCGTTTAATTGATTTTAAATAAATTGCTGAAGCTTTATATGCTAACGGATTATTTCTAATAGTGCTATCTGCTATTCGTTGTATTTCTTTTGAATTTCTTTGCAATTTTTCTAACATAACAGGCAAACTATCAATTAATTGAGATAACGTTAATAATGAATTAATATTAATATTAACACTTTCAGTATTATAAATATTATTCCAATTAGCAAAAAACACAGTTAAATTTTTTATAAATGTATGAAATTCTACAGTAACTGGATTTAAAATTGCAATATTTTTTAAATCATTTAAAATATTATTTACTCTTTGTGTTGTGTCAATTATATTTACATTTTCATGTGTCGTATTATCTTTAAGTTCTGATACTATTTCAATATCATTATACAATTCGACTAATACATCTGCTACATATCTTTTAAAGCCACTATGCAATAATGCTCGTACTCTTGGATTATCTAAATCTCTAAGTATTATATCTTTTTTTTCTAAAATTTCTAGTAATTGATTCATATTATGTACTCTCCTTTTCATTTTTAACAGCATTATATAACATTTCATTTGTAGTAATTACTACTTGTGAAAGTTTAGGTTTCATATATTTATAAACGCCTAATTCAATATATTTATTTATAAGCGTATAATGTTTATGATGCAATAAATCACAAACTGTTGGAATTGGTATAAATGGATCGCCGTTTGTTTCTAATTGAGCTCCCATACATCCTCCAGAACATATATCTTTTAACATACATTGTTCACAATAAGGTTGAGTGGCCAAATCAAATGTAAGTATTCCAATAGCCATTTCAAGATTTTTTGCTTCGATATCTACAATTTTATTATCTTCAACAATAAATTTACCAAAATCATATCCATCATAAGATTGTCTATGACAACCAATAATATCTAAATCTCCAAGTCGTACAAACATTGTTGTTTGTAATGAACATGTTGTTCCTCTTCCTCGTGCTAAGAAAGGTGAACGTAATGTATTGTACCCAGCACTTAAAATAAAATCTGCTAATTTCTTAGGATCTTTTCCAAATTTTTTCTCAAATGTCCAATCAATAATAAATTCTAAAAAATCAGTATATTCGAGGATTTGGTTACTTGTCCATTCTTGATTTCTAATTTCTAATAAATATATATTTTTAAATGGAATTCCTTTTTCTTCAAATTTTTCCTGAAACCATAACCAATTCTTTTTCCATAATTCAATATTGTGTGAATACACCATTGGATGAAATCCAGCATTATATTTAACTGCAAAGTCAAATACTTTGTCATAATATTCGTCATCACGAATTTCTGTTTCAGATGTTACCATTTTAGCATTTACCATTCTAGGATTTTTCCAAGGACGATTTTGCTCCATATATTTTCCATCAACAGAAATACTTAAACCAACATGAATATTAATAGCTTTAAAATTATTCATTAAGCTATCAACACGCTCTGTTATTTTATCATCTGTAATAAATGTAAAATTTGTAGGAATTGAAATATACTCTGGCTTTAAACTATCGTCTACTTTAGAATATACGTCTAAAATTAATTCTAATGCTTCAAGGCCTAATTCACTTTCAACACCTGCACCTGAAAATAAATCTATCTTAGGTGTATATTTATTTTCAATTAACCAATTTAATAATAATCTAAGATTATTTAAAATTGTTTTACTATTTCTTAATTCTTTAGGATATGTATCTTTAGAAAATTTATTAACATAACAATATTCACATCCTAAATTACACTCAGGAGTTAAATATATTTCAATACTTTGAAATACTTCATCTTTTTTATCAAATCGAGGTTTAGCCCAACCGTTAAAGAAGGTTTTATTAAATAAATTTTTTAATACATCGCTATTTTCCTTGGTGTACTGCGTTACTGCCATAATCTAAACCTCCTAATTGTGGTGAAATATCCATAAATTCGTCCATTATATTTTGGAATGCGCCATTACCAAATAATCTAACCATAGAAACTAAGTTTAATAACCAGCTTCCTGTATTCAAATAATTTTCTACTGGACATGAATTAACTGTATTCAAATACGTAGATAATAATGTAGCAAGTGTTATATCCATATATGCTGGATCTATTTGTCCTGTATCTGCTAATTCTCGAATCATAGTTGTTGCTGTTGTAATTCTAAATTGTGAAAATTGGTGTACAGCATTACTAACATATGCATATCTATCAAAAGCTCGTTCTGAGCTAACATGAATATTTGGCATGAAGAATTTCTTTATATTTTTTAAGATACCTTCATGAATTCCACTAACATTCCAATCTTCCATATAAGCTTTATCAGCTTTAATGCTATCTACATATTCTTTATCATTAAATAAAATAAGTCTATGACAAGGCATAATATCACCATTCAAGTCAATTGCACATTGTGTATCTAGCCCTGAACATGTTGTACTTGCTGGTTGTTCTAAAAGTCGACCACTATCAATATGTTGAATCATAGTATTAAATCTATATGTATAAGCATTTAATGTAGGCATTTTTTTAATTAAAGGCATTGAATCTTTTATATCTGTGTGGTTCCAATAATTTCTAACATTTAAAACATATTCACCAAATTGTTTTCCTTGTTCTGTTGTGTATTTTCCTGGTACTACTAAACTTGATAATGAATATGATGGTCTTTTGACATTTTTATTAGTTATGCTTTGCCCTAATTCATATAGTTTATATGAAAATTTATACCATTCATCTAATTTATCAGGGTTTTCATTCATATATTGCAACATTTCGTTACCAACAGTTGCTTTAAAGGCTAAACTTAATTTAGCTTTCTTTAAATCAGTTTTATTAAGGAACGCTATTAGTAATTCTAAATTTGCTAAAATTCTTTTTGTTACATCTTTCCCTCTAAATTTATCAGTAACCCATTCTGGGCCATCAATAGATATTTGGAATTTAAATGAAAATTCTTTATCCAATTCAGATAAAAATATTAAAAAATCTTCAATTCTATTTTCATAAGCAACAAAGTTAGTTGAAAATGAAAATGATTTTAATTTTGGAAAAGCATTTATATATTTTTTAAAATTTTTTTGTAATCTATCTAATACTAATGTAGGTTCAGTGCCCCAAAGAGCTAAGTCTGTTAGGTTTTCCCCATACATTAATTTTAAGTTATCAAGAAATTTATCAGTGTCTAAGGCTTTAAGAATTTCTTCATGATGTTTCTTCATTTTATCATTCTTTGGAATATAACAGTAACTACAATTTAAATTACAAACAGCACTACCAAAAAGTTCGCTAGCAACAAGCCTTGGTAATTTTTCATTTAAGAAACCATTTTTCCTATTGTGAAAATTTTTAATTTCCATAGTTTATTTCTCCTTTCGAGTAAAGAATGCCATAGATTAACTATGGCATTATTATTTATTTTATAAACCAATATCTTTAAAGCTATCTTTAAAGCCTATCTGTAAAGCACAGCTCAAAATTATCATCTAAACTATTATCTGTTGCATAATCTGATGAATTGTCGCTACCATTATAAGTTATATCATAACCACTATTATAAACATTATCATGATTAGAAAAATGTGTAGTACAAAGTACATTAGTAACGCAAGCTACTGCATTTTGGTGAAATTGGTCGTAAGCAACATCATGATCTGTTAAATTTGAAGTATAATAATTTGTATCATGACCAAGATGATATGTTATATCATGACCAACATCTACTGTATTATTATGATCTATATAATGGCCACTATGATAATTTGTATCATGTGTACCATCATCTGTTGCATAATGTGTACCATCATCAGCCACAAAATTATTTGTATCATGTGTAGTATGATGATTACCATTATGACCAACATAATGTGTTGGGCAATGTGTTATATCATGAGTTGCATGATCTGAAATATAATGATCTGAATCAACAGTGCTGTTATATCCAGAGTATTCAGTTGTATTATCAGTGTTATAATGCGTTACATAATTAGTTGTGCAACCAACGCCATAATTATCTAATAAATAATCTAAATTTGTTTTTATTTCAGGTACTATATTTTTTTGTTTTACTTTATTTCCTTTTATAGGATTATTTGTCCATGTAAATGCCATCAGCTAGCATACTCCTTTCTATGTATAAACTCCATGATCATTACCATAATAACTAACATTATGTTCACTTTTATCTGTAATATAATGTGTTGTTAAATAAGTTGCATCATGATCAGATAAATTTGTTGTATAATTATTATTATCGTCTGTTGCATAATTACTATTATGATAATTTGTATCATGAGTAGATAAATATGCTGAATGATCATTATTATTATAACTAATATAGTGTGTACTACAATATGCTATATAATAATTTGTATCATGTGCAATATCTTGACTGCTATCATATGTTATATAATGTCCATTATAATGTGTTGTATTTTCGGTAGTATTTTCGGTATAATTAACTGTGCTACAATAAGTTGTATGATCAGTTCCATCAACAGTTGTATGATCAGTTACATTATGCCCTGTATTTTCGGTAGTATTTTCGGTAGTATTTACAGTTACATTATGCCCTACATAATGCCCAGAATCATAAGTTCCATTATGGGTCTTGCATCCAATATTATCATGTAGATAATCTGTTTTGTCTTGTATTTCATCAACAAATTCTGAACCTATTTCTGTTTCAGTTGCATATGCCCAAGATAAAGGAGATGCAATAAGTCCTACAGCTTGATATGCAGTTGCTAATACATCTGCGTTGTCTTTAAGTTCGTCTATATGAGTCTTTTTAATAGGCTCATTATTTAACGGATTGTTATTCCAAGTAAAAGGCATCTTTGCTTTTCTCCTTCTTTTTAAATTTTATATAATCTCTTTAAATATTATTAATGTTGAAAAATAGTTTTCACGTTGGTCCATATAATTTTCGGCTTTAAATAATTCTAATTCAGGCATATTTTTAAGTACTACACCGTCTGCCAATATATCTAACTTTACGATTTTAGACATATATGGAAGTAATTTTAATAAATCAGTTCTAGCAGAAGCATTATTATAAATTTTAATATTATAAAAAATAGCTGAGCTTCCATCATTAAATGTTTTTAATTCTTCTGTATAAATGCTAAAAGTTATTGTTGTTGTATCATTAATTACAATTTGTCTTTCCATAATATCCTCCTATGCTATTGCCCATTCATTGTTATTAGTTTTTCGTATTGCTAAACCTTCATTAACTATATTTGATATTGTTTTTCCTATAACATTTCCAACAATAGTAATATTTACACCACTGAAATTTATAACACCTAACATTGTATTTATTGGTAATGTTTCACTTGTTGGGATTGTTATTGTTATATCACTTGTTGCATTTACAATAATTAATTTAAATGCATAAGTCGCATCAATAAATATATCAGACGTTACTTCTATATACTCATCAAAACATAAATTTGGATTAATTACTAATAAGCCTAATGTATGTAATGCTGTTTTTCTTACATCTGTATACGATCTTATATTTGTTTGAGTTTCGCCTTTAATCCATGCATCTCTCCAAGCTATTTGCATATTTTTTCACCTCTTCATATTTATAATATATTTACATATGTTATTTTAGGTTTATTCAAATTCGTCCTTTAACAGGTTCTTCACCCCAAGTTTCATAATCAGGAATCTCAGATACAACTCCCAAAATACATTCAGGATAATTTCGTTTTTCTTCTAAGGACATTGTTCGTACCTTTCCAGAGTTATCTGAACATACAACTTGTCCTACTTGTACTTTATCATCCTGATAATAAACCAATACTCGCCCACTTACAGCTATGGGGATAGAATTTTCTTCATCCCCAATAAGCATTCCATAAGTATCTGTCACAATATGTGCCAATGATGAGCAATTAGTCTTACAAAGAATCATATTGCCTTTTCCATCTTCTTCTACTACATTTCCAGCAGAATATGAATACGCTGACTTTCTGAATTCAGCATAATCATTATATACTGCTCCATAAACTCTACGCCCTTTTATATCTCCAGTAACTGTCAAGTTACCATATATTGTTGTTGAATTAAGTGCCATTTTCCTTCACTCCTTTTATAGTCCTTCAATTATATCGCCAGCGATATAAAGAGTTCCATCTTTTCCTATTTTCATTTTTTTATCACTATTAAGCATATCAGATTCTATTGCTATTTCTTTAGCTGTTAAAGCTCTATTGAATAATTTAACATAACTATATGATGCATCTGGATAATAACTATTATCATGATTACCTAGATATAAATTGTGATTAAATGTATAACTTGTATATGCTATGGTTCTTGATAATTCATTATTGATATACATTTTAGCATTAGACCCATCAAATGTCACAGCACAATGATATCATGTATCAATTACCATTGGCGTTGATAACGAAACATCAGATGTCCAACTTGAATATTGAACTGCTAATGATAAATTAAGTGAATCTGACATTCCTACATAAAATCTAGATGTGCTTGTTGGTGATTGGCCTGTAGACATTAGCATACCATTACTCATAGCGTTGTATTTAAATCTAATCATAACTGTAAATGGGTCTGTAGAAGGATTAACTCCTGCACCCCAAGGTATTTCTACATAAGTGCTTCCTGTAGTTTTATAATAATCACTATATTCAACTGCTGTATTTGTAATAATATCATTATTATTTCCAGAATAATCTAAATCATTTCCATTAAAAGACCAATAGCCTGTCATTCCATTTGTAATTCCTACATTAGAGAAAGCTGTAAAATAACCTTTAGAATCTCTAGCTATA
>Ga0307992_1000614_pt1 | contig 22261 bp, 21 predicted proteins | sample EllFjometagen133_FD_203162 | JGI IMG/M metagenome (GOLD analysis project Ga0307992, IMG submission 203162) | Marine microbial communities from Ellis Fjord, Antarctic Ocean - #133 | ecosystem: Environmental > Aquatic > Marine > Unclassified | place: Southern Ocean | collected 2014-10-08
TGCTTCCAAGCACATTACAATCATAAAAGCACCAGCGAATTGCACCTTCTTCCCACTGCCCCGGAGCTGTTAACCATGGAGCTGTTGCAGTTTTAGATTCCATATGTGCACGACCTAGACGATGATGTTTATCTGTGTAAAGAGCATCGGTAAATTCACGATGTAAATGAGCTGAGGGACCTTCTGTTTGCCCTTCATTAAACCAGCCATAGCGAGAGTTTCCAATAAAGGCTACAAGGAAATTCTCAATATTTACCATTCTTTCACCTATACAGTCATTATGATCGAAAGAACCGCAAATACAACCATGAGTGTAGACAAATGTATAATTATGATCAACTCCATTTATAAGGCTGAAATTTGCATTTGTAATATCGGAATTTGACATTCTCATTGCATATTCCGCATTTGCATGTCCTACATGATGAATAAAAGAATGACCATCATTTATCTGACCCATCAATTCTGATGCAGACCAGCTTCCCAGATCTCTATCATAGAAAGTTGTAATGTTATGTTCTTCAGGTATACCAGTAGTCTCATATCCATTGTCATCATGATAACCGATGATCATATCCAGATAATCTGCTCCCCATGTAAGTGGATCATCATATAAATTTTCTCCTGCCAAAAGCGGATCTCTTAATTCACCCAGCACCGGTTGAGTTTGATACATAATTGTCTTATTTAACATATTTGCAAGATCGGATAAATTGCTGAAAGAGAATCTGGCAACGGAAACCTCCGGGATAAGATCTTCTTCACCAATCTCTCCCCAATTGTTATCTCCGTCATCATTCCAGGTTCCATCCAGAGCTGAATAGTAAAGGTCGGAAGGAATGTCGTTATCTTCATAACCGCCTCCTGAATCCACAGTGCAATATAGACCTCTATATGGTACATGTTCAACATCACCGGCAAGTAATACATGTTCTATTTCGTTATCTTGATATTCTTGAATTATATAATTTCTGATCTTTTCCGGTTGATCCTGTCCTGTCATGGATGAATAAATTTCTTCAACTGTGATGACTTCTGAGATCATTCCCTGTTGAAGATAAACTTCACGCATTTCATCAAATTCAGATACAAATTGGCTAGGAGTAATAATTAGGATTTCGTATTCACCTTCACGAGATCTTACAACCGGATAGCTATTAATCATTTCTGGATTTTGGGTATAATGATCTACTCTTTGCAGAACGTCAGAACTAGAGTGTAAATTATTCAAAGCATTTTGAGCTTTATTGTCAGATTTTGTATGAATAACTACTTTTATTTGTTTGTAATAAGAGATCATACCATCAGCAGGAATATATTTAACAGGTGTTACAGTTGATAATGCAATGGAGTAACCACTTAAAAACTGTGTTATTATTTCGCCATTTTGTTTATTTGGGTAGACCTCTGAAGAATTATATATATTATCGTCTTTTACAAATTCTTTCTTACCGGGTTTAGAAATGGGTTTTACTTGTTGTTTTGGATATAAATTATACTGTCCATTAATTGGTGTCTCATTCATTCCAATAATATCAATTGATTCTGCAATTTCTCCCTGCGGCAGAAGAAGTGATATGGCAATATATGGAAGAACTGGTTCTCCTGTTCTGGCTTCTTGCATTGTGTTTTCAAAATCAATTATCTGATAGCCATCAATGTCAGATATATTGTAGTTTCCAAAGTGATATGCTTTTTCAATTATACTGGAATTCAGGCTGATAGTTAATATAATAAACAGTGCAATAAGTATTTTTTTCATTTTTTAATCCTTAATCATTTTTAATTAATATAATGCAAATTTTGAACCATATAATCAATAATTTATTAATTCTTAATTAAGAATATCCGCTATCCAAAATGTTAATTATTGCACGTTTATAATTCTCTAGAGAATATGTTTACTACTTGAACCCTACCTGAAAATCTAGCAATGGGATAATGTCTGTGCTTCTCTGGTATTTTGATGGATAATCTGAATAGCAAATTTTATAGCCACCTGAAAGTGCAAATTTACGGTTTATCTTCCAAATTAGCAACATTTTATGTTCATATGAAAATTCGCAATATTCTTTATCCATAATGAACTTATCAAGATCAACAAGATAAGAAATTGCAGGTGTGATATTTCCCCTTACATCCAATCCAATATTGAACATCACATTTTCATGATAGATTGATGTTCTATTATAAACAATCAGCATATCAATCGTTGGGAAATCACTATCTCCACTAACTAAGGCTGCAGAAAATCCAATTTTTGGAATAATATTAAGATAATCATTATATTTATATGAAAGCATAAACTGGTTATTAGAAACCAATATTTGTGGAATAACTGAATTATCAGGTAAGATACCGAAAGCACCCTCTTTCGCAATTATATTCAAGAAAAGAGAGGGATAGATCAAACTGTGTTTGGAGGTAAATTTCCAGCCTTCCATGTTCTTCCAAAATTTCTTTATTGTTATATTTGGCATCACGAGATCAGATAAGGCGAATGTAGATAGTTCTGTAGATTCATTTAATCCATAACTTAACGGTTGAAAGATCCCGACTTCCCATCTGCCTTGTGGTAATACGTCTGTTGTCCCTTTGGACCATATTGCAGTTTCTGCAGATAGTGATACAAATACAAAACTAACTATTACAAGCAATATAATTTTCTTCATTTTACCACTCCAGTTCTACTGTTACAGGGCAGTGATCAGATAGTTGTCTTGTATCCTGGTGAGTTTCATTTGAGCCGGTAATCCAGCCTGCAGGGTCATTAGTGAACAAGTAATCTAATTTACGGTTCCAGTCAATATCAGCAATTTCGGGATCATAATCATCCTCATATGGAAGATTGATATAAATAGAGTGCGTATAATACGGACTGAAATAATCATCTGTTTCTTCATATTGAATATAATCAACTGGCGAAAGATCAGGATGATAATCAGCATATAGATCAATCATATCGGTTAGTTCATAATCTTCAACTTCAAAATCATCGCTCAGCCCTTCAGGTCTATCAGGAAATTCATCTCCCACTATATTAACAGCATTGGGTGGAATGGCATTAAAATCACCTCCCGCCACAAAAATCAAACCTTCTGAATCCAACTCATCCAATTCACTTTTGTAAATATCTATCTGCTCTTTTTTTGTTCCGTCTTTGGAATATGCAGCGGCATGAATATTTAGAACTTGGATTTCGGAAGTTCCAATCTGTATTTTTGTTTTCAGGATATTCCTGCGAAGATAGAAATATTGAGTTAATCCATCTTGATCAATGAGAGGAAGTGCGATCCTCACAGCATCTGTGATCTCCCATTTACTCATGATGGCATTACCTGAATTCATTCTGCCCAGTCCATCACTTGGCACAAAATCAGCTTTCCACTGTGAAGCATACGCTCCATAATTAAGATCAGTTACATCCAGCAGATACTGCAATTGATCCACATAGGCACTGCGTTTACTGTCAATATCAAGTTCCTGGAGTAATATGATATCAGGTTCTACTTCATTTATATAATCAGCAATATTTTGGGTGTTTTCAATAACAACGGATTCATCCATTAAAACTTCATCTCCCCAACCATCGAAGAAAAAATCTATGCGTGCACCACCAAACTTGATATTCCAGGTCATAATCTTCAATGAAGGCGGATCATCAGGAGCAGGTATAAAGCTTTTTGCTTCATACATCCTTGCCTCTTCAGTATCATCAAACTTTGTATTGAATATATCACAACCGCCAATAATCATCGTAATTACAAATAGTAATATTATATAACGTATTTTCATAAATCATCTCCTTCTATTCTAATATGAATCAATAAAATTTTTGAATATCTTATGATTCTGTTTTAATTGATCCGGATCTACTAATTCATTATAGTAATATTTTTTTAATTCTTCGTTATTTGCAAGTTTATTTTTTATAGATATTTTACCATAACTATGAGTAACTTCCGGATGAAATTGTACACCCCAGATTGGTTTGTTATCAAATTGGTAACTTTGAATATCACAGTTTGTATTTGAGGCAATAATTGTAAAATTATCATCTAGTTCAATAATTTCTTCTAGATGAGATTCATAAAACACAGGATCGAGAATGCCCTTAAACAAAGGATTCTTTACTAAAGATACATTTCTCCAGCCTAGTTCAGGAATTTTACTTTTACGGCAAATATCTCTCTTCATCAAAACTTTAGCCAGGATTTGGTGTCCATAGCATATTCCCAGAATTCTCTTATTAATAAATTGCTGAATTATTTCGTTCAATTTGTTATCATTACCATTTTCATTTGAAACAAGAAGAGCAGATCCGCTGATGATAAGATGAGAAAATTTATCTAGAAAAGTAATATTTTCGGTTAAATGATGATTTTCAAAATCTATATCTAATTCTGTCAGGATAGATGTAAATAATTTATTTAATCTATCTATACCTTTTTCTGCTAATGTGCAATTTAGAAAAAATATTTTCGGCTCAACAGCATCCATTTTATTTACGAATAAACAGGAATACCAAATAGGCGCAATATAGAAATACAAAAGTTATCGCTTCACCTTTTGTAAGTCTATGTTTTTTACCAATGAACATACTTAAAAATAACATTAAGGTTATTAAGCAAAGAAAAATAAAATCGATATTCAGTGTTACATCATAATGTACTGGAGAGATAAGTGAACTTACACCCAGTACCAAGAGGATATTAAATAAATTGGAACCAATTACATTCCCAATTGCCAGATCATTTCTGCCCTTTGAAATGGCCATTACTGATGTTACCAATTCAGGCAACGATGTTCCTAAAGCAACTATTGTAAGTCCAATGAACTTTTCACTTACATTAAAATGCCGGGCCATAATAACGGCATTATCAACAACGAATTTACCACCAAAGAACAAACCCGTAACCCCGGCTGTTATCATGACAATGATCATGAAATATGTTCTTTCTTTAATATCAGAACCCAATAAAGGTTTTGCTTTTAAAAAGACTATTACATATACAAAGAAAATAATCAGGAATAGGATCAGTATTATACCATCAACAAATGAGAGGTCAGAATTCCATAATGAGAGTCCAAAAACCAATAATGTTGCAGCAAGTAAAAATGGAATTTCCTTTAATATGGTATTTCTTTGAACCATTATTGTTGAAATTATGCCTGAAATACCCAGCACCATAAGAATATTGAAAATATTACTACCAAGAATATTACCAAATGTGATCTCATGATGACCACCAATACTTGCAAATACGTTTACTATAAGCTCAGGAGCTGACGTTCCAAAAGCAACTATGGTAAGACCAATAGCTATTTCTGAAATAGACATTTTTTTGGCAAAAGAAGATGCACCATCAATTAAAAAATCTGCACCTTTAATTAGGATTACAAATCCAACTAACAAAAATAATATTGAAATTAACATTTTTTCCCTTTTATTTTTATATTATACATCGATCAGTTTTGTTGATCTATACTGCGAAGCAACTATAAGTTGAAGATCATGATTTATACTTTTTAAATAATCTCTCATCAACTTTTCTGCTATTTTTGGTAAATTATTTTCCTCACTCAGATGCGCAAGAATTATATTTTTTAATCCTGGATGTACAACCTGAGAAATCACTCCAACCGCCTGCTCATTTGAAAGATGACCTTGTTTACTTTTAATACGCTGCTTCAAATGTGGTGGATAGGATCCTTCCAACAACATTTTTATATCATGATTACTTTCCAGAATAATCGAGGTTGATTTTTTCAATTGCATGATCATTAATTTAGAGCTGAATCCAAGATCTGTGGCAATGGATAATTTTCTTGTGTCATCTCCAATTTTTTTTAAAGTAAAATTATTCCCGTCAACAACATCATGTGAAGACTGAAAGGCTTTAATTTCTATATTTCCAATTGTAAAAGTAGATCTATCACTAAAATATTTTTCCCCGGCTGGTATTGTACACAGACGTTCTTTACAAACTTCATAAGTTGGTTTTGAAATATAAAGCGGGATCTTAAATTTGCGGCAGATAATACCAGCACCTCTGATGTGATCGCTATGCTCATGACTTATTACAACAGCATCCAATTTATTCTCATCTAATTTGATACTTCTAATGAAATCTATTGTTTTCCTACCGCTAAGCCCGGCATCCATAAGAATCTTTGTAGATTCAGTTCTTATTAGAATAGAATTCCCTTTGCTGCCACTCGCTAATACTGAAGCCTGGAACATAATTCTATTTTATGTAATAATATCTGCTGTTCAATCTATCAAATTCAGTCCAAACAGCATTATCGTCTGTAACAGCTTCTCTGAGTTGTTGTACGCCTATTGTTTGCGCATCAAAATTATCAGCTTGATGAAGGATAGTAGCTTCCAGAGTTTGTGGAAGCCTGGCTGATGCCATTTCATATTCTCCATGATGTGATAAAATTAGATGACGCAGTTTCATGAGAAGAACTTCCGGAAAATTATTTATAGCTTTTGTTTTATCAGTTACATAATTATCACCAAGTGGTATATGCCCGACTAATCTTCCCACTGGAGTAAAGTCAATATTTGGAATAACCTGATATTCAAAGACCTTGCCTATATCGTGCAGAATTGCTCCTGTTACTAATAAATCTCTATCAATGGTATAATTGTGAGATGCATAATCACAAAGTCCAGCTACAGAGATCGTATGTTCAATAAGCCCGCCAATGTAATTATGATGCCAGCTTTTAGCTGCAGGAGCCTGACAGAATTTCGTAAAGAACTCCTTATCATTGAATATATTCAATAATAATTCTTTAAGATATTGGTTATTTATACTATCGATGTAACTAAATAATTTATCTGCAAGTTTATTAATATCTTTTGATGTAGTTTCCAAGAAATCATTTAGATCATACTCCTCTTGAGATATTTTTTTTATTTTATTTACTGTAATTTGAAGTTGCGCTTTATAGGTTATTATAAATCCTTTAACTTGAACAACATCACCCTCTTCAAATTTCTCTGAAATATCTTTTGCATTATTCCATACATTGCCGGGAATTGAACCGGTATTATCTGCCATTTTTAGCCTTATGTAAAAATCTTTTGCCCCTTCCCGCAATACTTTTTCAGTAACCAGGAAGTTACTGATGATCTCTTTATTAAGATGATCTTTTAAATCATTAATAAAAATTTTATCCATACACTCCATCCTATACTACATAAATATTATTTGTAAAGATCCAGCCATACCCGAGCCTGTAAATTTCTAATCTGTAGTTGCCTTTTTGTTTGATTTCAAAACTTCCCTTTTCATCAAGTTTAGATGCTAACTTCTTTCCATTCCTATAGAGTTTTACACGTGCAATTTTTGGAAGTCTAAAATAAAAATTCATATTTTCTGTTAATTTTATTTCCTGACCAAATATAGCACTTTTATCTTTTGAGGCAGCAATACCAGCATAAAAATCATAAGGATTCCCAACTTTATAATTAACAATATAGCTATTACCATTTTTTAAAGCTTTTAAAATATTCTTATCATCTAGATGATCTTTTTCCGGGATAAGGACATTTGTATGGATCACTTTGAACATTGTTTTATGTGTGAGAAATTCTAATTTCAGCTTGAATTTTTTTATTCTCTGAGAATGTGCATCCACACTGCCTATTGCAGACTTTCGCCGGCCAGCTTTATTTAGTTCATCCCAGTAATCAAGTGCTTCCCGATGTGGTTTCCTGATAAACAGCGAAGGGAACAGAACTAAGAATAATCCATTTAGTTTAGGATTAAGTTTCCCGATCCATTCAGATAAGTAATTCCAGATCTCAATTCCATCAAAACTATCATTCTCTTTATCTGTCCAAATATATTTTCTAAATAACTTAGAAGATCTTTTCTCAAATGGGTGTGCGACAAAACTAATTGCCTTTGTTTCAGAATAAAACTTTGTATATTCTTCTACTTCCTTACCAATTAATATTTTATCTGTATTAAAAACCAGTAGATGATTATTTTTTTCAGGATCATTAATCTCAGCTCCAACTATGACGATAAGATCTTTTTCATTTTTAACAGCTTCATCATTTTTTGCTTCAAAGGTTTTATGATCATTTATCGTAATATAATCTAATTCACACTTTTTTGCCGATCTAATAATTTTACTTAATTTCACATGAGAATCAAAAGAATGTTCAGAATGATTATGAATACATCCAGTCAGTTCGAAATATCTAGTATTAAAAATATTTTTATTTTTCATTACTAATTTATCAGCAAACACTTTTTGTTAAATTTGTACTTCTTACCATTTACATCTGCTTTTATCTGCATTAGATAGATACCACTGGAGACAGTCTTATTTACATTATTTTTTCTATCCCAGATAAATGTGGTTTGTTTTGAAGCTGGCTCCTGAACCATTGTTTTTACTAATTGTCCTTTAATATTATATATTTTAAGTTGGGCAGAATGGATAGTATTGGGAAGGGAGAATGCAATATTTATTGATTCTGTAATTTTACTTGGATTAGGGTAAATAAGTAAACTGTGACCAGTAGAGGGAATTTCATCTTCATCTACATTAACCAGCCCTGGCTGGAATTCTGTAAATGGTAACTTATTAACATAATAGATATCTTTTGTTTCATCATTCTGAAGCCATAAAACAACATCACAGTTATCGGAATTATCTGTTATTGTTGTATAATCTTCATTCATATTGAAATAGACTGTATCAGTTAATGTAGAACTTACTAAAAACTGCTCTGCACTCTCTTCTGCAACTATATATGTAAAAACAGGGATAATCGTATCACTTGGTATACCAACTTCATTTTCTACATTTTCTACTACTCCGGTCCTTATTGTAAGATCATTTATGAAATCATCAAAAAGATATATCTCTGAATAACGCAGTTGATATGAGATAGCGACATTACCTTGCTCATTACATGAAGCCTGAATTGTACCATGATTGATAAATGTATTCTTCGCCAATGCAGCATTATACAGTTCTGTAAGCTGACTGGAATATCCTGAATAATATCCTAATAATTTTTCAGTTCCTCCCACAATTGTGGCAGGATATCCCATTAAATTATAATAATTATACCTAATATTTGAATCAAAATTAAAGAAGGGTTCATCATTGAAATCTGCAAAATAATTTACTGATACGCAATTCAGAGTATCCAGAACAGCTCCTTGTGCTGACCATATATAGTTCGAATTATCACTATTTAATTGTACTGCATTTTCGATCATGATATTATCAGTTTGTTGAATGAATATCTCAAATTCATCTCCAATTGAATTATTCTGCAGCATGCTATCGGAAACACACAAAAGATTAGAACTGAATTGATATTGCGAGGGGTTATAAGGCATTCTATACATCAAGCTGTCACTAAGATCTATTATACTTGTTTCATTTGCTGTTAATGGTGGTAAATATACCTGGTTACAATGTGAACTATCTGCAACATAAACAAGTCCAATTTCTTCGTATGGAGATTCTAATATTGGGATTATACTGCTGCCTGATACAATGAGATCAGAATTGTTCTTTATGGTAAATTTTGGTGATATTGTCCCCCCAATGATAAAATCACCTACCCATTCTATAGAAACCAGATCCAAATCTGTTCCAGTAGATAAGAAATTTCCCTGAAGGTTAAAGAGAAATTCTGAATCATAACTATTTCCATACATGCTATGATAATAGCCATCATACAAGAAATAACTCTGTAAACCGTTTACTGCTGAAGCTGAAATAAACTGTTCATTTGAATTGGTTGGATAATCTACTACCAACCATAAAGTAGAATCTGTTATCGTACTAGAAAAGGGAATGTAATTCCAAGCTTGATATTGAATTTGTGAAGCCAATAACGTTTGTGAAAATAATAAACTGTCTGGATGTAATAAAGGCTGATTATATCTATCTTCACAAAGTTTTATAGTTAACGGATCCGAACCAGATTCGCCAGGTATGTATATATTTGCACCTTCTGCTTCAAAGAAAAGCGTATCAATTTCAGAATAATATTCATTGAATTCAAACTTCACTGCCCAGCTATCACTTCCAAACCAGTGTTGATCATCATTATTGGTATGATAATAAAAGAGTGTGTCCCGTACCGATCGCTTAACGCTCATACCAGTTGCTGAATGGTAATCCACTGCGTTAAGCAGCGAAAAAATAAGTGATATAACGATTAAAATATATTTTTTCAAAACCAACTCCCTATTGGCAAATGTTTGCGATAATCTATTATTGTAAAGTTTTTATATCTTCCTGGCTTTTTTAAAACCCTTCCAGCGCTTATGTACCCAAAACCATAAATGAGGATATTGATAAATATATTTTTCAATCCCTTTTGAGATGATCTCAGTTAATTTTGTAATATCATCTAAATTATTTTCATAACCATCTGGAGAGATCATTTCTTCACAGATAAAAAGATGTGTTCCATCATCTTTCCTGATAGCATAAGCCGGCACAATAGGACATCCCGTTTTTATAGCAATTTTTGCTGCGCCAACAAATGTAGATGCTTCATGTCCTAAAAAATCAGTTAGAACACCATTTTTACCTGCATTTTGATCCATTAGTAAACTTATGATATAGCCTTCTCTCAACAGCTTTAAAATGGGTCTGAAAGCATTTTTTTTCTGGATTACAATAATATTATCTTTTAATCTTAATTCATTTGTGTAATTATCAAAGTACCTATTTCTCTGTCTTTTACCTACAACAGCCATATCAAAATGTGAGGCAATATAGCTACCGGCTAGCTCCCAATTCCCAAAATGCCCGGTTGCCAGGATTACACCATTTCCATTATCAACAGCTCCCTTTAAATGTTCCCAACCTTTTACATCACAAGTTTCAATGAGCTTCTTGCTATTACCAAAATATGTTTCAGCTGTTGTTAATCCCATATTATAATACATTTTTTTAATAATCTTATTAATTTCTTTATCTGTTTTATCTGGAAAGACTGTTTTAAGTTGCTTCTTAGCCAATGACTTTCTAACATCAAAAATGCTTGAACCAAAAACGAAAAAGCCTGCTAAAAAAGACCTTGTAAATTTAAATGGAAATATTCTAAATATGTTTATAAACAATTTAAAAAAGAAAAATTCTATCTTGCTCTGTTTTGATTTTTTCATCCATTCTCCAGCATTACAATTTAATGCTAATTTGTTAAATCAAGTTTGCACGTAAAGTTTTAATTTGTTTTTCTTGACTCTAATATTTTTTATAAAAGGTTAGTTTGAAAAAAGTGATAGGAGCAATTTTGAATATACTTGCATTGAGTACAACATCAACTTCCGGTAGTATAGCAATTTATAAAAAAGATCATATTTCATACATTAATTATCTTGATATTAAAGTTACTCATTCAGAAAGATTATTACCTCAAATAGATGCTGGATTAAAGAATTCCAAAATTAAAATTTCTGATATAGATCTTGTGGTGATTGCAAATGGACCAGGTTCTTTTACTGGAATTAGAATTGGCCTGGCAACTGCCAAAGGAATCTGCATGGCAAACGAAATTCCCTTACTTCCCATAAATACTCTTCAATTATTAGCTAATAATGTTATTCCCACGAATAGGAATATTCTTGCATTAATAGATGCAAGAATGGAAGAAGTTTATGCTGGTTTGTATTCACCTGACCTAATTGCACTTATTCCAGAAAAAAATGCAAAACTCGTTAATCTATTTCAGAAAATAAAAAAGCCGGTGATCATTGTTGGTGATGGAGCAGATAAATTCAATAAAGAGATAAAAAAAAGTAAAATGGACTATGTTTTTTGCCCAATACATCAAAATATCCCTTTAGCATCTACCCTGATAAGCATTGCTCTGAAGAAAGAAATACCAATTTATGATTTTAATATCATATCCGAATTGGAACCATATTATTTACGAAAATCTCAGGCAGAACTAGTACGTGATGAAAAGTTAAATAATAATAAATTGAGGTAATTAATGAAAAAAAGACCGAGTTGGCATCAGTATTTTATGGAGATGGCATATCTTGCAAGTACAAGGTCTACTTGTTTACGCAGGAATGTTGGAGCTATCATAGTTAAAGATAATCAAATTATCTCTTCCGGGTATAATGGAGCACCTAAACATATCAGGCATTGTGCTATAACCGGATGTTTAAGAGATCAATTGAATGTCCCTTCAGGTGAGAGACACGAATTATGCCGTGGAGTTCATGCTGAACAAAATGCTGTTATCCAAGCTGCAATAAATGGTACTCCAATAAGAGGAGCATCTCTTTACTGTACTAACCAACCTTGCGTGATCTGTTCAAAGATACTTATTAATGCTGAGATAAGAACTATATATATAGCAGAACCATACGAAGATAAACTGGCTCAGGAATTACTTGCTGAAGCAGAAATTGAAATGAATATTGTAGATATAAAAACAGGGATAGTAAAAAAACTACTTTAATTAAAATGTAACTCCCTGATTTTTTTAGTATTAGATTTATTTTGTATATGTTTTTACGCTATTATCAGTAATGACTTTGAATTCATTGTTTTCTGAGATAAGTGTTACGGTTTCACTTTTCTTTGCAAGGTGTGTCTGATCTATTAATTCACCCTTCTTATCCAATCTGAAAAGAATGATCTGATGTCTTAATTTACTCTTACCAAGAGTACCTTTTTTTTGTCCAATGATCACACCAATATCCGAACCATGAAATAGACTATAAATCCCTAGTGGTATAACAGTGATATCAACAACCGATTCCATCTTCTCACTCAAATTCAATTCATAATATTGCGAGATCTTCTTAGACCATTTTATGTGACCATTCTTCTTTTTTAAACAATAAATTTTCTTATTAGTAACTACATAAAGATAAGTCCCCAGATCACCCTCAAATACAGATACCGGTTCTTTAAATTCTCTGTCCCATTTAGACTTTCCATCTTTTGTAAATGTATTTATCCATCCTTCACCATAAAGAATAAACAGATCATTTACCGCAAACATCTTCTCAGTAGAAAAATTATCGTATATCTCTTTTTTTCTTAATATACGCCCACTTTTTGAATTTATAAAATAAAGTTTTATCGTATTTTCCCTATGTGTTTTTGTGGGATAAACTGCTGCCATTATTATATTTCTATTTTCTGCAAACTGGATATTTTTAAAGCCAAGCATATAAGGTTTATATGTTTCCAATAATTTCATATTGGAAGAATAGATCATAAATTCAGTGCCATAGTTATCAGTGAAATTAGTAATGATGAAATTACCGTTTTCAAGCATAATTATTGTTTGTTTTTTGGCAATGTGAAGGACTCCTTCAGACTCAAGTAGTGATCTTTGAAATATTGTATATCTTCTAACTTCTGAAATAGATTCTTCCTTTTCTACATCCCACATATGTTTAGCAGTTAAGATAATATCATTTCGTGCTGCCAGTAGATGTTCACCTTTGGCGAATGGTATTTTTTTCCCATTTTCCCAAATAATGCCTTCCTGAGTATTTTCATCTAATAATTCACTAATCAAACCCAGGTCTAAATTAACCTTATTTGAGTAATGCCGAAAAATTTCACCTGTATTTTCGTTTTGGTAGATATTAATTATATTATCTTTAGTTTTTACAAGTTCAACATCTTTTATTAAATGTTGTGCCTGCAAATTAGAGAAAATTGTAAAAGAAATTATTAACATAGCAATAGAACGCAGCATAAATTTCCTCCTGATATCTAATTTTTCAATATGCAGCAAATTACAATTTGAAAAATAGTTCTTTCTAGATTAATTACCAAATTGAATTTTTACATCACTGTTATTTAATGATTCAGGCTCTTTTGTAGAGATCGTATCACCAACCGCAATTCCTTCAATTATTTCAACTTGCTGGAAATTATTAATTCCTGTTTTTACATTTACTCCTTTACCAATAGAGTCATTTGAAACTATATATACTATATCATCACCTTCATCATCAGAGAATAAACAACGAATTGGAATAACAACAATATCTTTTCTCTCTTCACCAATAATCGTTATATTTGCAGTCATACCTGGTTTTAATCTTTTATCAACTTCTACAAGCTCGATCTCAACCGAAAATACCTTAACATTATTATAACTAATTGCCATGGCAGCAATCTTGGTAATATTACCTTTAAAATCAACATAAGGATAAGCATCAACTTGAATATTTACATCCATCCCAATATCAATTTTAGAAATATCAACTTCATTGATCTTAGTATCAACTATCATCCTGCTAAGGTCGGCTAGTGTAAGTACTACAGTACCGGCAGAATAAGATCCTGAACTTGAAACGATCATTTCTCCTTCTTCTACTGGTTTCAAAATTATAGTACCCGAAGCTGTTGAATACAGTTTGGATATGTTATTTTCGGTCTCTATTTCTTTAATAAGTTCATATTGTTGCAACGCAGAATTGAAATTTATCTGTGCTGTTGTAAAAGCATCCTTATAATTATCCAGTTCTGTTTCTGAGATATAATTTTCTGAATATAGTTCTTTCTTTTTATCATACTTATCTTGTGCATTTTCTAATTCTATCTCTGCTAGTGCTAAATTGTTTTTTATATGCAGAATAGTTTCAGCCTGGTTATAATCTGGTTCAATCTCTGCAATAATATCTCCTTTGTTTACAAAATCCCCTTCTTCAACAAAGAATTTTACCAGCTTACCACTAACTTGTGATTTTTGTTCTATCTCTCTTATCGGTTGAATTTCTCCAGTCTCTTCAAGTTTGATCACAATTGTACCTAATTCTACTTCATGATTTTTCATCTTAACATTTTTAGAATTGGCTTTTCCTTTTTTATTCATAGATACATTACAGCTAATTACAAATAACATTATCAACAAAAATATAATTTTAATATATTTTTTCATCCATACTCCTAAAATTTATTTAATTATCTATTTTCTACAGCGTTTAATACAATTTCCAGAGGTTTACCATCACGTAATATACCAATTCTAATTTTATCTCCTACTGAGATATCAGAGACAGCCAGTTCAGCATCTCGAGTGTCTTTGATGGTATTACCATTTATCTCTACAACGATGTCTCCTTCTTTTAGTCCGGTAAGTGCAGCGGGACTCTTTCTTTGAATATAATTTACCAAAACTCCGTCAAGACTTTTAAGTTTTAAATGCGATGCAATGAGCTGATTCAGCTCTTGAACTTTAAAGCCAAACCATATCTGTCGTATTTTTCCATATTCAATTAATTCGCGTGCAGATTTTTTTACTGTATTAATTGGAATGGCAAAACCAATACCTATATTACCACCGGATTCTGAGAAAATGAATGTATTAATTCCTATTATTTCACCATAAATATTTACGAGTGGCCCCCCGCTATTTCCCGAATTGATAGCTGCATCTGTTTGTACCATATGACGATATATCTTGCCATCATTATTTTCAGCAAAGTCCCTGTTTAAGGCAGAAATCACACCAACCGAAACACTTGGTTTACTGTCTTTAATTAAAAATCCATATGGATTACCAAGTGCAATTGCCCATTCACCAATTATCAGATCATCTGAATCCCCAAATTTGGCATAAGGAAGATTGTTTCCGTTAATTTTTAAAACTGAAATGTCATGGCTTTTATCTATTCCAATCACTTTTGCGTCAAATTGTCTGGTATCAGTTAGAATGACTTTTATTTCCGTAGCACCTTCTACAACATGCGCATTGGTAATAATAAATCCATCTTTAGAAAAAATTACACCTGAACCAATTCCCTGAATATTATAGGGAACTTCATCATAAAAACCAAAGAAAAAACCACGTCTGCGTTTAACCATTTTTGTTTTGATCACGTTAACACTAACAACTGCAGGTTCAATGATCTCCGCTGCATTTGTAATGGCATTTCTTCTGGATGATCTAATCTTATCTGTTCTAAGTTCTTTATCATTTGGCCTTTCTTGTAATGTATCTACAGATAAACCTTTAGAGTCTAAATTTCTTGCAGTTTCTCTATTTTTGAAAATTACCGGATAAAAGAGTAAAGCTATAACAATTAAAACTAATATTAATACTACAAAATTTCTATTCACTTTAGATTCCTATTTTACACATAAATATATCAGCATATTGCCAATTCCAATGAGAAAATGAATTGCTAATACGAACAATAAAACATATTTGTATACATATTTATTAAAATATTCTTTTAAAATTTCAACATCAAGTTTTTTATCAAGCAATTCAATATATTTATTAACCTCATATTTTCCCATTAAATAAGGAACAAAAGTCCGCAAGAATTGTTTTGAAATTTCATATACTATTGTTGTAAGAAAATGTCGAATGTTCATTTTTATAGAATTTGGGATAAACTTGAGATCTTCCATAAATGTGATTTTATCCCAGGTATTATGAAAAACCTTATGCTCCCATTCAGTTATACGCGATCCATCAGAGTCATCTTTTGTATCACGAATATAATCATTAACATATTTCTTTATCTTTCTTATCAACCAGATCTTTTTCCTGTAGGCATAAGCTGGTGTTAACGGGATTCTTCTGTTAAATAATTTTTTCTCTTTTGAAGGAATGAAGAGGAAGCACTTGATTGCAAAAATATACAGAAATCCAACCAGCATATTCACAACTATGAAAATAAGTGGTTTTATAACTATCATCATATTCTTCCCTGATCGTACAGTTCAACAAAATACTCTATTGAACGATTATAGGTTTTTTCAGCATCTACGGGGAAATAATAGGCTGGAAGCTCATTCATGGAACGGTGAAATTTTATACAATCACAACAGATACCTTTATTACTGCAGGGATAAGTACAATTGCAGTCCCCCTGATTTCTGTTTTGATTTTTGCATTCCATCAGCACTCCTCACATTACTTTCTATAGTTTAATCAAAATTTACAACTATTTTTGTCAATATTTAAGGTTTTATCATATAATAATTATTTACATGACACTTTGAAATTTGCCATTTCTTTTAACTTATAGATGAGTATGATTATTTATTCAGTTACAAAATATTTATCAAGCCAGTCCAAAGTGTATTGAATATCTTCCGGAATGGGTGCTTCTACCTTGATAATTTCTTTTGTTATTGGATGTTCAAATTCTAATTTGTAAGCGTGCAGAGCTTGTCTCTTTAGGTGATTTGCCAATAAGTACTTCACTTTTTTCTGATAATGAAATGGAACAATACTGAGAGTTCTTTTCAAAGTCGAATACGTATTATCTCCCAATATCGGGCAATTAATATGAGAGAAATGAACCCTGATTTGATGTGTTCTTCCTGTTTCCAAAATAATTTCAGACACTGAAAAAAAATCATAGTATTTAATAATTTTGTAATGTGTAATAGCATCTCGCCCATCATCAGTTACTGTCATCTTTATTCTATCTCTTTTACTTCTTCCAATCATGGTATTAATTGTATCTTCTGTTTTGGGTGGAATTCCAACTGTTACAGCAAGATATGTCTTTTTGATTATTCTATCCTGAAACATGCGAGATAAAAGGGAATGTACCTTATCATTCTTAGCAACTATCAAAAGTCCGCTAGTTTCTTTATCCAGGCGATGAACAATCCCGGGTCTGAGTGGATCATGCCGCGTAGAAAGTACTTCCTTAAAATGATACATCAGTGCATTTACCAGAGTACCATCGGATATTCCGGCACCCGGATGTACAACAAGTCCAGCAGGTTTATTGACAATTACTATATCATCATCTTCCCAAATAATATCAAAAGGGATATTCTGTGGCTTTATTTCTACTTCATCCTTTGGTGGAATTGTGATTTCGATAATATCCGAACTTGTTAGTTTATGATTTTTTTTAACAACCTTACCATTTACCAGAATTGCTTCATTTTTTAGAAGTTTATCTATAAATGAACGTGAATATAACTTTTCCAGATTAAGACTCACTAGATATTTATCAATTCTCTGTTTTTCATTTTCTTTATATTCAATTTTCATATTATTTTATTTATAATTCTTCCTCTTTAGTCTGTTTCCTTTTTTCAAGATTTTTTATAGCAATTATTGCACCAGTCGGCTGTCCGCTTGCATCACGTATCAAAGCACTATTTAGTATTACATGACGTTTCAGAGAAGGAACAAAAAATTGTTGTGGTTCCTGTTTTGTCCGTGATTTTAGAATATTTAATGTATATTTTTTAATGTTATTTTCTATTTCAGGCGGGAAATTAGTTTCAATTATATTAGATTTATCATGTAAAGCTGGAAATGTCTCAGTAACTTTTTCATTCATATACACGAAATTACCCTTAATATCAACAATTGCAAATCCGTCATCAGTAAGATTCAAAATTGAGACTATGCGATTATGATGTTCCACTATTTTCTCTTTTTTTAAAGTATCGAAGTTAAGAATTGATTTCAGCATATCTTTTAGAAGTGATATCACAATAAGGAATTCTTTTCCGATAGTAGTTTTGTTATTGTCAGGATCAATATCTATGGTGTAAATACCTTGAGTTATATCCTTGATTATATTGTGGATCTCTGTAAAAGCTTTATGAAGAAATACAGGAGTATAGAAAATTATTGTAAGTGCTAAAATAAATTGTATGAACAAACTAATAAATATTGTATTCTGAAGATCTAATTTCATCTGCATATAACTGTTTGCATTATTGATCAAATGAAGAATTATACCAGCTTGAAGAATTGTAACGATGAAAATTAAGATGATCAAAAGCCTGATTTTACCTATAAATGATAATTTCATAATTCTATCCTTTTTTACTTGTTTCTTCTATAAGTTCATCAATTTTACTTTTAGGTCCGATAAGCACTAGAACGTCGTCATCATTGATCACGTCATTAGCACCGGGCATATCGTTAATTTCATTACTAATGACATTTTCTCCTTCTTCCGTTACGCTCTGTACTGTATATTTAATTGCAATTATATTAACACTTTTTTCAGTTGGAAGAGCAAGCTGCTGTAAAGTTTTTCCAACCCATTCATCAGGTACAAGCAGTTCCACAACACTATGGCCGCTGGAAAGATCTACATACTCCATAACACTACTTGAGATAAGAGAATTTGCAAGCTGCTTACCGATTTGTTCTTCCGGGAAAATAATATTATGAACTCCCAGAAGTTCCAAGATCCTGGCATGAACTTTGCTATCTACTTTTGCATGTATATTGCTGACTCCTATTTTTTTTAGGAGAACAGTTGTTAAGACACTTACTTCAATGTTATTCCCTATCGCCAGAATAACTGCATCAACATCCTGTATCCGATTCATCTTTAATGCTTTTTCATCTGTACTATTTAAATGAATAGCAACACTCACACGTCCGGTAATTTCATCAATTGCCGCTTTATCATTATCAATTGCAATTACTTCAGCACCTCTATCAAAGAGAGTAGTAGCAACATTCATCCCAAATTTACCAAGCCCGATTACTGCAAATTTTGCCATAAATACTCCTTATGCAACACAGATACGTTCATCTGTGCAAACACTAATTATATAATACACATTCATGTGTGAACCAGAAATTTAGCCAATATTAATTTTTTCTTGAGTATATGTAAAGTAAGATTTATCTTTAGTTTGTGAAATTGCAAACATTAAAGTTAGCGGACCTACTCTACCTAAATACATCAACAAAATTATTATAGTCTTTCCTGCATTAGACAAGCTTGAGGTAATTCCCATGGAAAGCCCTACAGTTCCAAATGCAGAAATTGCTTCAAATAAGATTTTTTCAAAGGAAAAAGGTTCAAGCAGAAAAAGTAAAAAGACCATAAATATAAGAAATACAATTGAGGCAGTTATTAACGCCATCACCTTCTTAATAATGTCTTCTGATACTTTTCTTTTGAATATATTCACATCCTTATGTCCCTGGAACATGGCAATAACAGCAACAAATACAACAACAAGAGCTGTAGTTTTAATTCCACCGCCTGTAGAACCAGGTGAAGCACCAATAAACATCAGTACATCTGAGATCAAGGAAGATCCCCTGCTCAAATTTGCTGTGTCAATCGTATTGAATCCTGCCGTTCTTGTAGTAACAGATTGAAAGTATGAGGCATAAATCCTGTTAAAAAAGCTGAAACCTTTCATCTCATTATTGTATTCTGATATAAAAAAAGATAAAGTTCCTACTAACAATAATATAAAAGTTGCAGTTAATACGATCTTTGAATGCAGTGTTAATCTTTTAAAACGAAATTTTTCTTTTATTATTCTTTGGATATCCTTAAGTACCGGGAATCCAATTCCTCCCAGAATTATCAATGCAGTTATTACAAAATTAATTGTAAAATTGTCATAATAGCGCATCAGGCTATCAGTATACAGACAGAAACCAGCATTACAAAAGGCAGAAATAGAATGGAAGAGCGAATGATATATCGCCTGATTAACCGAAAATGACTTAGCAATATATGTAAAATATAATACCAGTGTACCGAGTAATTCTAAAGTAACGGTAACAATTACAACATTCTTAATCAAACTTACCATATCCAGTTGACTTGATTCACCTACAACATTCTGCATAATTGATTCTCGTTTCAAGCTTAATCTCTGTCCTAATATTATTGCAAATGCACTTGAAATTGTCATAATTCCCAATCCGCCAATTTGGATTAGAGTAAGGATTATTACCTGTCCGAAAAGTGTAAAATGCAATCCAGTATCATATACTATTAATCCTGTTACACAAGTAGCAGAAGTGGAAGTAAATAGAGCTCCCAGAAGCGAAGTTTCCTCACCAGCAGTAGTTGCGTCAGGAAGCATAAGTAATAATGTACCTATAAATATTGTAAGTAAAAATGTCAGCATTACAAGCACTGGTGGATTATCGGAGATATTTTCAATAAAAGTACTTTTTGAATTAGCTACAGTTTTTAAATTAAACAGAGAAAAAGTTTGTCGTCCAATAAGATAAAACTGAAAAACCCTGTCTGAATCTTCGATGATCAATCCGATAAGAATGAATATAATATCAGGGAGAAGATTTAGTAATCGTTGTATTGTAATTCCGTTTCTCAATAGCCTGTAACATATATACATAGATAAGAATATAATAGATATCTGCGTATATAAATGAAGAACAGATTTATTAAGATTTGTTAATCTTAATAAAAGAAATTCAATATTAGCAATTGCAAAAAGTGTGAGAATTACAATTGCAATTTTCTGAATTTTGTCCCTTTTTAATTCAATCATGTTCTCTTTTAACGATTTTTTTTAAACATCAAGTGCTTTGATAATATTTGCTTGAATAGTATCAATAGGATCATCTGCATTAACTCGGATCAGTTTTCCCTCTTCATTAAAATAAGTTATTACTTCAGATGTTTCTTTATAAAATTTTTCAATCCTTTTTTTAATCGCATCTTCATAATCATCATCTCTTTGAACTATTTTTCCACCACAAACATCACAGATCCCTTCAACCTTTGGTTTATGATAAAGAAGGTTATAATCTTTTTTACAATCAATGCAATTTCTTCGAGATGAAACTCGCTCTATAGCTTTTTCATCAGATAGGTCTAAAAGTATAACTTTATCAATAGTAAAGTTTTTTTCCAGGAACCTGAGTTGTTCCATATTTCTTGGGAATCCATCTAGTATTGATCCCTCATCCACTTTTGCTAAGGCATCCTCGACTATTTGAAAAACATACTTATCAGGAACTAGTTCACCTGCATCCATAAATTTTTTTGCGATAATTCCTAATTCTGTTTTATTCTCAAAGTTCTCGCGTAAAAGATTACCTGTAGTAATATGTTTCCAGCCAAATCTTTCTTCAAGAAGTTTTGCCTGTGTTCCTTTCCCACATCCCTGTATACCTATTAATAAAATATTCATAATATCTCCTAAATTCATAATAATATGGAAAATTATTTTACTATAATCAATCGTCAAGTTTTACATTTTTGTAATATCTAATCTTATTTGCGAATTATATAAAATAATTGACCAATTTAAGTTCATTCCTTGAATAACATTTATGAAAAGAATAGTTATTACGGGAGCTAACGGATTCGTTGGCAGTTCATTAGCAAATAAACTTTTAAAGTCAGGCAATGAAGTTACCTGTCTAGTTAGATCAGGTTCTAATACTAAATTACTAGAAAACAAAAAAAATATCTTATATATTAATTACAAAAATGTTAATGAAATTAAAGAAATAATAAAAGATAAAGATGTGCTAATACATACTGCAGCT
>Ga0307992_1000616_pt1 | contig 22253 bp, 20 predicted proteins | sample EllFjometagen133_FD_203162 | JGI IMG/M metagenome (GOLD analysis project Ga0307992, IMG submission 203162) | Marine microbial communities from Ellis Fjord, Antarctic Ocean - #133 | ecosystem: Environmental > Aquatic > Marine > Unclassified | place: Southern Ocean | collected 2014-10-08
AAACACTTACAGCTTCAGGGATAAGATTATGAAATTCAAGCGCCTTTTCCAAGCTGATATATGATGGCCTTTTTAGACAAGCAGCTAAATAGGGTTCATAAACTGCAACTTTCCTATAGGCGGGTGACAATAGATAAATTCCTCTTCGCAACTGCACAACCTTGCCTGTTTTCTGCCACCGGCTTAGCTGCACCCTGATATCGTCAGGCAAAACATCACCACCCAAGAGGTTATCCACCTCAATAATAGGCAAATCCTTAACTGTATTTACAAAATCATCCCATTTCATACCATTAATTTATCATATTTGATAAGATAATGCAATAGATTAATAAAAATAATTAAATATCCCTTTCTTACGGTTTAATAAATAAAAAACTAACTAAAAAACAACCGCTGCCTAAAACCTCAAAAATGTCTTTGGTAACCTGCACTAGATAGGCAGTAGATGGCATGCTTTCATTAACCGATAAATAAAAGCCTAGTAAAAGTACAACAATAAAGGCATTAATCCCAGCTATAAAATATGTATAGCTTGCTCTCTCTTCAGCAAGCTTTGAATTCAGTATAAGAATAACTAGCAACCCTAAGATTACAAATACAAAATCAATAATAAAACCAGGCTGTTTATACAGTTTCAACCAGGGAGCATACTCCATGCTTAAATTAATATACTTAATCCCATCATGTAGAAACCAGTTGCCGATAATATTATCAAAGTCAAAAAACTTATTTAGTGTAGTTAATAAAAATACCACCCAGACAAAGTGCCAGCTGAAAGATTTCAACCTAAAGGCCACATTTATTAAGGCAAGTGTTGCAAAAAACAGTAAAACACAGGTAGCTGAATTTAAGACAAGCTGTAAATTAGTCATGGATATATTCCTTATATTTAGTTTCTATAAATTCCCTCATATTTTTCTTAAATGATTCTTTATCGAATTTAAGGGCATGCTCTCTTATCGCGACTGAGTTATAATCAGACGCGTTAAACTCTTTAACCGCCTTAACTAAAGCTTCTTTAGTTTGAGGGTAAAAGAATTTACCTGTTCTATTTTTGTCCGAGGCCTCGCCTCGGACATTATCTACTACGGTTTCTAAAACTCCGCCTTTACCATAAGCTATTACCGGCCTGCCTGAAGCCTGAGCCTCAACCGGAATAATTCCGAAATCTTCTTCACCTGTATAAATAAGAGCCTTAGCTCCTTTATAATAATCAGCTAAACCTTGATCATCTATTCTACCCAAGAACTCTATATTACTAGAAGCCATAGCCTCCAACTTAGTTTTATCAGTGCCTGAGCCGATAATCTTTAAGGGTAGCCCCAGCTCATTAAAGGCTGAAACCGCTACATCTATTCTCTTATATTCCCTTAATCTGGAGACAACTAAATAATAATCACGTACTTCACCTACACTAAACTTCGAAACCTCCACCGGAGGATATATAACCTCAGCTTCTTTATTATAAAACTCTTTAATCCGCTTAGCTACATTAAAAGAATTGGCAATAAAGTAATCTACATGCCTGGATGAATTAATATCTATCTTCTTTAAGTATTTAATTACATAAGGTAATAACTTTAATAAGACCCCATGAATACTTTCCCTCTTAACATAATCCTCATACATCCAGATAAATCTAGCCGGCGTATGACAATAACAGATATGACATGTTCCAGCACTTATTCTCAAGCACTTCGCAAAAGAACTAGATGAAGATATAACCAGATCATATTCATTTAAATTAAATGTCTCAAAGGCCGCGTGATATAAAACCAGGTATTTCTTAAAGTGCTTAAAAATACCAGGCAGCTTCTGCATAAATGAGACCCTGATATCCATTTCTTTAAAACTAGAGGGCATATGCTCTCTATCATAGATAGAAGTATAGATAGGAGCCTCAGGGTACATTGAATGTAAGACTTCAACTACCTTCTCTGCTCCCCCATACTGATTTAAAAAATCATGAACTATGGCTACTGTCATACTATAAAACCTTTATATTATATCACCGCGGCGGTGATACAATGGTTAGATGCTTCAGCTTCTTAGGCGCTAAAGGCTGGCCCCCGTCTTCCTGTCATATCTTTTATCCATTCAGGGAAAAATATATCGCCGAACAGGATGCTCCCATTATCTTTTTCTATGATTTGTTTATCAGTTAAAGCCTTTATTATTTTCTGTAGAGAAGAAGCTGTTTCAAGATTATTCCGTAATATAAAATCTTTGCCATAGATATTTTCAGGATGGTCTAAAACAAAAGCAACTAAAAAATTTCTCTGCTTCGCGCTTAGCGTATCCCACATGTTAGTAAAATTCGCCGCCTGTTCAGTGAGAATTTCACTTATCGCTTCTTTAATATGCGATTTCACCACCTTACCCGAATCCCGAGCTATCTTCCATACTGTATAGCATAATTGCTGAGTATGGTAAGGGTGACATTTTGTGACATTCAATATCTCATCTATGATGTCTCTGCCCGCGATAACATAGGTTTCTTTAAATCTCTTTTCTATCCACGGAGAAAATTTTTCCGCGGGTATACATTTCAGGGAAAACACTCTGCCGCTATTGTAAAATGGACGGGATTTGCTCTGAAACATTTTACGCATAAGATGATATTTTGAACCCTGAAAAACATACGCGACGTTCTTGTGAAACTGGAAAACGGAACGCATGCTCTTCTCTATTTCATACTTTTTCTGAAAATTATTGATCTCCTGGAATTCATCGAAACATACCACGGCCTTTTTTTTCTTTTTTGCGGCATAATTCGAAATTGCCTCAAAGAGGTCTTCTAATATGGGTTTTGTATCCGTACGAGTATCATAACTAAACTCAAAATCAGCAGTTTGGTCCTGACGGATAATTATCTTAGGCAATATCCGCGGAAGAAGTTTTTTTACAGCCTTAGCTATTTTTTCAACACCACCTTCCATGCTGTCAGCAATAGCTCTGGCGTAAATATCTATAAATTTATCCCTTGATGCTGCCATAAATAAATCTATATAAACCGTTATCAAGCCTTCATTTTTAAGCTCTAAAAGCACTTTTTTAATAAGGGACGTTTTGCCATACCTCCTCGGAGACCAGATAATTATATTTTGACCGTTTTTAATATCCTCTTTTAATTCCTTTACTTCCCTTTCCCTGTCAGTAAAAAACTTACCGCTTACCGTTTTGCCGTAAAAAAATGGATTAGCCATTGCGATTTCCTCTCATTATACCAATTAGTATTATACTTTTTAGTATAATACCATAAAACACGACATTACACAAATATATTTACCTAATCCCATTGTCCCACCTCGTAGGTGGGACAATGGTTATCTTTTATACTATCATTTCGCATAATGATTAAACTAAATGATATACATTCCGTCAAATGATTGGACAAGATGATATACATTTTGTCAAATGATTAATCAATATGCTATGCGGGCTATTGTTTTCTTCTTAAATCCAATTCATTAGACACAAATCTATTTTAGTAGATTAAAAAACCATTCAATTTCACAAATAACTTTTTCGTACTCAGCATTTCTTATTTATCATCAGCATATTAGTCCACCTCCGAGGTGGTGAAACTGGTATTCTGCGAATACCACCGCGGCATTACAATGGTTATTTGTTCGAGGCCTCGCCTCGAACACTACTAAATCTTGAACTATGGCTATTTTCATACTATAAAACCTTTATACTGTATCACCGCGGCGGTGATACAATGGGTCTGTTGGAGGCCTCGCCTCGAACACTACTAAATCTTGGACTATGGCTATTTTCATAAGCGTGACAACACATCCTCTATTTCTTTGACCTTATCTTTAATATTAAAATCTTCTTCAATAGTTCTTCTGGCATTCTCACCTAATCTTTTAGCTAATTCTTTATCATCCAATAAGCAAGTAATCTTATCAGCTAACTGACTACTGTTTCCAGGAGCATATAAGAAACCATTCTCATTATCTTTTATCATTTCTACTATACCACCAGCCTGAGCTGCAATAACCGCTAAACCTGAGGCCATGCCTTCAGCTACACTTAAACCGAAAGGCTCTGGAATTATAGAGGCATGAACTAAAATATCCGCCTCCTGTAAAAATTCAGGAATATCCTCTACAAAATCACAGATATACATCCTATTAGATATCTTATATTTATCTTCAATAATTGTTTCTATTTCATCTCTATATGTATCTTCCCCGAATAAAACACTGCCCGCTATATAAAAATTAACATCATCTCTATGCTCAAGAATCTTTCTGGCTGCTTCTATAAAGATTTTCTGGCCCTTCCAGGGGGCAATTCGCCCTACCATAACCACCCTCTTTGAATGCGAGGTGTTATGATGAATGGTATATTTATCAACATCTATTCCATTTAAGACTACAACTGCTTTGTCCTTCTGCCCGCCTGCTCTCACAAAAGATCTTTTTGTGGACTCTGAATTACAGATTACCTTTTTAGCAAATAACCTTGAAAATAAGGCTATAAGCCTAGCTAACCCTTTAGAAAAATACTCAGCACTTAATCTATCATGCATAAACCAAACACAGGGAACCCCGCTCATCTTGGCCGCAAGTGAACCGTAGATATCAGATTTAATAGAATTAGTATAAACTATATCAATTTTATTCTCTTTAATATATTTACATAGAACCCTAGCATAACTATAATAATGCTTTAAATCCATAAAAGCACTTCTCTTATACTGTTCTTTCCTTCTCTCTATTAATTCTTTAGGAAGTTTAATTACCTCAACATCTATTTTTTCTTCAAGTAATCTTTCATGCAAAAAGCCATTCTGACCTAAAACAACCTTAATATTGAACTTATCCTTATCAACTTCCTTTAAAACACTTAATAAGTATATCTCTCCACCACTAGGCTTAGACATATGATCCAAAAATAATATATTTTTAACTTGAAAACTCATCATAAATCTCCCTGTTTGTCCGAGGCTTCGCCTCGGACAGAATAAAGCTCATCATAAATATCCTTAACCATTTTGGTTGTTTTAGCCCAGGTATAATTCTTTAGGGCATATTCTCGGCCGCGCTTAATCATTTCATCTCTGGTCTTCTCATCATTCATAACACTCATAATAGCATCCCGCAATTTACTAACATTACCCTCTCTAAAGACTATGCCACATCCAGCCATAACCTCTGGAATTGAGCCACTATCACTTCCTATAACCGGCACTCCATACATAAAGGCTTCAGTAATCATTCTGCCAAACTGCTCTTTCCATTTACGAGTAGTCCTTGAGGGTGCCACTAAGACATCCATCTTAGCATAATACTTAGGCATATCAACTCGAGCTACCGCACCCGTAAACTCTATTTTATCTGCTATATTTCTAAATTTAGTCATTTTTGTAATTCTATCCCTTAACAAACCATCACCTACTATAAGTAGTTTATAATCCCTGCTTAACTGATTACAGGCATTAACTAAATCTATTATACCTTTTTCTTCAACCAACCTACCCACAAAACCAACTGTAAAAACCGCACCCCTATCCCGCTTCACCTCATCAGAAACATCTAAGCCTAAAGGCACAACCGAAATCTTACCCTTATATCCCTTAGCCCTTAAGACATCCTCTGCTCCTTCACTACAGGGATAACAGTAATCAGCATTCTTAAAAGTAAACCTCTCAATAAACCTAAAAGGCATTGGATACTTTTTATTTATATTTTGTGCTGAATAGAACATAACCTTACTTCTTCTTAAAAACATCATCTTAAACAATAAAACCTGTAATGTAGTTAAACTCCAGGGCTCCTCATAAACATCAATTATATCAGGCTTAATCTGCCATAATAACCTATAAACACCCCAGATATAAAAACTTAAAGCCGTATGATTAGTAAATAAAGTTAAACCCTTATATATTCCATACCTCTTATCATAATCTTTCTCTAAATATACCGTACGTGATTCCTCCCGCCACCAGTAAGGAGATAATAAACTTATCTCTAAATCAGTATTCTTAGATAATTCCTCAATGCGCCTTTGATTATTTTTAGTTACAAAGTGATGCCCGATGATTAATACTTTCATTTTTTATTCTTCTTTATTTTTAAAACTTCATTATAAACAGACAAAGTTTTTTGGACAATATCTTTAGATGTATAATTTAAAATTATTCTCTTTGCATTTTTTGCAATATGCTTCCTTAATTCACAATTGTCTAAAATGAAATCTATTTTATCAGCTATTTCTTTATAATCGGTTGGATCCTTCAATAATAGTGCGCTTTTTTTATCTTCAAGAATTTCACTTATTCCACAATACTTTGAATCGCTAACAATGACAGGCACATCACAAGCAATCGCTTCCTGAACAACGAGAGCCCAAGGATCGTATAACGTTGGAAAGATGAACAAATCAGATGCCTTATAAAAAACTTCAATATTTTTAATCTTCCCTAGCCATTTTATCTTATTTATAATTCCGAACTGTTTACTTAATTCCAGAAAATACTTATTCTTCATCTCTCCTGCAACCAATAATGTATAATTTTCATGCCTTAATACAGATAAAGCATGAAGCAAATATTGCAATCCTTTTCGCTCGAAGTCACCCACGAAAAACAAAACAAAATCATCCTTTGCTATATTAAGTTTATTTCTAATGAGTTGTTTATAGTGGACTCTATTAACAGAATTAAACTTCTCACTATCTAGTCCATTGTAAATTACAGATATAGAATCAAGTGCTTTACTGTAAAAATTAGATATTTCCTTTTTTGTCTTACCAGATACTGCAATTACATGTTTGCTATATTTATCAGAAAATATAATTTTTTCCATTAAACTTATTATGAAATTAAATAACCTATAATAAATCTTTTTGTAAAAAGTCTCGTGTCTATAAACGTCCTCTTTCATCTTTTTTCTGTAAGCTTCGTGGCAGAAATGTGCAGTAATAACATCCTGACGTAATAAAGCTACTTCATGAGCATGAACTATATCAAAATCACTTAATTTAATTTTTAAGCTAGCAATTAAGAAAAATATCGGAATTCTTATTAAATTAATATGTGGTACAGTGGGAACATAATGAAAAATAACTTTATTACTTTTAACATCATCAGAAAAAGTATTAGCAAATATATGCATTTCATGATCATTAGATAGTAAATCTGCAATGCGACTTGCATTTTTACCATGACCATGAATTTTATTATAATCTAATAGGACTTGAGCTATTTTCATGTTTCTTTCTCTTGCAACAGCAACCTATAAAGGTTTTCTGTTTTTCTTGCCATTTTATCTGCGCTAAATAAACTAGTTGCCCTTTTTTGTCCCGCAATAGCTAATTTCTTAGCAAGTTCTCTATCTTTAAATAACGAACTAATAGCGCCTGCTAAAGCTTTTGAACTTGCTTTTTCAACTAGTATTCCACTATCATCTCCTATAACTTCCTTAGCTCCTTCTGTTTTAGTAGCTATAACTGGTTTACCTGAAACCATTGCCTCAACTAAAGTTAAACCAAATGATTCCTCTAAGCTCGGCAGGACAAATACATCTATTTTTTTTAAAAACTCCTCTATATCATCTATATATCCTAAAAACTTAACTTTATCTGTCAACCCTAAATTATTGACTTTTTGTTTTAATAATTCTTCTTCAAGGCCAGAACCAGCGATTAAGTATTCAGCATCTGGAAATTTTATTAAAACATCCGGCATAGCATCTATAAGATATCTTATGCCCTTTTCTATAGATAGCCTGGACACAACACCAATTTTATAGCCATTACTTTCTTTTATTTCTTTCGGGTTCAAATCTGTGCCATTATAGATAGTAATAATTTTATCTATATCAATTTTTTCTCTTTTAATAATGCTTTGCCGTACGGCTTCAGAAACAGCAATAAGTCTTTTGTTCAATAAATTAATAAATTTATAACCTAATAAATTGCTAATTCTTTCAAAGGGATTTTTCGAAAATGCATGATATGTTTTTACAAAATGCCTTGTGGTAATTATATTTTTAATACCTGACAACATAGCTGCTAAAGTTCCAAGAAAAGCAGATTTACCTAAATAATTATGCACAATATCTACATTCTCATTTTTTATAACCCATATCAATCCAAATAAACTTTTTAAGCTAAAAATATGACTGAAACCTATATTAACTACTTTAATCTTTAAATCTTTAAACTTATCATTTAAACTACTCTCTTTAGGACAAGCAACAATAACATCGAATTTTTCTCTTAAATATTTACATAACGTTAAAAGTTGCCTCTCGGTACCTGCTAATTGATATGTGCAAATTGTAAACAATATCTTATGCTTCTTCATGGCTCTCCCCATATATACCTTGTAAAGCTAAGGCAACACCGACTATCATCATAAAAAGGTTCCCGTTACCACGACCTACAGAGTTATGAAACATATTTCCAAACAAAAAAGCTAATGAGGCCGAAAACATAGCGAGAAAATATACGCCATATATATTTGAAAATGTAGAATTATGCCAAAGCCGACTTAAATACATTGCAGCAAATGACAGAAAGAAAACTAAAGCAATGAGACCTCTCTCTGATGCAATAGCTAAATACACATTATGCATTTCAGCTCGAATTTTAGGACCACCTTTGGTTTCTACAACTTCATTATATCTAATAGCTTGATTCATCCCTACACCAAGAAAAGGATGCGCTTTAATCATGCCTAATGCATTTTTATATTGATCAATTCTGCCACCCGAAGTATCCTTCTCATCTGATGTAAATGTTTCAAATCTATCACTTATCTGCTCCGGCATGTAAAAATGTCCAACTATTAATAATGCAAAAAGTGTTACTAATCCGATTATCAATGATCTCTTTAAGCCAACCTTTATAGATATAATTGAGATACCAACAAAGGCAGCCAACCAACCAGCCCTAGATAAAGTAGTAAGCAAAGTAGCACCACTTAAAGCAAGTAATCCCATCAATAGAGCCTTTTTAGTTTTATTGTTTTCAGCTAAATATAACACATATGATACTGGAATAATCATAGCGAGATATATACCAAAAGCATTGGGATGACCGGCGATAGATGTTGAGCGAGTGCCTATAATTAAACCTTCATAAATACCATATAAGGAAAACAATCCACAAAAAATGGCCAATATCCACAAAATATTTTTTATTTGTTTAATGTTCTTTATTAAATCGAAGATCAAATATGGAATAATAACATAATATTCAATAGTCTGAATTAATTCAAAAAAACTGCTCATTTTATTTAATGAATTATAAATAGACAACCCACTGAATAATGTAAATAAAATAAGCAATACAAATAGTTTATCTTTGACAACAGCATATTTTTTTTCATATGCTAATTTTCTAAATATCCAACTGATAAATACCATAATAATAACAATGTCAGCCAATGTCATTTTAAATGGCAAACCTGGTACAGTATATCTACCAATAGGAACTACAGCAGCAAGAATATACAAGCCAAGTTCCGGCTTTGTAAATATTACTAAAGTTGAAATAATTCCAGTAAAAATGCCAATTGCTATTAACGCTGAGCTATAAACACTTACTACTACAAGCCCCATGGCCAAAACAAATGAAGCGCATATGGCAAGCAATTTGTTATTTTTTAAATCACTGAAATCAATCATTTAATTAATCCGAACTGATACATAATTAAATATTTGCTCTGCATTAATTTACTCTTTAATTCTTTATTTCTATTGTTAAATAGTAACAGTAAGCTAAAAATTACAATTCTTACACATGATAAAATAAATGCAAAACTTAAATATATAAAATAATAAATAAAATTATTATGCTTTTTGATTAATAAATTAGTTCCTCTTATGTGCGAAATAACATCTTTTTCCTTAATTTGTTTTTTAGTTACTCCGCCCAAATGTATTATAGAAAATCCTGGGTGGAATACTGTTTTCCAGCCTGCTTTTTTAGCTCTCAAAGCATACTCAGATTCTTCAGCATTCAAGAAAAAGTCTTCATCTAATAAACCTATGCCATTAAACAGGGCTCTTTTAACTAAAAAGAATGCACCTATAACAAAATCAACTTCTCTAATTTCATTATGCTTCCAATTTCGATAATCCCCAAATAACTGACTATCAGGAAATAATTTCGTCAAAGATGAATAATGTGTAAACATTTCCCACATACTCGGAAACTTGTAACATGATAATTGCAATGAACCATCTAGATTATTTATTCTGCAGCCCAAAATACCAATATCTAAATTATTCTCCATAGAATCTATAAGATTGCTAAAATTTCCTTCTTGCAAAAGAGTGTCATTATTGAGAAGTAGAATATATTCTCCTTTTGCAATCTTGATCCCTCGATTATTTGCCCTAGAAAACCCTAAATTCTCTACATTCTTTATAATAGCAACCTCGCGAAAATCAGCAGAGATAGCATCAACGCTTCCATCTTTAGAGCCATTATCAACAACAATAATCTCAAAATCTATACTCTGCAATCTACTATATATAGACTCTATGCAATCTAATATAATTTCTTTACCGTTATAATTTACTATTATTATTGATAACTTCATTTAAATAAATTCCTCATTTTAATCTGCAGTTTAATAAACAAAACACATAAATTAATATTCAATTTCGCTAAAAATAAAATTAAAGAACTATTTAAACCTTTAGATTTTAAATTCAAAACTTTTTCACTATATTTAATTACATTTGCTTTATCTTTTAAAAACGCATATTCCGTAGCAAGTGTATAATAATGATTTGCTAATACGTCTGGATGAACCCTTAAAGATTCGCTATGTTTTTTTAAAATATACTCTCTACTTTTTATGCGGTGTGCTATGTTATCATTTGCTCCATCAATACTGGCTTGCATAGTTACTAAAACTTCATCATTATATCTAAACTTGCAGATATTTGATAATCTGATAAAGAAGTCCCAATCTTCTAAAGCTGGCATATTTTCATCTAAATAACCGCATTTATCTAAGCAACGTCCCTTAAGTAGCACACCCTGCAAAGTTGTAAAATTCTCCCCTAAAAGCTCAAATTTAACTTCTTCTTCTCTAATCACTCTTGAGGGAATATATGATATATTATTACCAGCTAATCTCCGGCACTTACAATAAACAAGTCCATAATCATCATCTAAACCACTGAGCACGTCTATTTGCCTCTTCAAATAATTCTTATACCACTCATCATCTGAATCTAAAAAAGCTATATATTTTCCCTTAATCTGTTTAAGACCCATATTTCTGGCAACTACTTGTCCAGAATTATCTTTACTCTTTATGCAATTAATCCGCTCATCCTTAAAAGAACTAATAATATCAACAGTATTATCAATTGAGCCGTCATCAATGATAAACAACTCAAAATTACTATAAGTCTGACTTAGTATACTTTTTACAGCTCTTTCGATTACTTGAGCACGATTATAAGTTGGTAATATTATACTTACTAAAGGTTTAGTTGACATGTTTACCTTTTTTTATATTCAAAAAATAAATCTGCTTATATTTGTTAATCAAAATAAATACTAAAAAACCAAGGGCTAATATAAATTCTGCTGGCTCTTGATCACTCCCAATATTAAATGGCGTACCCTTCATTCCGTACGTGGATACACAGTCAATATATAAATAACAAGCAAAAACTGGTATAAAATAAAACATCAAATACCACTGGGGCATCATAAAACTAATGAAATCATTATACTTTTTCTTAAGTTTTCTAGGAATTAACATCCATGAGAAAGATCCAAAAAGGCCAATTAAAATATAAAGTTTATGATGTATGTAAAATTGAAATGTCCTTATATTATGCACTGTAATTTCTTTTTGATAATTATGTTCTTGTAAATACTCAGGAGTTGAAATATTAAATATACGCTGACCCCAGCTGATTTCTTCCATAGCTATAAATAGAAAGCATAGAGATAAAAGAATATATATTATCCCATATAGCTTAAATTTTCTTCTATGAAAATTACGTCCTATTAAAAAGGCGATAACTGACGCTATAAAATAGGCCAAGCTTTGACTATATTCAATCAAAGTATCTTCCTGGATCATACTAGTATAAGTTGAGCTGAGCTTCACTTTCATAAAAAGAAAGAACATAAGCAAGAATATTGGAAAGATAAAAACTATTTTCTTAATGATTTCTTTTTTATCTAATATATATGGATAAAAATTAGGTTCATTTCTCATTATTCTTTACTATCCTTTCATAAATTACTAAATACTCTTCTGTAATTTGAGCCCAATTAAACTTTTGCACTTCTTCATTAGCAATCCTTCCCATTTCCTTACATTTTATTACATCAGATAATAACGTCTCCAAAGCACCCTTGAATTCATTAATATTTTCTGTATTAATTTTGATTCCAAATGTATTATTTACAAACTCTTTAGTGCCGCCGTTATTTGTAAAAATAATAGGTTTCCCTGCTGCCATTGCTTCTAAGCAGACAATTCCAAAGGGCTCTAAACGAGATGGCATAACAAAAAAATCACAACCTTTAAATAGGGAAACATTCATTTTTCTATCAGCAGGCCCTAAAAGCTTAACTCTGTCCTCCAAACCTAATGTTTTAATAATCAAGGTTAACTCTTCTTCATAATCACCCTTGCCGCTAATCAGTAAATCAATATCTTTATATTTATCTGCTATTTTAGAAAATGCTTTAATCAACAAATCAAAACCTTTTTTATAAACAAGCCTTCCAGTTGCATAAATATAGGGCTTACTATGCTCATATGGCTCAGTTCCTTTGAATTCACCTAAATCTACTCCATTATAAATAACACTGCACTTACTCCTATCCCCTCCAAATCTCTCTATTGCATCATTTAGAGTATAATTAGAATTAGCTGTTACCCACTCGGCCTCTTTCATTAATTTCCTTAGTGTCCAACGTAAAATTGATGATTTATTATAAATATCATAATCATCCATTACAGTTTCACCTTGCAAGGTAACAACTAACTTAAACTTAAGTATTCTCTTTGCCAACAAGGCATAGAAACCGTTTGAACTTGCACACTGAATATTTACAATATCAGGATTCATTCTCTTCAAATAGTTACAAAACTTAATAAAAGTAATTGGAAATATGGTAATAAACTTTAAAATAGAAACTATGTTTGTGCTTGGAAGGATAAAATTAAACCTATTAATTTCAACATCATCTATTATTTCATGGTTACTTAAGCTTGCAGGCCACTGACTTGTGGCAACGCAAGAATCATGCCCCTTATCATTATAGGCGACGCACAACTTAGAAGTAAGCTCTTCAACCCCACCTATATTTGGTTTATATGAACTACTAATAATAACAATATTCATGTCAATTCCTCTATCCATGCAGGAGCTCTTCCATATCGAGAAAACCATGAATCTACTAAAGCTCTCCAGATAATTTTTAAGTAAATTAATCTAGATCTTTTTTTTTGTCTCAAGGAAGACAAACTCTTACGAGCAATATATTTATAAAAGTAATAGGGCGCAAAAACAAACCAATGCTTGCATTTTCCATGTTTTCGCATAAATAATAGAATATTTCTAATTCCATAATATGTCTGCAAAGGAGCGCCATGCCCACCAATTGATTGCGAAACTTTATGCCATATTCTTGCTTGAGGCACTAATCTCACACAAAACCCACTATTTTTTGCTCTTATGCAGAAATCTGAATCTTCATACCAAGCAAAAAATCTCTCATCAAATAAACCTATTTTTTCAAAAACTTCGCTTTTAATCATAATAGCTGAGCCTGTGATATAATCTACATCTTCTATATCATCATATTGACCTTTATCTTTTTCACACACACCCATATGAACACTTTGTCCTGTAAATAAATTTATCTTGCCACCGGCAAAACAAATAGTATTTGGCTTATCAAAAAAATAATTTTTAGGACCAACTATTCCTATACTAAAATCTTGCTCAGCTAATTTTACTAGTTCATTAATACAATTAGGATCAATTACTACATCGCTATTAACCAAAAATACATAGTCAGCTTTATTGTTCAAGGCTTTCTTTATACCAACATTGTTTCCTCCTGCATATCCCAAATTCTTTTTATTTTCTATTATGTCAATATTTGGAAAACGCTTTCTAAATTCTTTAGCTGAGCCATCATCAGAGCCATTATCTACTATCAAAATTTTAACATTCTGGTATAAAACACAATTTGCAGACTCAATACATTTTATAGTCTCTTTCCTTGTGTTCCAATTTAATATTATTATGTATACCAAAGGAGTCATTATTGCCACCTATTCACTCTCATTTCACATAATTTATTTCCAAGTTTTGTGTGAAAAAAATTATCAAAATACAATATAACAGTGTCGTGGATTCTCTTTCCAAAGAGTGCTAATATATATACCGCAATAAATTTCAACTTATAGGGATATATTTTTATCGCTCTAAGATAAAATAGGCGAGCTTCTTCCATATTGCTCTCACGCTCTAAAATCCAGCGGCCAACTTTATAAAATAAATTAGCACCTTTATATCCACCATCTAACAAAAAGTCTTTATAATATTTAGTTAGTATCTTTTTATAAGCTACTAAACCAGCCTGTTCATTTGCTGTAATGCTATCAGAGGTCACATAGATATTAACTAAAACCTGATTAATAAATTTAAAATCATACAACTTAGATAACCTTAACCATAACTCCCAATCTTGTAAGCGCGGCAAATCGGGATCAAAAAAACCAACTCGATCAAAACAAGAACGTTTAATGAGAGTTGTTGGTAAATCAATGAAATTATGATCAAGGAGATCCTTGTGTATATTGCCTTCCCTGATCCCACAATTTGGTAAATAAGTACATTCATTTTTACCAACATCGATTCTCTTATAGGCACAATAAACAGCACCCACCTCTGCAGATGAATGCTGCAAAATATTAAGTTGTTTATGCAGCTTATCTGGCATCCACTCATCATCACTATCTTGAAACCCAATGTATTTACCTCGAGCTTCTTTCAAGCCCTTATTGCGTGCCGCAGCCGCTCCCATTGTTTTATAACTTTTCATATAAATAATTTTTGGATTATGAAAAGAATAAACTATTTCCTCGGTATTATCTGTAGATGCATCATCAATAATAAGTAATTCAAAATCCTTAAATGTTTGCTTCAAAATGCTCTTTATTGCTCGCATCAATAAATGTGCCCTATTATAAGTAGGCATAATAATTGAAATTAAAGGCTTATCCTCGCTCATTAATCACTCCTTGATATAATTTCTCATATTCTTCTGCAATTGCATTAAAATCAAAATTATTTACTCTCATCAAACCCTTTAAAGAATATTCCTCTCTTAATTCCTTATTCTGTAATAAATCTATTAAGGTATCTGGTAAATGGTTATCATCTGCTATAATTCCATATTTACCATTATCCAATACCTCAATCGCACCTAAGTTGCGAGATGCTACAACTGAGGTTCCGCAAGCCATAGCTTCAATATAAGGGACACCAAAACCTTCATATGTTGAGGGCAAACAAAAAACCCACGCTTGCTGATATAATTCAATTAATTTCTCATTTGAAACTCTTCCAAAATTAGTTATATTTTTACCCTCAGCTGTTTCTCTGGTAACTAGCCATAGTTCTGCGTCAGGCATTTTGGCCCGAATTTGCTTCTTAAATATATCAACCAACATATTTCCTCTTTTTCTCCAACCAAGTGTTCCTACAAAAAGAATTGAGGGATTCTCTGATTTTTCACTTCCAGGTTTAAATTTATCAGTATCTACGCCACAATAAACGACATCCTTCACGAAAGGAATAAATCTACGTGTCCCTTTAGAAATTAATATACATTTATCAGCAACAAATATAGAAATATATTCAAAAAAAGCTAAAACAAAAGTTTTCAGGCATTGCTTAGGTTGTTTGAACATATGAAACGCTTCAGATAAACTTGAACCCATAAACGTTCTTATATGAGGCGGTTTATTCTTTGAAAGAAATAAAAGAACATCATCCCCAGATGCATGTATTACATCAAAGCCAGAATAATCTATCCTGCTTAAAGCCCACATATATTTAAAGATTCTGCCTCTGCCTGTAGTTTCAACTATTTTGACATTGTATTTGGCATCAGACGGCTTGGGATCCATAGAAAACACAGTAACTTCATGACCCCTTTTTGTAAGCTGATTAGCCAGATAATGCATCTGGTATCCAGGGCCTTGCTTGCTTTTACTTGGTAATACGCTTACTAAAAATGCTATTTTCATTTTTAACCTTACTTCTATGCTTTAAAATTATTACACTTACTTTTAGCATATTATTATACATCTTGCTTATTTCTATCCTTATAATGCGAATAAGCTATTAAAGGTATATTTACAATTATCCATAATTGAGCCTGAATAAAGCGAGCACAATATCTAACATTTTTTAAAGCTTTCAGGCCGCCGCTAATTTTCCAAACATCTCGTCCGACATAATTAAGCAGATTATAACCAAATGAATAATAAGGATTCTTTAAACATAAGAGAAATTGATTCCTAAACAAAATATATCTGGTCTTTTTGGGTATATTATTTTGAATAAGTGAATGCCAATGATATATCTTTGCTTTCGTAGTAAATCCAACCTTATAACCAAAAAATCTAGCTCGCCTACACAAATCATCTTCTTCACCATAGGTAAAATACAAGGCATCAATTAAACCTATTTTCTTTAGCATATTTGAATTCAATAAAATTGCAGCTCCAATATTTTCATTCACAAAATATAAATCCTTAATATTGTTTTTATTTTTATCTTCATAATAATCTGTATATCTGCGTATTATATTATTATCAAAATTAATATCAAATTCAACTTCATCATAGTCATACTGCATAGGTGATAATATCCCAAGCGAATCATCGCTCCTCATAACATCAACCATATTTTTTATCCAATTACTATTAACCTTTGTATCTTGATTCAATAAAACTATATAATCTGCACCCCTAGCTAATGCTATTCTTATGCCAATATTGTTTCCCTCGGCAAATCCATAATTTTTTTTATTTCTAATTAACTCGACATCTGGAAAGTTATCTAAAATATAATCAGCGCTTCCATCTGCCGAAGCATTATCAATTACAATTACTTTAAAATTCGGGTAGTCCGCTTTAAAAACTGAGCTCAAGCAAGCATCTATCCATTTTTTACCGTTGTAAGTTAGAATTATTATATAAACTAGTGGTCTATTTTTATTCATTTTTATCAGCTACCAATATATACTGAAATGTAAAAAAATCCTTCAGGAACCAAGGAGTAAATTTTCTTACCAAATTCTCATATTTTCCCATATCATCTTCAAATAATCTAAAACGTCTTTTAATTCTAATTATTTTAAAACCACATTCTTTCAAGAGGCGCTTAAAATTCCTATAAGTAAAATTTCTCAAATGAGTCCTATCAAACAATCCTCTATCGGCATATTTCCAATCACCTTTAACTAATAGAGAATAAATAACATACCAAAATCTTATATTTGGAATGCTTATAATTAGTACACCATTATCGTTTAAAACTTTTTTATGTTCGATTAAAAGTTTTTTTGGATTCTTTAGGTGCTCAAGAATATCAGCGTAAATTATGCAATCAAAATATCCTTCTTTAAAGGGAAGCGTAATTTCTTCAATATCACCCGTAATTACCTGATTCAGATATTTAGAGGCTTCTTTGGCCATTTCTTCATTTTGTTCACTGCCAATTACTTCAGGTATTATTTTTTTTAATTCTTTCTCGGTTATGCCCGCTCCACAACCTACAGAAAAAACCTTTTTAGTATTTTGAGGAATCATATCTGCCAAATCAGTTCTTTTACCAAAATAGTAATTATCATTGTTTTTCATTAAACAATATACCCTAATGTCTTCTTTATTTCCAATAATGCTCGGCGATTAAACAACCAAGATGTCAAAAAATAGAAAAGACTCCCTGTAAAAATTAAAAATATTAAATAACCGCATGTGATATCAATGAAAATGCACTTTTTCATTATATATAGCAAGCAAACCATCAAAAATGATAAAATAGCAGGTATATATATGCTTTTTATAAAGATTATAGATGTTAAATTGTATACTTCGCTATTAATAATACACAATATTAATGCAATTATATTTACAAAAGTAACCGCAAAAGCAACACCGACAATATTATATTTAAGAGCCAAAGGATAGATAATAATAATTAAAGGTATAATTTGAGATAAAGCTATCTTGGTTAACACTTTTGGTTTTCCAATGGCTTGAAAAATTGGGCCAAAAGTGGAATTTAGAGACCTTGTAATCCCAAAAAAGCATAAAACCCGAAGAGCCGGCACCATAGGAAGCCACTTTTCACCATAAACGATACTAACAAACTCTGGAGCCAATATAAATAAACCTGCAGCCAATGGCATAGCTAGAATGCCTGTTAAACTTAAAACTTTTTTATAAGCGCTGGTTAATCTTGGAATATCATCCTGCACCTTAGCATACGCAGGAAAAGAAACACTAGATATTACATGACTAATTGCTGTTGCAGGCCAATTGGAAATTTTATAAGCAAGAACATAGAATCCTAGCGCACTCATACCTAACACTTTACCAACTAAAGCATCATCGCCTTGAGTGATCAGAAAAATTAGTACACCTGATAAAAAAACCCACTTCCCAAAGTGAAATAATTCTTTTGCAATATCAACCTTAATTTTAAACTTTGGCCTAAAAGGATGCACCCAATAAGATAAGCTGGTTCCTACTAACGCTCCAGCAACATTTCCTATGACCAATGCCCAAACATTTCTTAACCAAATAGCTAAGCCAACAGTAATGATGATGCTTGATATGGCTGTGATTTGATCATAGATGACTTTCCGTTTAAAATTCAATTCCTTACTAAAGAGAATAAGCCCGATATTACCAAAGCCAGATAACAGAAAAGAAAAAGCAATTATTCTTAAGATGGGTTCTATTTGAGAATTATCATAGAATCTAGCTATAAAAGGAGCAAAAATAAATAAAAGTAAAAATAAAACAATTCCCCGTAATACAGATATAACCCAAGCTGTATTTAAAACATCATCATCGTGATCTTTTCTTTGAATTAGAGCTTGATTAAAACCAGTATTTGTAAAAACAGCCATACCTGCTATAGCCACATAACATATCCCCATTAAACCAAAGTCCTCAGGGACAAGTAATCTGGCTAAAATAATCATCTGGATAAAGCCTAAAATTTTACTAAATCCAAACGACCCAAACACCCAGACGCCACTCCTAGCTGTTTTCTGCGTTAAAGTGCCATCAGTCGCAAACAACCCCTTAAACTTACTCTTATATAACCAGGCCTTAAATTTTTTCACCACTACTTACTCAATCCCTCTTTTATTGTCTGTCTTGATACAGAAAACATATCTGCTAACTCTTCATTGCTCAATTTATTCACATCCCTGTCAGTACTTTTTAAATAATCCTTAATCAGATAAACCAACTCCCTGCTCTGAGTTTGAGTTCTTAAATTATCACTTTTAAAAAAACTACTCTCAACCTGAAAGGTCTTACCCTTTAGGCTGATTATCTCTACATAAGCTGCTCTGGCCTTTTTAAACTGAAAATCTATTAAGCCGTATTCATTCTTAAGCTTAGATAAAGACTTTATAACCTGCCTTCTTAAAGCCGTATCTGTCCATTCTGAAGGCATTCCTAAATCAACTGCCACCTTTTCCATAGAGATATAAAACTCACTTTTATCCCACCTTAAGGACTCACCTAAGAGTAAAAAATATAAATCCATAGCCCGGGCATCATGCGTGGTAATCATCTGAGGTAAATAATCTTTATTTTCCAATAAGACACAAGGCATATTCACCACGTTAGCCACCTTAACCTCTTCTTTAATACTTACTTGAGGAGGGCCTTTTAAATCTTCACCCACTAAATGCATCTCCTTTAACCTGTTTAATTCATCTTTAGCTAAATCAGGTGAATCTATTAAAACACTGGCTTCATAATTATCTTCTAAGGCACTTATGCTCCAATTAGTACTGCCCACAACCACAAAACGCTTATCAACTATTAATAACTTATCATGAAGTCTATTTCTGGGATTTACTAAAAGAATCTCAGCTCCCTTATTACGCAGAGCCTCAAAACAAGCCCCCTTGCCTACATCCTCAGGCTTATAATCCCGACCATCCACCTTAGTATTTAAATAAAGAGTCACTTTAACCCCTCTGTCTAAGGCCTCTTCTAGATCGATCAATAATCTATTAACTGTATGGCGACTATTATCTCCTGGTTTAATGATATACATAGATAAGACTATAGAGTCTTTTGAATTATCAATTAAATTAATAACTTCTTTTTCATAGGACCTATCAGATATATCAGCAACTCTAGCTTCATAGAAAGAGCCGGCCGCTGCTTGCGAGACAACAGTAGATAAGATAATTAGAATTAAGATTATATATTTTATGTTACGCATACGCATACAAGGGACCTCAGACCCTAGACAAAAACAAAGAGCTCTTGGCTGATAGCTGATAGCTGATAGTCAAGAGCGTATATAAACCTTTCTATCCTTTTAAAAATCGTTTTCGCAGTCCTGCTATACCATAATACAAACCAAGTATCAAGCTTCCAGAAAACATCATTGATGCCGGCTCGGGAACAAGTGTGTGATCGTAGCCTAAATCATCCCTGGATAAGGCTATGTCTGAGAGGCGGACTTCGTCAAGCGCGCCGTTATACCACTCAACGCTCTGGCTAAATCTTCCCATTACCAGAGGATTATTATTGGAAAGCATTGGCTTTAGATCAAAATCATTGCTTATACTGCTTAAGAGAGTGCCGTCTCTGTAAAATTTAACGTTGTCGTTGGCCTCATCCACAACTACGGCCATATGATACCACTGATCCATAGTATAAGTAATTGCGCTATTATCATGTACGTCAACCCAGCCGTTATTATGGTAGGTGAACTTTATCCCATGGTCACCGCTATTTGGATGGCCGATGTTATATGTAACTTTATCTCCCGGATTAGCTCCTTTCATAATAATAGTGGTATAGGTGTTATCATTTTTATACCAGTCTTGCGGCTTCATCCAGAATTCAATTGTCATATCTCCGGTAATATCTAAACTTGCGCCAGAGCCACAGTCGAGCCAGTCATTAACTCCGTCAAAATAAAGCGCCGAACCATATTTACCGGTTGTCCAGGCAGGCTTATCACCCGAAACTTCTCCACCTAAAACGCCATGATTTCCGTAGGCGCCTGAATCATAAGCCATATCACCTACTCCTTCATCAAAGAGCCACAAACCAGCAGTTGCCGCAGAAGCGGTAATTGGCAACGCAAACAAAACAACTAAAAATAAACATAATAATAAAGTTTTTTTCATAATACAGGCTCCTCTTTGTTCTATCAGAAACAGCTCTCGCTTGATAAATTATTTTATTTTTTTTTAGCTTTTCTTACAAAGGTTAATTAGTATCCGTATCCTTTATAAGAATATTTGGGCATGTCGGAATCAACCTGATTTAGGACTGTACCAAGGAGTTTACAGTTTGACTCTTTTAAGGTGTTGGCTGCTCTTTGAACCACTCCTCTTCTGGTAGAATTAGCTTCTATTACTAAGATAGCCGCATCAACATTGGCACTAAGTAAGGAAGCGTCTGCTACCGGATACATAGGAGATGAGTCAAAGATAATCAAGTCAAATTTCCCCTTAAGCTCTTCGATAATGTCCTTAAATCGGTTAGATGCAAGTAAGGCGGCTGGATTGGGCGGCTTTGTGCCGCATGGAAGAATTTTGAGATTCTCTATCTCCGTATCATGGATGCATTCATCTATCTTTTTAGAATCTACAATCACATCGGCCAAGCCATATTCTGCCCTATACCCAAATTGTAAATCCACTGCCGGGTGACGCATATCCGCATCAACCAATAAGGTCTTTTTATTTAATACGTTTGCCATAACTAAGGCAAAGTAACTTACGGTCAAGGTCTTACCCTCCCCTGGAACTGAGGACGTAATCATTAATGTAGAAATCGGGTCATCAGAAAATAAAGCAAATTTTACATTAGTATGCAGGCGGTAAAATTCTGCTACCTCAGGTGTATCTAAATCATGTTTTTTGATTGGTACGATGGATAAAGACAATTGCTCTTGCAAGGCAACCTTAAGGTCTTTATCTGAGATATGATTAAGCTCAATTAG
>Ga0307992_1000617_pt1 | contig 22187 bp, 20 predicted proteins | sample EllFjometagen133_FD_203162 | JGI IMG/M metagenome (GOLD analysis project Ga0307992, IMG submission 203162) | Marine microbial communities from Ellis Fjord, Antarctic Ocean - #133 | ecosystem: Environmental > Aquatic > Marine > Unclassified | place: Southern Ocean | collected 2014-10-08
GCTCGGCCTCCAATTTGGAGGCCGAGCCTCGTTCGTAAGCGAAGAATCTCTAAAAAACCACCGCTTGCAAAATACTAGAATCTTTCATTTCATTTTCGCCCTACTCAGAATGACCAAAATAAAAAATCGTCTGGGAAACACCAAGACGATTTTTTTATTCATAATTCGTAATTGATAATTGACTAGTGTCTTCCCTCTTCAGTAATCACATGAATACCAGCATCACCCGCTTCTGAATTTGTTTCCAAAAAATAACTCAGTACGTAAGTAGAGCTTTCAGCATAATAATAATAACAAAAATTTGTTGATCCAGATTGTGCCGTGTGATCTACAATTGTAGTGGGAATATTTGTTGGCCACATAGGATCTCCTATATTGCTTTTCAGAATATTAGCATTTATCATTTCTAGCGCTGCTGCACTAGTACTATTTACACATTGCTCACCTCCTCCTTCATTTACTGGATTTGGATAAGAATCATTTTCATTAAAATATATTTCAAAAGCTTTTGTTAAATTAGAAATATCACTCACTCTTTTAGTGTCCCTAGATCTACCTCTAGCAATATTAAAGCTATAAAAAGCTGATGCAACAATAAAGCCTATTATGGAAATAACAACCAAAATTTCAATTAAAGTAAATCCTTTATTTCTTTCATCAATATTCATCTATTTAAATTAATAATTAACCTCAATTGACTCATCAACCACCTCTATCCAAATATTGCCAGTTGCAAATTTTATTTCATTATCAACTGTGTCATAAAATCTTGTTCTGGATGTTTTGCTCACTTTTTTCCATGTAACTTTTTGACAATTACCCAAATAACAAACCACTGCCTTACCACTTCCTATTGTTTGAAGAGATAACCTCAATTTTTCATCCACAACCTTCTTCTCAACGTATTGAATTATTATATTTGAAACCCTCACTTCATCTTCATTACCATCCTTGTGAATAGAGCCACCAAGGTGTCTAATATAGTTACTATTCATTGTATCATATTTCCAGCTCACAACAAAATCATCTTCCAAAACGCTAGAATAATAATCAATATTAATCTCGGGATAAACAACTTCAATGTCCGAAAAATTATCAAAAAACTTCCAACTTAAATATTTTCCTCCTAATAATTTTTTGGCTGATAAATAATCTCTTAACAACTCAGAAGAAGTAAAGATATTATGCGGGGCACTAATATTATCATCTCTCCAAAATAATTTTTCGTTATAAAACTCATTCAAATCATAAACATCTTCTTTTATAATTCTAACCAAGGCTTTTGGACTGCCTCCGCAATGCACCAATAAGGCAGAAAATTCTTCCGCCCAATCAACAAAATAAGACCGAATACTCCTAACTGGACCTATTTTTTCTATATCTTGATCTCCAGCAAACACTGCAAAATATCTTGTAATGCCACCCTCCGCCTCAGCTTCGATTACCAAATTAGCCTTTGACAATCCATATGAGGGCCTAGCGTCAGGATGATTGTCAATTATGACAGCAAATGGAAACAAATTAGCATTATCACTCTCTACATACTCACCATCCAAACTACGTCGTGTGCAATCATTACAATCCTCTTGAACCTCAACTGATTTATTATCAGGATACTGCACAATAGTTTTTTCAGAAAAATAACTTGATACAATATTTATTATAAAAAATAAAACCAATAAAAAAAAGACAATAGAAATATAAGAAATTATTTTCCATGTCTTTTTTTTAAAATTAAATAATCCTTGTTTACTCATCCTCCTTAAATATTAATTCATTTTTTTGTTTCTTCTTTATTATCCTCTTTTACAGCCCCTCCCTCTTTTACAGCCTCACCTTCTTTCGGAGTTTCTCCCTCTTTTGTAGCCTCACCTTCTTTTACTTCTTCCTCTTCCTCAACAACCTCCTCTTCTTCTTCTCTTTGCTCACTTACACTAGCCACAATCGTAGCAACTTCATCTTGCAATTTGATACCTTCAAGACTTTTTATATCTTTAATTCTAATCACATCTTCCAAGGTATCGATGGCTGACAAATCAACGTCAATATGATCCACCAAGTCACTCGGTAAACATATCACCTCAACATTATCTAAATTCTTATTCAAAATCGCACCCATTTCTTTTACGGCTTTTGACTCACCAACGAAAACCAAAGGAATATCCGCTGTAATTTCTTTTTTCATATTAACTTTATATAAATCAAGATGAATAATTATATCCTTTACAGGCTCCCTCTGAATATCTTTTATCAAAACTTTTACTGGCTCCAACTTATCTAACGTGAAGTCAACTAATGTAGCTTCTCCGGCTTTCTTATAAAGCTTTTCAAACTCCAATCTACTGACTTTAATATTAATATTTTCTGTATCTGAGCCATACAAAATACCAGCAATAAAACCATTATCGACCTTACCTTCTCTTTTTTCTGCTTTCAATGTTATGTTTTTTGTCATATCTATATTTTTTAACCTAATATTTAATTTTTAAATTAAAATATCAGCGTTTTAATAATTAATTTTAGATCTGATTATTATACTTTGTATTATACCTATTAATATCAAGTGAGAAAGCATTACGCTTCCTCCATAACTTAAAAAAGGCAACGAAATGCCTATAACAGGTAATATTCCTATGTTCATACCAATATTAATAAACATTTCAATAAAAATCAAGCCCATTGAGAATAAAATAAAATAAATCCCGAAATCATTGTTTATTTTCTTTAAATGAGCCAAGAATCTATAATAAATTATCATAAAAAAAACTAAGACCAACGAAGAGCCCAAAAAGCCTAATTCCTCTGAAATAACAGCAAAAATAAAATCATTTTGAGCCTCTGGTAAAAATTTCAATTGTGATTGCGAACCAAAGCCAACTCCACGTCCAGTAATTCTACCAGCGCCAACTGCAATAATAGCTTGAGATATATTGTAGCCCTCATTAAGTGGGTCCGCGCCTGGATTCAAAAATGTCATAACTCGCTCTTTTTGATAATCCTTAAAAAATACACCCCAACTAAATCCAAAAACCATGACTAAAATCAAACCCATAATAATAAAATATTTTTTATTAAAACCGGTTACAAATAATGCGACTCCCCAAATAGACAAAAGTATAAGTGACGACCCAAAATCAGGTTGCATTAACACCAAAAAAATATAAGTCAAGCTAACTGCCCCAGATAAAATCAATTGCTTGAAAGGTCGAATTTGTAAAGACTTCGAAGAAAAAAAATAAGCCAAAGTAATAATCAATATGATCTTGGCAAACTCAACTGGTTGGATACCAAAACCAAATAAATATATCCAACCCTGAGTACCACGAATAGTAGCTCCAAAAATCAAAACCCCAAGCAAAACTAAAAATCCTATAATATACAAATACTTTGCAAAATTCTTTATCAAATGATAATCAAGAAAAGCAAAAAAGAACATCAATGATATTCCACCTATTATAAAAATAATTTGTTTCTTAAAATTCAACAAATCCAAAGTTTCTTGTCCCAAGGCTATGCTATATATCTCAACCAAACTAAAACTAAGTAAAAGCAAGACAGCAAAAAACAAAATCCAATCTAAATTTTTTAAATATAAGAATAATTTATTCAACATTTATTTTTCCAAACCAGAACCACCCTCATAATCAATATAGTTGTCTTGGTCTAAAATATTTATAATAGGTATTATTTTAATATCAGAAATATTGCTTAGTTTTCCAGGCCAACTTATTTCCAACTCTCTTGTTTCACCAGAAATAAATTCTTGAAGATTATATTTATTTACGCTAATTATTTTTTCTCCTCTTCGAAGTAAAATATTAAAATCTACACTCCAGTAATTATAAGGGGTTTTATTAAAAACAGTAAATTCTAAAGAATTATACCCAAGTTTATCAGATAAACCGCTCTGAACAGTAGATTTGAAATCTATATTTTCTAATGGAACATTCAAATGATCATCTCTAAAATCACTCCAGTCTGGATATTTATGCAAATTTATTCTCTGCCAAGATATATTATCAATAGTAAATCTAATATTTTTTGACCCGGAATCAATTTCTTTTGCTAACTCAATAATATATTTACTTTCACCTGGCATTAAAAACTCTGTATCACATATGATATTCTCTGTATCACTATAAAAACAATATTTAAAATCAACCCAATACCTAAAATTGGGATTTTTTAATTCAACTAAAAAGTCATACTTATTATCTCCAAGAGGAAAGACCAAAACAGAAGAAGCAGAGATATTCTGAGCTGAAATTTGAACTATATAATCATGGCCAATTAAAGTACTATTCACCATATCATCCAAGAGCTTCTGATCTTCTTGCATACCTTTGGCCACATAATAAGCAAAATGATAAATTGAGTATGTCCAAGAAATAGCTGAAATTATAATCAATGAAATAATAAACAATTTTTTAAACATGCCTTTGCTTTTTACAAACCAAAGTCCGACATCTAATTCCTTGGTAGACATTCCACCCTGCACATCTTCATACTTATATACATCTATTTTTTCTTTTTCCTGTGCTGAGCTGGCCGAAGTATTTCCATCTCTATTATCGCTCATTTTATCACTATCTAAATTTTTTGTATAATCAGTATTTTCCATAATTAATGGTTAATTATAATTAGTTTAATTATAACATATTTCGAAACAATAAAAAAAGCCGCAAGTTTTAAAAAAACATTGCGGCCTACATCTTTGTTTGCAAAATTATATTAATACGGGATTATTACAACTTTCAAGCAAATATTCTGTTTATTCGGATAAACAAAGTAGTGAACTTTGTTACCCTCATATAAATCGAACTGTGGAATTGCGGCATCGTCGACTGGCAACAAATAGTCATTCCAAATGTTTGGCTTTACTACCTGAAACTTTGTATTCGCATCTACAACAAAACATTTCTTACCTGATGAGTCGTAATAATTGTCGAAGCAGATTTTTTTAACATCACCCTTATCAATAATTTCAAAACTGCCAACACCGAAAATTTTTGTTGAATTTACATTTTCACCAGCCAAAACTGGGTTACTCGTAAAAATCAGGGCGAATACAGCGAAAGTAAAAATCATTAATTTTTTCATTTTTCCAATCTCCTTTTTTGGGTTTATATTTATTGTTGTTAACTTTTTATATTTTTTAAATGTACAACGTCTGACTAGTAAAATACTGCTCGAAATCTCGAGATTAATCTGCGCTCGCATGATTAAAAATCAGATAATTAACCATAGCATATAATTAGTATTTTGTCAAATATTGGCCTTGTATAAATCAAAATATTTTGCTAAAATAATAATATAAACTTATCCCCAATAGCTTGGGATATTTTTATTAAAAATTAAGCTAATTTTAAAGAAAAACTAATAAAAATATTACATGTTTCATGTTATGTGTTATATGTTACATAATTAAAGATATGGCAAAAAAAGCAATTGAAAAAAAAGCAAAAAAATCTGATTATGGAGCTGATTCGATTACAGTCCTAGAAGGTCTTGATCCAGTAAAAAAAAGACCTGGTATGTATATTGGTTCCACTTCTGCAACGGGTCTTCATCATCTCATCTGGGAAGTGGCTGATAATGGCTTTGACGAGGCTATGGCGGGGCACGCTGACAAAATAACAGTTACTCTACTCCCTGACGGCATGATTCAAGTTACTGACAACGGCAGAGGCATACCTGTGCAAAAACACAAAGTTACTGGAGTTTCGGCGCTAGAGACGGTTCTTACCAAGCTTCATGCTGGAGGTAAATTTGGCGAAGGTGGTGGATACAAGGTATCTGGAGGCTTGCATGGCGTTGGTGTGTCTGTTGTAAACGCCTTAAGTGACTATCTCAAAGCTGAAGTTCATCGTGAAGGTAAAGTATGGATTCAAGAATTCAAAAAAGGAATCCCAGTTAAAAAATTAAAACCTATCGGTACTTCAAAAAAAACTGGAACAATTATTACATTCAAGCCTGACGAAAGTATTTTTGATACTGTAGAATTTAATTGGGGCACTATTCTCGATCATTTCAGACAACAAACATACCTTACAAAAGGTATTGCTATGATTGTTAGTGACAAAAGAAAAGGACATAGAGAAAAATCATATAAATTTTATTTTGAAGGTGGTATAAAATCATACGTTAAATCACTTCATAAAAATAAATCAGTAAAAAATCCTACAATTTTTTATATTGACAAAGATTTAGGTGAATCTAAAGTTGAGGTTGCATTGCAATACAATGATGAATACAACGAAACCGTTCTTCCTTTTGCAAATAACATTTACAACCTAGAAGGTGGTACTCATGTAGCTGGATTTAGAACAGCTTTAACTAGAACACTAAATAACTACGCAAGAAAAAATAATATTCTTAAAGAAAAAGAAGAAAACCTCACTGGAGAAGATGTTCGTGAGGGATTAACTGCTATAATTAGCGTAAAAATTACTGAACCACAATTTGAAGGACAAACAAAAGGTAAGCTTGGCAATGCTGAAGTTAAAACTTATGTTGAGCAAGTTTTTGGAGAAGCTTTTAACACATTTCTTGAAGAAAGTCCAAAAGAAGCAGAAGCCATTTTGAGCAAATGCATGCTTAGTGCTCAAGCTAGAATTGCAGCTCGAACAGCTAGGGCTACAATACTCAGAAAAGGAGCCCTAGATGGAATGACATTACCAGGAAAACTAGCGGATTGCTCAAGTAGAAAACCAGAAGAATGTGAATTATACATCGTAGAGGGTGACTCTGCGGGTGGATCAGCCAAACAAGGCAGGGACAGAAAGTTTCAAGCCATACTCCCCCTTCGTGGTAAAATATTAAACGTAGAAAGAGCTAGGCTCGATAAAATGCTCGCAAATAACGAAATAAAAAATCTAGTTATTGCTATGGGGACTAATATTGATGAACAATTTGATTTAGAAAAACTAAGATATCATCGAATAATTATTATGACAGATGCCGATGTTGATGGATCACATATTAGAACTCTTTTACTCACTCTATTCTTCCGTCACTTCACTCCATTAGTTTTAAATGGCAATCTTTATATTGCCCAACCACCTCTTTATCAAATCAAAAAAGGAAACAGTTCTCAATATGCTTATACTGAAGAAGAGAAAGAAAAAATAATTATAGATTTCGGTGGAGAGGTTGAAGAAATTAAAGAAGAAAAAGAAGAAGATGACGAAGTTGATGATGAGGCAAGCAAAAAAGAGACCCAAGAAAAAGAAAAAAAAGCATCAAGCAAAATTAAAATCCAAAGATACAAAGGTCTCGGTGAAATGAATCCAGATCAACTATGGGAAACCACTATGGACCCAGAGAGACGTGTTATGAAGCAAGTAACTGTAAAAGACACTGCTCAAGCAGATAAAATTTTTGACATGCTCATGGGCGGAGATGTAGCGCCACGTAAACACTTCATTCAAACTCATGCTAAAAAAGTTGAAAATCTAGATGTTTAGTATTTTAAATAATTTAAAATTATGTACAACATCCTATTACTTCCGTTAATAGCGGGAGCCTTAGCGCAAATTATAAAATTCTTTATTGCTTCTAATAAGCAAAAATTTTCAGCAAAAAACTTACTAGCTTATTCCGGAATGCCCTCGGGTCACACTGCTATGGTAGTTTCTTTGGCTACTATAATCGGTCTAGAAGACGGTTGGCACTCTCCTGTCCTCTCTATTGCTATTATTTTTGCTATCATTGTTATTAGAGACGCACTTGGTATCAGGCGATACCTAGGCCAACATGGCAGAACTCTCAACATACTCGTAAAAGACCTCAAAGAAGATCTAGATGAAAAATACCCTCGCCAACTAGAACGCATTGGTCACACTCCTCTACAAGTCATTGCTGGCGGTTTTTTAGGACTTGTTATTAGTATATTGGGTTATATAGTATTTTAAATTAAAAATATGAAAATAGGTATAATATCAGACTCTCATGACAATATAGGCAATACTCGAAAAGCTATACAAAAAATAGAAAAATTAGGATGTGAGACATTAATACATTGCGGTGATTTTTGTGCTCCATTTATGATCAAAGAAATATCTAACTTTTCCGGAGATGTTCACTGTTGCTTTGGCAATACTAATGATAAGTATTTTTCTCTAAAAATTGCTAACGAAAATAATGTAAATCTACACGGTGATTATGGTGAAATAAAAATAAACAATAAAAAAATAGCATTTACTCATTACCCATTTCACGCTGAAGGACTTGCTAGTCTAGAAAAATACGATTTAGTATGCCACGGACATAACCATAAAGCCAAAAAAGAAAAAAGAAAAAATACTTGGTTAGTAAATCCTGGAGAATTATTAGGTTTTAATAGAAAACCATCATTTGCTATTTATGACACTAAAACGGATGAAATAGAAATTATTAAATTGTAAAAATAAATAATTGACAATTTTAAAATAATGAAACCTGGTTTCCAATTGGAAACCGGGTTTCTATTTATATTGATATATAAAAAGTAAATCTTATACCAAGCTCCTACCTGTCATTTCATCGGGCTTGACAATGCCCATAATCTTCAAAATTGTTGGAGCCACATCCGATAATATACCCTGAGGTTGTAAAAGACTTAAATCGCTCCCTGGTGCTTCCTGAAAACCAATAGTCTTTCCTTCAAAATCATTTCCCGCAATAATAAATGGTACTGGATTAGTCGTATGCTCCTTATCTATCATACCAGTTTGCATATTAAACATTGATTCAGCATTACCATGGTCTGCTGTTACAAGCAAGACTCCATTTTTTGCTACAATACTTTTATAAAGTTTTCCCAAACATTTATCTACTACCTCCACTGCCTTAATGGCTGACTTCAAGTTTCCAGTATGTCCTATCATATCCGGATTAGCAAAATTTACCAATATAAAATCATATTTATCCTCATCATTAATAGCTTTTAATATCGCATCCGTTATGAGATTAGCAGACATTTCTGGCCTCTGATCATAACTTGATACTTGCGGGGAAGGAATTAATATATGATCTTCTCCGGGGCTTTTTTCTTCGGCGTCACCATTAAAAAAATAAGTAACATGAGCATATTTTTCTGTTTCAGCTATTCTAAGTTGTTTTAATCCGGCAGCAGAAATAACTGATCCTAATGCATTTTGTCTTACCTCCGAAGAAAAAGCGATCTCCACCGGCAAATCTTTTTCATATTCTGTAAAGCAAACAAAGTGCAGATTTTTTATATATCTCCAACTAGAAAATTTATTAAAACCAGGCAAGGCTAAAGACTTCGTAATTTGCCTGGCTCGATCAGATCGAAAATTAAAAAATATAACAGAATCATTCTCTTTTATTAATCCTACTGGCTTATCATCGTCCATAATAACAGTCGGCACAAACTCTTCGTCATATATTTTTTTGTTATAGCTATCATTTATAGCTTTCACAGGACTTTGGGCTACATTACCCTCTCCCAAAACCATGGCTCGATAAGATTTTTCAATCCTATCCCATCTATTATCCCTGTCCATAGTATAAAATCGACCTGAGACTGTTGCTATCTTTCCTACTTCATATTCGTTAATAAACCTTTCTAATTCTTTAACAAAATTAATACCACTATTAAATGGAGTGTCTCTTCCATCCAAAATAATATGAATACAGACATCTTTCACTCCTCTATCTTTTGTCAAAGCTATCAAGGCCTGAAGATGCTCTAAAGAAGAATGAACTCCCCCATTTGAAACTAAACCGAGCAAATGCAAACAGGACTTATTTTCTATTACGTTTTTTATAGCTCCATCAAAAGCAATATTAGTATAAAAACTATTATCGCTTATAGATTTATTTATAAGAGGGAGGTCTTGATAAATAATTCTTCCCAGGCCAAGGTTCATATGCCCTACTTCACTATTTCCACTTTCTCCCCAAGGAAGCCCCACGGCCTCTCCGGAAGCACTTAAAACCATCGCTGGGTACCTAGAAACAAGATCATCAAAATTTGGAGTATCTGCCAAACCAATAGCATTTCCACTATAAGTCTGTGCTATGCCCCATCCATCTAAAATAGCCAAAACTACTGGTCTTGGCTTATTTGTATTTTTATCTATCATATATAAACTATTTTTTTACTAAACTCTTCCCACTCATTGTTTCTGGTTTTTGAATGTTTAGAATATCTAATATAGTAGGTACTATATCTCCCAAAACTCCTTTTTTTCTTAATTTTATATTTTTTAATTTTTTATTAATCACTATAAATGGCACCGGATTCATAGAGTGTTCTGTGTCTATTTCTCCTGTTTTTAGATTTATCATACCTTCCACATTGCCATGATCAGCGGTTATAATAACTGTACCATTTTTTTGAAGATATTGCCTAACAATTTTTTCTACCTCTCCGTCAACTATTTCGCAACACTCTATACCCGCTTTCAAATTACCAGTATGTCCTATCATATCTGGAGCAGCGTAATTCAGGACTGTAAAATCATATTTATTTTTTTCTAGATTTTTCAACACTTTTTTTGTTAATTCTTTTGACTTCATACCCGGTACTTCATCATAGGACTTTACATCAGGAGAAGGAATCATGACCTGATCTTCTCCATCTACTTTGCCAGAATAACCACCATTAAAAAAATATGTGACATGCGCAAATTTTTCTGATTCCGCTATATACAACTGGGAAACACTCTCACCCAACACCATTGGCAAAGTATCTACCAAGTCAGCGCTCGGAAATGCAGTAATAATCAAATCAAGATCGGGACCAAAGTCAGTCATAGCCACAAAACGAATATTTTTTAAAACCTTTTTTCTCTTGAATGATCCCGGATTATCTTTATTAAATTCTTTTTGCGTAAAAGCCTTGGCTAATTGCCTGGCTCTATCTGACCGAAGATTAAAAAACATAATACTATCATTATCGCTAATTCTTGGTGTTATATCGCTTCCGTTTTTTATAATATATGGCTCAATATATTCATCACTATCGCCTTTATTATAACTCTCTGAAATAGCTGATTGAAAATCCTTGGCAAAATTTCCTTTACCAAGCACCAAGGCGTCATAAGCCTGTTCAGTTCGTACCCATTTCTTTTTTCTATCCATAGCATAAAAACGACCCATGATTGTAGCCATACACTCACCATTATCCAAAATATTCTCCAGCTCACTAACCAGCTTTGAAGCTATATATTTAGGAGAATCGCGCCCGTCAGTAAACAAATGTAAACAAATATCTTTGATTCCATTTTTCTTAGCCATATCTATAAGGGCCAGCATATGACCAGGGTCACTATGAGCACTCGTTCCATTAGACAAAAGACCCATTATGTGAAGCTTTGAATTGTTTTCTTTTACATGTCGAATTGCATCAATAAAAGCTGGATTCTTAAAAAAAGACTTATTCTTGATAGCTTTTGTTATATACATCACGTCTTGATTAATTATTCGGCCCGCTCCTATATTCATATGACCCGCCTCACTATTGCCTGATTGACTATCAGGAAGCCCAACACAAGAACCATGAGCACATAAATTAATATATGAATACTTCTTGTTCAACCCATCTATAGTTGGCGTACTTGCCAACGTAATTGCGTTACCCTTGTTTGGACTATCTATTCCCCATCCATCCAAGACGACTAAAATCATCGGGAAAATATTTTCTTTCACTTTTTTATTCATTTAATTTTATTTTAATAATATTATTTTATATTTTCTTCAATCTCCATCAATCTATTATACTTTGCCAATCTTTCCCCTCTAGATAACGAACCCGCTTTGATATACTCAGCCCCGACTGCTACCGATAAATCAGCAATAAAGTCATCACATGTTTCACCGCTTCTGTGAGACACGACTAATTTATAGTTATGCTTCTGAGCTAATTTTATACATTCTATTGTCTCTGATAATGTACCAACTTGATTTGGTTTTATAAGTATAGCATTAGCAGCTTTTTCTTTGAGTCCCATACGGAGCCTATCAATATTTGTTACAAACAAATCATCTCCAACCAATAACAACTCTCCACCAAGTTCTTTATTTAATTCACTCCAACCTTCCCAGTCATTCTCAGCCAAGCCATCCTCTATAGACAAAAATGGATATTTTCTGAACCATTCATAATACAATCCAATTAAAGTATCCGAAGTAAAGCTGGCTTGATCTAATTTAAAAATATATTTTTTATCTTTTTTGTTATAAATCTCTGATGACCCAACATCAGTTGCAAGCATTATCTCCTTACCTGGTTTGTATCCTGCTTTTATAACCGCTGCTAATATTAATTCAATTGCCTGAATACTAGAGACAATATCAGGCGCATAACCACCCTCATTACCGATATCAGTGTCGTAACCCGCAGCTTTTAATATCGTAGCAAGTTCATGAAATATTTCAGAACCAATTCTTACTTTTTCTTTAAAACTAATCTTTGAAACAGGCACTATAATAAATTCTTGAAAATCAAGATTTGTGTCTGCGTGCTTCCCACCATTAAAAATATTAAAAAATGGAGTTGGGAGAGTATATTTTTTTTCAAATTTATAAGTACTAGCTATATATTCATATAATTCTTGTTTTTTTACCTGAGCTCCAGCTCGGCAACAAGCCAAAGATACAGACAATATAGCGTTAGCACCAAGTTTTTTCTTATTCTTTGTTCCGTCTAATTTTATCATTATTTCATCAATTTCACTTTGCTTAGTCACATCCATTCCAATTAACTTTTTGGAGATTTTTTTATTTACATTATCGATCGCCTTCAACACTCCCTTGCCATCATATCTTTTTTTATCACCATCACGAAGCTCAAAGGCCTCATGTTCTCCCGTTGAAGCTCCAGAGGGTGTGCTAGCTTTTACTTCCACACCGTTTTCCAAAATCACCCTTGTTTCGATTGTAGGATTCCCTCGAGAATCTAATATTTCTCGTGCTTGTATTTTTTTAATTTTCATATATTTTTTAATATTTAATATTTTTTATTATGGAAATAATATTTCTATAATATCATCACTGTCATAAGCATTCAAGGTTCCTCCGTTTGGTCCATAAGAACCAACCGCTACTGACTTCACGCTATTTACGGTATAATCTGTGTCAAAAAAATATTGGTTTCCCCATGGATCTAATGGAATATTTTCCATATACGGGCCAGCCCATCCGAGATACAGTCCGTCAGTTTCTGCAATTCCAGCATTACCAGAATTTATATCATTACCCCAACAATCTATTTCACATATTTCATTATTTCCTGAACCGGCTACAGTATTCACATCTTGATGACCAGGCCAATAACCAATATCTAAGGCCATTATATCAATAGCTTTCCTTATTTGATTTATATCATGAGTGGCCTTTACTATCTTCGCTTTGTTTCTAGCACTATTAACTGCCACCACTCCCAAAGTTGTTAATAATCCTATTATAGCAATTACCACCAAAAGTTCTATCAAAGTGAAGCCTGTACCAGGTTTTATTTTTTTATTTTTTTTAAACATCAAATTGTTTGTTTTTATTCAATTTACAATATTTCATATTCAACAGTTGCGGTAATCTTTATTTCGGTGCTTCCTGCTTGAATCTCAGGAGCAGAACCTCCCATACCCTCAGCCATGTCCATTGTCTTATAACTAGCGTAGACCGGAGAAGGCCTACTATTAAATTCAGAAAAACTAATTATCCTACCCAGTTTTACACCAGCAATATCAGCTAATGTCTCAGCTTTTTCTTTAGCTGCTTTTATAGCTATTTCACGAGCCTCAGATTCAAGCTCGTCAGGATTATCAATCTCAAAACTTAATCCTCCAATTTGATTTAAATCAAGACTCCCTGCCTCATCCAATACAGTACTAATTTTTTCGAGGTCTCTAATCTTTACAACTAAATTTTGACTAACTTGATAACCTTTCAGGGTCTGCTTTCCATCGCTCCAATCATATCTTGGGCTTATACTATAACTATTTGTTTTAATGTCTTTTTCATCGATCTTTAAATCTCCTTTTAATTTCTTAATAATTTCATTCATCTTTAATGAATTTTCTTTTTGAGCCTCAGCCACGGTTTTTTTTTCAATCATATATCCTAGTTGAACCGTAGCTGTATCAGGAATACCTACAACCTCCCCATCACCAACTACCGTTATGGAATGTCTCTGCTCTTCACTTACTCCAATATAATCATGTGTCTTAATTGCGTTCCAACTCATTATTGATAAATAGATTGAACCAGTAATTAAAAATATTGATGTAAAAATAATTATAGCTTTATTATTCATATTTTTTTTATTTATCTACTGAGATATCTCAGTAGATAAAATTATTTAATTATTTCACTATTTTTACCCCCTCTCCTGGACAGGAGAGAGTTGGAGTGAGGTTGATTGATTAACGGAAAATTATGAATACATAAATTAATTTTTCTAACCACCTTTTCCACCTCATCCTATCCTTCTCCTGTCCAGGAGAAGGGATTATTTGATCAAATTACTTGACTATTTTACTTAACCCTGGCATTTTTTCTCCTCCCAAATATAAAAGCATAGCCCCTCCGCCAGTCGATATCCAGTCAACGTTATCCTGCATTTTTGTCATATTTAATGCGTCTACTGTTTCACCACCGCCAACTACTCCATAGGCTCTGCCGTTCGATCTAGACGCCATTGCCCTAGCGATTGACAAAGTACCAAATTGAAAATTTTCATCTTCATACATTCCCATGGGTCCATTCCAAATAATTGTTTGAGCTTTATTTAAATATTTTGAATATAATTTTATAGTCTCTGGCCCAACATCATAAATAATTTCATTTTTCCTTATTTTGTTAGCACTAACTGATCTGACATTCTCTTTCTTTCCATTTCCTACAATAAAATCTACTGGTAAAATTATTTTATCTCCCAATAATTTTTTAGCGATTTTGACGCTTTTTTCATCAGTAATTGACTTACCTATTTCGAAATTCATAGCTTTCAAGAAATTATTTGCTAGTATTCCCCCAATCAAAAATCTATCGGCTTTACTGTATAAATTTTTTATAAGAGGTAGTTTTGTTTTTATTTTAGCCCCACCGATTACAATAACCATAGGTTTTTTTGGCTTCAATACTTTTTGCAAATTTTCAACTTCTTTTTCAACCAACAATCCAGCATAGGCTGGTAAAAATTGCTTAATAGCAGACAAAGAAGCGTGCTTCCTATGATCAACTCCAAAAGAATCATTCACATAAATATCACAATAACTTGCTAACTCTCTGGCAAATTTAATATCATTATTTACCTCTTCTTTGTAAAAGCGCAAATTTTCCAACAAAATTATTTCTCCCTCTTTCATTCGCCCTATTTCTGATCCAGTTTTTAGTCCCACAGAATCCTCTACAAATTTTACTTTCTTATCCAATATTTCACTAAGCCTTTTGGCAACTGGCTCCAAAGAATAATCCAGATTTTTTCTACCCTCTGGCCTACCCAAGTGACTACCCAAAACTATTTTGCATTTATATCGAAGTAAGTATCTAATAGTTGGTAAAGTGTTTACAATCTTAAAATCATCTTTAACCTGACCATTTTTAATAGGTACATTAAAATCTACTCGATGAAACACCTTTTTACCAGTAATTTTTTTTACTTTTCTTATTGATTTTATTTTCATATTTTACTTATAGATTTATATATACACATATATTATTCATAAATAATTGTTAATATTATACCACATCTTTTGATAAAATAAAAAAATAGAAACAAATATATGCGTCTATTTTTTATTCAAAATATTATAATTTATCTATCGCACTCTTAATCCTAGCCAGGCTCCTTTCCTTCCCCAAAACACCAGCCACTTCAAATGGACTTGGACTTACCTTCTCTCCTGTCAGGGACGCACGCATTGGCCAGAGATAGTCTCCGTTCTTACCTTCGATGGATTTTATGTATGTAATTATTTTTTCTTGAAGTTTTTCTTCTTCCCAATCTTTCTCGTCCACCTTCTCTAATTCTCCCAATAAATTTTCTAAATTATTCTTGATGTCACTATGCGATAATTTTTTCCAGATCAACAACTCTTTTTCATATTCCAGTTCATCTGCAAAGAAAAAACTCGTTAATTCTTTGACATCAGATAACTTCTTCATTCTATCTTTAGCTAGACTTATTGCTTTCTTTATATAATCTTTATCAAAGTTTGACTCAATATCAAGAAAAGGTAAACATAATTCAACTAATTCATCTATATTTTTTTCACGAATATAATATCCATTAAAATAATCAAGTTTATCACTGTCAAAAACAGCCCCTGATATACCAATATCTTTTATTTCAAACTTCTCTATTATTTCATCTATAGTCAGTATCTCTTCATTCTTATTTTTAGAGTGCTTATTTTCCGTAACTTTTTTATCGTTTTGATTTTTAGTAGAGGTTGAAGCGTAGGGAGACCATCCTAGAAGTATAGAATAATTAATTAATGCTTCTGGTAAATATCCATTAGCCTTAAACGCTTCAACAATTACATCACCGTCACGCTTACTTAGCTTTCCGCCAGCTTTATTTAGTATTAAAGGCGCATGAATAAATTTAGGCGCCTCCCAGCCAAATGATTTATAAAGTAAAATATTTTTTGGTAAAGACGGTATCCACTCCTCTCCGCGTAGCACATGACTTATCTTCATTAAGTGGTCATCAACTACATTAGCGAGCTGATAAGTTGGCACGCCGTTCGATTTAACCAAAACTTGATCATCTAGATCACTTGCTTTAAATTTAATCTCACCACGAAGCTCATCCTTTACTACTACTTCACCTTCAAGTGGCATTTTTTGACGGATTACATATTTCATACCGCTAGCTTCCATTTGCCTTATCTTGTCACCATCCAAATCACGACAAGCTCGATCATATCGAGGTGCTTTTTTTTCATTTTGTTGTTTCTCTCTCATTTTAGTCAATCTCTTCTCATCACAAAAACATTTATACACCTCCCCTTTTTCGAGTAACTCTTTAATATATTTATTATAAATTTCTTGCCTTTCTGATTGAATATATGGTCCATACTCACCACCAATATGAGCACCCTCATCAAACTTCAGGCCTAACCAATCAACAATTTTAATCAATTCATTTGTAGCACCCTCTACTTCCCTTTTTTGATCAGTATCCTCAATTCGCAAAATCAAATCACCACCATACCTCTTGGCTATAACATAATCAAATAAAACAGTCTTTAAATTACCAATATGCATATACCCAGTTGGACTTGGAGCAAAACGCACTCTTACATTATTCATAATATTTTATTACCTAATTTATAAATTAATATTAACATTAAATATTTTTTATTTCAATATTAAAATAAGGCCGGTTTTCAAGAAAACTGACCCCATGTTTTTAGTCTACAAAATACTTTATTTAATAATCAAAAGATCTGTATTCAGCTCAAACCCACAAACCAATGCCAAATTTTTAAAAGCCGATCCTTTAATTGATTGCAAAACTTGGCCTTATTACTGCTTCCTGTGAGCAATTTGATGACTTTATCAATATAATATTTTATACATATCTATCAATCGTTCATAATACAAAATATATTTCTTATTTACTTTCCTACCCAAAATGTAGTATAATGCTATTATAAGATTAAAGGTTCTTGCCTATTTTTTATGTTTTATAAATTAGCTTCAATATCACTAACCTCAACTCAAAAAAATAATACTTCAACCGAGGTTTATATATCTCAACCAGATACCAATAAAGAAGCGCTTGCCGGTAAGCTTTTTATATTAGCAGAAATCGAATCAGACAGAGTCGGAGCTTTAAAAGTTATTAATTTTCTTATCAATAATTTAAATCATAATTATTATAACAATGAGAAGATACTGCTCCGAGAAAGAATAAGTACATTAAAAGTAGAACATATTTTTGAAACTTCCCTAGCCAAAAGCAATAACGAATTAAGTGAGTTTATTAAAAAAGAAAAAATCAAGTTAAAGCCAAGTGTTTTAAATATTACTATTGGCGTAATTTACGAAGATCAAATTCATTTTTCAAGTATTGGTAAAAACAAAGCTCTCTTGATATATAAAAAAAGAGAGGAAAAAATTAGTAAAAAAGACACTATTTTCACGGACCATTACAAAATTACAGATGTTATAGAAGCTCAAAAAGAAGGATCAGGCCACAAAGTCACTTACAACAAATTATTTTCTAATGTAATTAGTGGGGCTATTCCCAAGAGAGGATATTTCTTATTTTCAAATGAAACACTACCAGAATATTTATCTAATAAACAACTCCTAGATATAATAACCAAATTACCACCCGCAAGCTCTGCCGAACAAATGAAAAATATATTAAGCAAAGTCAATGCTTATGTATCATTTGTGGGAATAATTATAAAAAATACAGTTGGCACAAAACAAATCTCTGAAATTGAACACATTCCAGGTGATCAAGACAATGTCGCTCAAAAATCTATCTCCAAGTTAAATCAAACTGAAGAAAAAACAGAAAAATATCTAACTCCATCTGGAATAATTGATTTTAAAAAATGGCTCAAAGTACCGATGAGTTGGTTCGCGAGCATTAAACAACACCCAAAAACTAACGCAAAAATTGTTTCTATCAAAGATAAAATTTTCTTCAAGAAAAAGCCACCAATAGTATCGCTAAAGAAAATATTAACTATTTTTTTAGCTATTATTATTAGCATCTGGAAAACACTTACTTATATTTTTTCTATACTAACTAGCAAGGAAAAACTTAAAGATTTATTAAACAAAATTAAAATGTTTTTCTTTTGGCTAAAAGACAAAATCATAAACATCGGTCAATGGTGGAAAAACTTAAACAAAAAAAACAAAGCCTTGATTGGAATTATAACTATATTATTAATACTCCTAACTTTGAGTATCACTATAACAAGTATCAATAACAATCGCACAGAGCAAAAAGAAAACCTAGCCAAAAATTACGACACAATAGAGCTAAAACAAAATCAAGTCGATGCTAATCTATTATACAACAATGAAGATGGAGCAAAAGTAATATTAGAAGAAATAAAAACTCTATTCAATGAAACACCAAAAGAAACAGATAGTGAAAAAACTTTATTTGAAAAATTTTATAAAAAACATTTAGAGCAACTAGAAAAAATACAACATGTTATTAAGATAAACAACCCAGTTGAAATCGCAAATTTTGGCAACTTGAATAGCCAGGCTAATGCTGAAAATATTATACTACTAGAAAACAAATTATATTCTGGTGATTCGAGCCAAGACACTATATATCAAGCCAATATAGAAGACGTATTAGTTACAGCCATTACTGACCTCAGCGATAAAATATCAAATATTCACTTCCCCGTTAAGGATAATAATAACAATATTTATTATTTGAATAACGACAAATTATTAATGCTCGACACTGAAACTGAAGAATTAAGTAATCTAAATATAAATATCGCTAGCAACTACACCAATATCACCGCCCTAGCCTCTTACAATAATCGAGTCTATCTTCTGGATAAGGTTGATAATCAGATATATAGACACGGAAGAAATGGGAATGAATTCACCAAAAGAGATCCATGGATATTGCAAAACGTTGACTTGTCAGATGCTATTAGTCTTGATATAGACGGACATGTTTATGTACTCAAAAGTAATGGAGAAATACTCAAATTCTTGAAAGGCGAACAAGTTGATTTCAACCTAGATACTATTAACCCAGAATTCATAAATCCAACCAAGATGCTTATTTCGCCTGACTTGGAGTTTATCTGTATACTTGAACCAGCAAACAGCCGTCTAGCTATATTTAATAAAGCCGGAGATTTCCTTATGCAATACAAAAGCGACAAATTCGACAACCTATTAGATTTTACAGTCGACGAAATAAACAAAAAAATTTACTTCTTAAATAGTAATATTATTTATGCTATTGAAGGTATGCATTTTAATTAGTTAAATCATTATATAAACAAAAAAAAGACGAGGATTAATCCTCGTCTTTTATATTAAACTGATTTGAAAATTTTATTTCAAAGTAACCTTTCCACCAGCTTCTTCTACTTTACCTTTGATTTCTTCAGCTTCTTCTTTTTTGATGCCTTCTTTAATCATCTTTGGAGCAGCGTCAACTAAGTCTTTAGCGTCTTTCAATCCCATTTCTGTAATTTCTCTAACGATTTTGATAACTGCAATCTTGCTAGCACCTGCCTCAGTAAGCTCAATATCAAACTCGGTTTTTTCCTCAACGGCTTCACCGGCATCAGCATCAGCACCTCCCGCCATCATCATAGCTGGAGCAGCAGCAGAAACGCCAAATTTTTCTTCCAAGATTTTAACTAATTCAGCTAAATCTAAAACACTCATTTTTTCAATCTCTTCTACAAGAGACTTAAATTTAGCAGGAACTTCTATTTCTTTAGTAGTTTCTTTCTTAGAAGTGGATTTTTTCTCCTCTACTGGCTTGTCCGCCGTAGCTTTAGCGGAGGTGGAAGCATCGGTCTTTTTTTCATCTGACATAAATTTATATTGTTAAATTATTATATTAATTATCAATTTAGTAATTTAACTATTATTTATTTTATTAATTAATTAATTTTTTATTATTTAAATTTTTAATTATTTGAAGCATTTGCATTCAATTTGTAGATTCGCATTATTTTTTTTTCTCTTCAACCGCTTTCAGGACATTCACAAGACCTCGGATATTACCTGCCAATACATTTACAAAACCAGAAACTGGAGCGTTGATAGAGCCAACGATTTTTGCGTAAAGCTCTCGCTTGCTTGGTAATTTTGATAAAGCACTTACTTCTTCAGCGTTTAATAATTTATTTTCCAATATTCCAGCTATAAAACCAACTTTGTCTTCATGCTCTTTTTGAAATTCAGCCACTATTTTGGCAGGAGCAACTTCATCTTCATAACCAAATACAACCGCTACTCTACCTTCAAATTTTCTAGGATCCAAATTTTAAATATTTTCTTTTTCAAAAGCTTTTTCAAATAGAGTTTTTTTAGCAACATAATATTCACTATTTTCCTCCTTTAACTTACTTCGAAGCTCTTCACTTTCTTTTACCTCAAGCTTGTCAAAATTAGTAAACACAATAGATTTTGATCTACTTATCTTATCTTTTATAGCTTCCAGTATGTCTTTTTTTTGTTTTTTTGATTTAGGCATATGTTTTATCGCGTAACGCATATCTCATAACACGTAACGCTTATTTTAATATTATTAATATAATTTTTATTATTTGTGAATTTGTGTTTAATTTGTGATTTGTAATCATAAAAAAAACTGCGTTTAAAGACGCAGATTACATAAATTCAGCTAAAAATAGCTATATTTGTCTCAGCGGGTCTTATCTTTGTGCCTGCTTTCTGCGACTAGTATTTATTTATTATTCATATATTAACATAATTAATAATATTGTCAATACAATAATTTCAACAACGACTCCTCCCAACTAAAACAAGTTTCTTGATTACGAAGTTTCTTGAATGCTTTTATGCATTTTGGATCAAGCTTGGCATAATCTTTAAGAATATCCACTATTTCATCTATAAATCCACCAATAATACCGTTTGAATCATCAACTCCTCCAACGCATAATTTTTTATCAAGTCGCAAAAGCATACTCACTAATAATTCAGCCGACTGCAAACTAATTGGTAGCTTTGAAACCACGTCAGATAATCGTCTAACTCCCTCTGTAAGTGAATTTTGATAAGAAAACCATGTCTTTGAAGGACCTTGATATGCTTTGATATACTTTATCGATGTTGCAATAGTTTTTTTTACTTCAGCGAAATCCTCTTCACTCATTTCTCCTAACTTATTACTACATTCTGGACTACTTATTAATTCTTTATCAATTTTATTTAACTCTTTATCTCCAGTAACTGCACAAATTGCCACAGAAATCATATGTTTACAAAGCACACCTTTCTGACCAAGATAGCAATCGCAGTTTCCACAATCATAGTTTTTATTAGACACCGAAACTTCATAAGGTTGCGTTCCTATCACTACAGCTGAATAACCACCATAATCTTTTTTAAAATTTTTTATCTTGCCTGTTTCGTATAATTCAACAGCTCGATCAAAAATCGGCTTGTCTATAGAAAATTTTATTTTATCTAAATCATAATTTGGATTCATACTTTAATTTTTTTAAATAATATAATTTATTATT
>Ga0307992_1000618_pt1 | contig 22132 bp, 18 predicted proteins | sample EllFjometagen133_FD_203162 | JGI IMG/M metagenome (GOLD analysis project Ga0307992, IMG submission 203162) | Marine microbial communities from Ellis Fjord, Antarctic Ocean - #133 | ecosystem: Environmental > Aquatic > Marine > Unclassified | place: Southern Ocean | collected 2014-10-08
TTGTTCAAAATAATCAGCCAAACTCTTGTTGTTCACTAAAATATTAATATCATCAATTGGCAATTTATACTCTTCCTCAAATCTTTTTCTTTTGGGTTGAGGCAATTCGGGTAATCCAAATGATAATTTAGAACTAATTTTTGTTAAATTATTTAAAGGAGGCAAATCTGGTTCTGGAAAATATCTATAATCCTTAGATTCTTCTTTAATTCTTTGAGAAAATGTTTTTTGCTTATTCTCATCCCATCCTCTTGTTTCTTGAATGACTTTTTCACCTGAATCTAGTAGACCTGATTGTCTTTTAATCTCATAATCAATAGATTTTTCAACTATTCTAAAAGAATTAAGATTCTTAATCTCTACTTTAGTCCCCAGTTCTCCTTCCTTTGATTTAAGAGAAATATTTACTTCGCAACGCATCTGTCCTTTATCCATATTAGCTTCAGAAATATCTAAATAACGGATAATTAATTGTAATTCTTCACAAAATTTACGAGCTTCTTGACCAGAAGTAATATCTGGTTCAGTAACTAATTCCATCAATGGTAAACCCGCTCTATTAAAATCAACTAAAGAATATTCAGCTCCCTGAAGATGAATCAATTTACCTGCATCTTCTTCAAGATGAATTCTAGTAATCCCTATTTTTTTACCATTAATTTCTAAATGCCCCTTATTAACTAATGGCAAATCATATTGAGAAATCTGATAACCTTTTGGTAAATCAGGATAAAAATAGTTCTTACGGTCAAATTTTGCAAAATCTGGGATCTGACAATTTAAGGCAAGTCCAGTTTTAATAACAAGTTCAACTGCCTTCTGATTAATCACAGGTAGGGTTCCTGGGTGTCCCATGCAAATAGGACAAATATTAACATTAGCCTCTTTAGTATCTGAATCATTCAAACAATCGCAAAACATTTTGCTCTGCGTTTTTAATTCACTATGAATTTCTAATCCAACAACTACTTCATGTTTCATATTATTTTATAGATAAAACTACATTTTTTAATAAAAAAGCTACGGTAATTGGCCCAATACCACCTGGCACAGGAGAAAGCCATTTAGCTTTTTCTTTAACACTCTCTTTATCAATGTCTCCTATTATTTTACCATTTTTTCTACTTATTCCGCCATCTATTAAGATTACATTTTTTTTAATCATTGAAGATTTGATTGTATTAGGTTGACCTAATGCAGTAATAATTATATCAGCTTTCTTTAAATCAGCTACAAATCCTTTATTAAAACCAATCAAATAATCAGCTTTTATTATTCTTTCTGCTATTTTTTTAAAAGCATCTGTATTAACTAATGCAATTATTTTCTTATTTTCTAAATCTTCTCCAGTTGCTTTAAGCGCTTTTTGAATAGCCAAAACAAATGGCGAATCAAAATTACTTTTAAACAAGAAGCCATCTACATCTTTTTCTGGATCAATCGCTTGTATAATTCTATCAGGTGAAATCTCTTTAGGTAAAGGTATTTGAATTAAAATACCATTAATTTGCTTATCATGATTTAAGGAATTAATAATTTTTAAAATTTCTTTTTCTGAAACATCTTTAGATAAGATATATTTTCTTATTTGAATACCTATTCTACGAGATGATTCTTCTTTTTTTTGAATATACAAAAGAGATGCTGAATCGTCTCCTGCTAAAATTATACCCAAGCATGGTTTAAGAGATCGCTTTTTAATTTCCTTTTTTAAGCTATCTAATATTTCATCTGCTATTTTTTTACCATCAATAATATTCATTTAATTAATTCCAGGCACTTTAAATTTTAAACATAAACTTTCTACTTCTTTTTTTAATCTTTTTAAATGTTTATCGTTTTTATAATGTTTTAATGCATCAATAATCCAATAACCGATCTTCTTTATTTCTCTTTTTTTCATTCCTCTAGTAGTAACAGCTGGCAACCCTATACGAATGCCACTTGGCTCTAATGGCGGATTAATATCATCAGGAATAATTTGTCTATTAACTATAACAGAAATTTTATCTAATGTTTTTTCAGTAATTTTGCCATTAATATTAAAACTTTTAATTGTATCTATAACCATCATATGATTATCTGTTCCATCTGTAATTAATTTAATATTATTTTCCATTAAAACTTTAGATAATACTTTTGCATTTTTTAATATCTGTTCAGCATATTTTTTGAACTCTGGTTTCATAGCTTTTTTAAGAGTTATTGCTATAGCAGCAATTGTTTGCATGTGGGGACCACCTTGTAACCCAGGAAAAACAGATTTGTCAATTTTTTCAGCGAATTTTTTTCTACATAAAATTAAACCAGCCCTTGGTCCTCTTAAGCTTTTATGAGTTGTAGTAGTAACAATATCAAATCCATAATCAAATGGATTTTTTAAAACTCCAGCAGCAATTAATCCTCCTATATGAGATACATCGGCCATAGTTATAGCATTAACAGATTTAGCTACTTTTTTAAAATCAGAATAATTAATATCTCTTGGATAAGAACTATATCCGCAAAGAATAATTTTCGGTTTATTCTTTTTAGCAATTTCCATCAATTTATTAAAATCAATTTTGCCTTTATTCTCAGAATTAGTTTTATAATGAACAAAATTAAAAATCTTGCTCATATGGGAAAATGGAGATCCATGAGTGAGGTGTCCTCCATGAGATAAATCCATACTAAGAATAGTATCTCCTGGTTTAAGCACAGCTAAATAAACTGCTTGATTCATAGGAGATCCAGATAATGACTGAACATTAGCGTGTTCACAATGAAAAACTTTTTTTGCCCGATTAATAGCCAATTCTTCTACTATGTCAGTAAATTCTTGCCCTCCATAATATCTTTTTCCAGGATATCCTTCTGAATATTTATTAGTTAAAATTGAACCATTAACTGCTAAAACTTCTGGATAAGCATAATTTTCTGAAGGAATTAATTCAATTCCTTTAGATTGACGCTTCTCTTCTCCGATAATTGCTTCATATATCTCTAAATCACTTTTTTTAAGTAATTCCCAATTTTTATCTTTATTCATATGTCTATAATATATCAATTTTTAGGAAAAATAAAGACCTTAATCATGTTTTTACATATTGATTAAGGCCATTTATTCTAATCTATTTTTAAAATTTACTTATAACTTCTTTAAAAACTGCTTCTACCGAAAGCTCTCCATTAATTATATAAATATTAGGAAATCTTTCTGCTAATTTTAGATAGTTCTCTCTTACTTTGGTTAATTTCTTTTCTTCTTCAAAAAACTCAAATCCCTTGTCTCTCTTACCTATTCTATCAAGACATATTTTAGGATCAACATTTAAAAGAAAAGTGGTGTTTGGCAGAATGAACTCATTATTAAGTTCAATTAACCATTCCATATCTAAGTTTATACCGCCGAAAGCACAAGTTGATAGAAAATAGCGATCTGAAATAACAAATTTTCCATTTTTCAGATTTGGAATTATTAAATTGTTAAGATGCTCTTTTCTATCCTGAACAAAAAGCTTTTGAAGCTCATCTGGCTCGATCTTCTCTTCTTTTCTTAAGACTTTTCTAACCATTCTGCCAGATTCACTATCTTCAGTCGGTTCTTTGGTTAAAATAACTGAATCTTTATTGTCTTCAAAATGATGACGCAAAAATTCTGCCTGGGTACTTTGCCCAGAACCATCCAATCCCTCAAAAACGATAAATGTTCCTGGATATATATTTGTCTGCATATTCTCTCCTCCTTAATCTATATAATATATCAATTTTTAAGAAAAGTAAAAGCCCTGCTGAATATTTTATTCAACAGGGCTAGATTTCTAAACCAAAGGGTCCTCCTCTTGATAGATAGCACTTTCACCATCTTCACTGATTTGAAAATCATTGAAACACTCAGGAATCCTTTTTTGAACCTCCTTCAACAGATTGACAGCAAGAAATCTGATTTCGGGATGAGCAGCTTTGTTTGTTCTGAGGAAAAACCAATGATGCCATTCATTCAAATTGTATGTTTGTACAATTTGAGACTTGATACCAATTGGCAACCATTGTCTAGCCTCTTCTGGCCGTAATCCGCTTTTCCTCAATGCCCTATACCAATTTTCTATCAGATTAGTAAACTCTTGCGGCGTAAAAGAATAATCTACACCATCAGAAGAAAAGTTGATTCTCTGTTCAAAATTGAATTCATCGTTATAAGGCAAAATGAATTTGATTTGAAATTGCTCTAAATCCATTTCGCCTTTTGCGTAATCAACATACCTTGTGCTTTCTTGAGCATATGAAGTTATTTTTTCATCACCATTTCTGCTCCGGACTGTTTCATGGGTCATACCCCGTGAATTTTTATTGAATTCAACAGTCATAGCACGATGAATAAGAATTTCTTTCTTTGTTGTTAACTTAGGATTAGTTACAATTTTCAAATCCTTCGAATCCAAAGAATCAAAATGAACATACTGCGAAAAAAGAATCGGATTCTCTTGAGCCAGCAAAGATTGGATTCCGCAAATAAAAATGCTTCCTGTTTTAATCCACGCCTCATTGAACATTCTAACGTTCCCAGAAATTAGAAGAGACGATGGCCGCTCGGTTATACAAAAAAGATTATTGGCTTTATAAAGGTGAAAACCAATTTTTTCGATTGCAGTCACCATATCTCTTGTACCGGAAGAGGGGCCTATCTCTATTGTCCGCCAGCTGTGTTCAGTCATGGCATAATGCCTATTCTTCTGAATTATTTGGAAAAATTCAACTGGCGTTTTCTTGCTGGTCTCTCTTTTTTGATAACAAGTTGTCCCGGCGATTTTAATCATCTTAAGAATCTCATCACCAGAAAGTTTGCCAACATCATCCGACAATATCTTAAATTCTCCTTCTTTAAACAGTAGCTTCGCCATTTTTCTTACCCCCTTTATTCGTTATAATATTGTTTAATTTGATTGTTGTATATTATCAATTCAATCCCTATTTCATTAAACTCCTCTTTTGTTCTTTCTGATTTCTGATAATCATATAAGGCAACAACTCTTTTTATTCCAACTTGAATAATTTTCATTGCGCATCGAAAACATGGCACCATGCTGCAATACATAGTTGCTCCCTCAATAGAAATTCCAAATTTAGCTGCCTGTAAAATGGCGTTTTCTTCGGCATGAAGCGTTCTAACACAGTGTTCTGACCTAACGCCATTTTCATCAATAACTTCATGCATAAGATGACCAACGTCATCACAATGAGGTAATCCAGAAGGAGATCCAACATATCCGGTAGTTAAAATTCTTTTATCCTTGACTATAATCGCACCACTACGTCCCCTATCACAAGTAGCTCTTTTTGCAACTGCAGGAACAATTTCTTTTAAGAAATATTCATCCCAACTTAGTCTTTCCATAATAGTACCTCCTCTTTTTGTATTTCATATTATATTTTTTTGTTAAGAAACTAAAAGGAGGGATTTCTCCCTCCTAACCTTTAAACTATAATCCTATTATACAGTAAAATTATTTAACGTCAATACCCATGCTTCGTGCTGTCCCTTCAATCATCTTTTCAGCTTGTTCAACGTCATAGGCATTAAGATCAACTAATTTCTTTTCAGCAATCTCTTTAATCTGCTGTTTAGTAACTTTACCTACTTTCTTTTTATGTGGCGTACCTGATCCTTTTTCAATTCCAGCTGATTTTCTAAGCAAGTCAGAAGCAGGAGGAGTTTTTAATTTAAAAATAAAAGTTCTATCTTCATAAACTGTTATTTCTACAGGAATAATATCACCAGACATTTCTTTAGTTGATTCATTGAATTTAATACAAAAATCTTGAATATTTAAACCATGCTGACCCAATGCTGGACCAACGGGTGGAGATGGATTAGCTTGTCCAGCTAAAATCTGTAATTTAATGATTGTTTTTATTTGTTTTGCCATATATTAAATCTTTTTAACTTGAAGAAAATCTAATTCTACTGGAGTTTCTCGACCAAACATAGAAATTAGAACCTTGATTTTGCCTCTTTTTTCATCAATCTCTGAGATTTTACCATCAAAGTCCTTAAAGGGACCATCAACTATTTTAACCGCTTCACCAATCACTAAATCAATCTTATACTCTGGCTCCTCTACTCCCATTCTCTTTTGTAATGACTTAATTTCGTCTGGGGCAATTGGAGTTGGCACTGTTCCTGCACCGATAAATCCAGTTACTCGGGGTGTGTTTCTAACAACATACCAAGAATCATCCGTAACAATCATTTCAACTAAAACATAGCCGGGATAAATCTTTTCGTCTTCAACTATTCTTTTCCCTTTCTTAATTTTAATTTTCTTTTCTGTAGGAACTAAAACATTAAAAATCTTATCCTCCATATTCATTGATTCAATTCTCTGTCTAAGATTTCGGACAACCGCTTCTTCGTATCCAGAATATGTATGAAGAACATACCAATTTCTTCCTTGTTGTATTTGTTTAGACATATTATATTACAAATCTATTAAGTAAATATGAAAATAGGAAATCTAAGCTACCTAGAAAAGCAGCTACAGCAAAAGTTAGACCAAGAACAATTAAAGTATGTTTAATTGCCTCATGTCGTGAAAGCCAAGTAACTCGCTTTAATTCAATACGGACTTCTTTAAGAAAAACTATTAATTTTTTAGGTAATTCATTAATTTTCATTATTTAAAAACCCCTTCCGGGGTATCTATTTACCCTTATCTTATCTTAATATGTTTTTAATGTCAACTTATACGTCCAAATTTTTAACCTTTTTAGCATGAGTTTGAATAAATTTCTTTCTTGGAGCAACTTCATTCCCCATTAAAATATCAAATATCTGATCTGCCTCTTTAGCATCTTCAACCATTACTTTCTTCATCACACGATTAGCTGGATCCATTGTTGTGTCCCATAATTCTTTTGGATTCATTTCTCCAAGACCTTTATATCTTTGGATAAGGGTTCCTTCTTTCCCCATCCTTGAAAGTATTTCTACTTTATCTGCGTCAGTATATCCATATTCTGTTTCTTTCCTTTTTTGAAACCTGTACAAAGGAGGCTGAGCAATGTAGAGATATCCTTTCTCAATAATTTCTGGGAAATAACGAAAGAATAAGGTTAAAAGTAATGTTCTAATATGAGAACCATCTACATCAGCATCAGTCATGATAATGATTCTATGATATCGTAATTTACTAATATCAAATTCTTCAGCAATAGCTGTTCCTAGGGCAATTATTAACGCTCTGATTTCTTTAGAAGTAAGTGCCTTATCTAACCTAGCCTTCTCTACGTTTAATATTTTTCCACGCAAAGGCAAGATTGCTTGAGATCTTCGATCCCTTCCCTGTTTGGCCGAGCCTCCAGCACTATCTCCTTCCAATAAATATAGTTCTGATTCTTCTGGATTTTTATTTGAACAATCAGATAATTTACCAGGTAAAGCTAATCCATCTAAAACGCCCTTACGGATAACTGTTTCTCTAGCCGCTCTAGCTGCTTGACGAGCTTTAGATGCTAAAATAGATTTTTCCATTATAGCTTTAGCATCGCTAGGATTTTTTTCTAAATATTCTTCCAATCCATCTGCTACAACTGACTCTACTGCAGTTCTTGCTTCTGGGTTACCTAAACGGGCCTTAGTTTGTCCTTCAAATTGAGGTTCTTGTAATTTTACACTAATAACTGCGGTTAATCCTTCTCTAACATCATCTCCTGTTAATTTTCCATTCCCTTTGCCATTGGTATCTTTTAGAAATCCATTTTTATGAGCGTAATTATTAAGTGTTCTGGTTAAAGCTGTTCTAAAACCAGTAATATGCATACCACCCTCTCCTGTATGAATATTATTAGCAAATGCTTCTTCATATCCTTGTAAATCATTAGTATATTGAAAAGCTACTTCAACTAATATATCTTGATTCTCTTTAGAAACATAAAAAATATTATCATGTTTAACATTTTGATCACGATTCAAATATTTAACATAAGAAATAATACCACCATCAAAATAAAAAGAATAATCTTTAGTACGCTTTTTGCGTTCATCTCTAACAATGATTTTAACTCCCTTAGTTAAATACGCTTGTTGACGTAAATGCTTTAAAATTTTAAACCATTTAAAATTAATGTCTTTAAAAATATCAGAATCTGGTTCAAAGATTACAGACGTTCCAGATTCTTTGCATTTGTCACTTTTTTTCAATTTGTTCTTAGGTTTACCACATGAATATTCTTGAGTGTAGATATATCCATTCCGACAAATCTCAGCTTTCATAAAAATAGAAAGAGCATTAACGACAGAGACTCCAACTCCATGTAATCCACCAGCAATCTTATATGATTGACCACCAAATTTACCACCAGCGTGAAGGGTAGTCATGACTGTCTCTAGAGCAGATAATTTGGTTTGAGGATGCTTATCAACTGGGATACCTCGTCCATTATCTTTAACTTTGATTCTATTATTCGGCAATAATATTACTTCAATATTTTTAGCATAACCAGCGCTAGCTTCATCCAAAGAATTATCAATACATTCCCAAATTAAATGATGTAATCCTTCTGAGCCAGTTGAGCCAATATACATACCAGGCCTGCGACGAACAGGTTCAAGGCCTTCTAGTACATAAATATCTTTTGCTTCATAGCTTGATTTTTCGTTATCTTTTTTAGGCATTTTATTTTCTTACTTCCCAACCACCTTCTCTTTCTAGGGCAGTAATAATTAAATCTTGTAATTGATTAACTTCTTTATCAATTAAAGTACGTTCATTGGACTGAAATATAATATGAAAAGCTAAATTCTTTTTATTATCAGGAATGTTTTTACCCTCATAAATATCAAATAAATCAATATCACGTACTAAAAATCCACCTACTTTATTAATTAGATTAAGTACTTCTACTACTTTTGTGCCATAATCAACCAATACAGAGACATCTCTAACCACTGCTGGATATTTAGAAGGAGCAGTATAAACTCTTTCTTCAGTAGCTAATTGAACTAATTTTTCAAAATCAATTTCAAGACCAGCAATATTTGGTTCAATTTCTTCTATCCAGCCTAATAAATCATTCCCAACCCTTATTTCTGCTTTCCTGTTCCCTTTTAAAGTATCATCATACCAAATATCACTAATTCCAATCTTATTCAAAAGAGAATCAATAACACCCTTTAAATGATAGAATTCTTGTGACTCTTTCTTTTTCTCGTCTAAAGAGATAATGCAAGATAATTTATTTTTCTCCACGACTTGATGCTTGTCTAAATTAAAAACCTTACCAATCTCAAACAATCTTACATTTTCAAAGTATCTCTTATTATCTTTAACATTTTTAATTAAAAGAGGTATTAAACTAGATCTTAAATATTTCTGCTCCTGACTAACTGGATTAGATAATTTAATTGATTCTTTATTGCTTAATAAAGAATAATTATATACTTCATTAAACCCTAAATTAATTAATATATCCTTAATTTTATTCTGATAAATTAAATCTTCTCTTTTTTTGGACGGAATTAAAATAGCATCTGGTAATTGACTAGGAATTTTTTCAAAACCATAAATACGACCAATTTCTTCAATTAGGTCCTCTGGAATAGATATATCCAATCTGTTAGATGGAATAATAACTTGCAATTTATCTTTCATTGCCTTGGTCTTGAAATCTAATCTTTTTAAAATATCTACAATCTCTTTATCTGAAATATTTATACCTAATAGATTTCTAACATTAGAAGTATCTAAATTAATTTCTTTAATTTCTTTTTTATCCTGATAGACATCAATTGATCCTTTAAGAATCTTGCCCTTAGCTATATCCTGTATTAAATATGCACACATATTAATTGCTTCTTGAGTCAAATTAGGATCTAATCCATTTTCAAAACGCCAAGATGCATCAGTTCTTAGGTTTATTTTCTTAGAACCTTGTCTAATAACCAATGGGTTAAAATTGGCTGCTTCTAAAACAATCCTTTTGGTCTGACCATCAATTGCTGGATTAATTCCACCTTTAATTCCTGCTATACAAACTGGATCTTTTTCATCAGCAATTACTAAAACATTTTCATCTAAATCATACTTTTCATTATCCAAGGAAATTATTTTCTCTCCTTTTTTAGCTCTACGAACAATGATTCTGTTACCCCTAAGTTTATCTGCATCAAAAGCATGCATTGGCTGACCCGTCTCTAACATAACATAATTAGCAATGTCAACTACATTACTAATTGGTTTTAATCCGCATGTTATTAATCTCTCTTGAATCCACTTAGGTGAAGTTCCTATTTTAACATCAACAATTACACGAGAAGTATAACGAGGACATAATTTTTTATCCTTTACTTCAATCTTAATAACTTTGCTAATTAATTCTTTAGATTCTTTAATCTTTTTTCCATAATCAATTAATTTAAATGGATATTTTAAAAGTACGCTAATTTCTCTAGCAATCCCTTGATGACTTAAACAATCATAGGATCGATTTGGCAATACATCTATGTCTAAAATCCAGTCCTCATCGTTTTTCCTGCCTGCCGGCAGGCAAGGCTTAACTTCTTCCACTTGAAAAGAATGAAAGGTTAATAAATCAGCCAGTTTTTCAGGAACTGGTAATTTTTTATTAAAAAAAGATTGTAACCAATTATATGATATTTTCATTAGAATTGTTTTAAAAATCTTAAATCACTGCTATATAGTAATCTAATATCATCAACTTGATATTTAATCATAGCTAAACGATCTATTCCTACTCCGAATGCAAATCCTTGCCATTCATCAACATATCCCACTTCTTTAAAAACATTTGGATGAACCATACCTGCTCCCATTACCTCTATCCAATCTCCTCCTTTTCTTTTAATATCAACTTCAAATCCAGGTTCAACAAAAGGAAAATAACTTGGTCTTAAACGAATCTTAATATCAGATGAACTAAAAAATTCTTTAAAAAACTCCTCAATAATAGCTTTAAGATTAGCCACTGAAACATTCTTTCCAACCATTAACCCTTCAACTTGATAGAACTGAAAATCATGAGTAGAATCAGTTGCTTCATGACGAAAACATCTGCCTGGGATAATAATTCTCAATGGAGGATTATTTTTTTCCATATAACGAGCTTGCATGGGAGATGTGTGAGTTCTTAAAAGCAAATCTAAATCCTTAAGCCAAAATGTATCATGCATATCTCTTGCTGGATGATCTTTTGGAACATTTAAAGCATCAAAATTATAGTAAGAAGTTTCTACTTCTGGACCATCAAGAATCGAAAAACCCATTGATTGAAAAATATCTTCTATTTGTCTTTGAACTAAAGTGATTGGATGAAGATGTCCTTGTGGAACTTTAATTCCCGGCGCAGTAACATCAATCCAATCCTTCTCATTTTTGTCTTTTTTAGCCAGTAATTTATGCTCTTTTTCTTTAATCATTTCACTAATTTCTTGCTTGATTTGATTAGCTATTTTTCCTTTTTCTTTTCTCTCTTTTTCTGAAAGATCTTTTAAAGATCGTAATATTTCTGTTATTTTCCCTTTTCGTCCGATATATGTACGATAAATTTCCTCAAGCTTTTTTAAATCATCAGCTTGAGTTATTTCTTCAATAGCTTTTTCTTTAATTTGATTAGACATAACTATTTTATCTTCTGATTAACCACCATTCAGTTAAGCCAATTACTCCAACTAAAATTAATAAATACCACCAACTTAGAATACGCTCACTTTGTAAAATTAAAGCAACTATTAAAATTATAGATAGAAGAAAGCCCTGACGGAAAGAAACTTCTAAGTTATAGATTGCTTGTTTAATGGGCAATGGAGCCTTTTTCCTTCTAGAAATTCGTCTAATAAAAAATCCTATTAAAGTAATAATACCAGATGAACCAATAAATATACTTAAATAGAAAAGAATAAATACTAATAAATCTGAAGAAATAGGATGAAGATAAACTAAAATAGCCGTTAAACAAATTCCGGATAATAATACAGAAAAAACTAATCCCGCTAAATAAACCGGTAAATTCATATCTTTATCTTATTTCTATTTTACTACAATTTACCTTTCAAGGCAAGAATCAAATATCTCTTGTCATTACCCGAATTATAAGATATACTATTTCTGCGGGGTAGAGAAGTAGTATCTCATGAGGCCCATAACCTCAAGACCCGGGTGCAATTCCCGGTCCCGCAACAAGATTGTTTATGGCGGCGTAGCTCAATCGGTTAGAGCGCGGGACTCATAAGCCCGAGGTTACAGGTTCGATTCCTGTCGCCGCTACTGGAACTTAATATTGGGGGCGTAGCTCAGCTGGTTAGAGCGTCTGCCTGTCACGCAGAAGGTCGCGCGTTCGAGTCGCGTCGCTCCCGCACGATGTTAATTAAAAGAAAAACCCTAGGTATATTTTACCCTAGGGTTTTTTGTTATCTAAATTATGTTCTTAACTATATCGCTTCTAGCTCATCTAATGCTTTTTTATAAATCTCAATGACCCTTTTAGCTTCATGTTCTCTTAATTCAAAATTTTCTTCATGAACTAAACGATTACGAATTTTATGCGCTTGCCAAAGTTCATCAATATTAACTAATTGAGCAGGAATAATTTGTTTTAACCTCTCCCCCATATCATCTCCCTGATAACCAATTCTTTTAAGTAAATTATCAAAAATTTTATCTGCTTCAATTATAGCTAATTTATAATTCGCTTCATCGCCAATTTCTAATTTATCCAAAACCGATTGCCATCCTTTAATAAGATTTTCCTTATGGACACTTGATGCAGTAGCGCTTTGAGATATTGTTTCTAAAGAATTCTTAATATCTTTTCTAATCTGAAAAATTAGATAGATTATAATAATTACTAATCCAATAGATATACTTGCAGAAATAATTTTGAGAGGCAAAATATTCTGTTCAAAATTAACAGAAGAAAGATACTCTGAAAAATAATCAATTACTTCATAAATTTTTGTTCTCATAAAATTTTGCTACTTGAAGAATTTTTTCATCATCAAATTGATTGCCCATAATTTGAAGACCAACTGGTAAATTTTCTATCTTTCCAGCTGGAATAGAAATAGCTGGAATACCCGCTAAATTAGCAGAAATAGTATAGATATCATTCAAATACATTGAAATAGGATCATCCATCTTCTCCCCTATTTTAAAAGCAGGTGTTGGAGAGACTGGCCCCATTAAAACATCTACTTTTTTAAAGACATCATTAAAATCCTGTTTAATCAAAGTTCTAACTTTTTGAGCTCTAAGATAATAGGCATCATAATATCCAGCTGACAAAACATATGTTCCCATCATAATCCTTCTAGTTACTTCATCTCCAAATCCTTTTTGTTTAGTTTTTAAATATCCTTCTAATAAATTTTCTCCTTTTTCTGATAACCCATATCTAATTCCATCATAACGAGCTAAATTAGTTGAGACTTCGGCTGGCATAATAATATAATAACAAGCTAAAGCATACTCCGCATGAGGCAAACTAACTTCCATAACTTTAGCTCCCATTTTCTCATATTTATTAATCGCTTTTTTAACGATTTTCTCAACATCAGGATCAATTCCCTTAACAAAATATTCTTTTGGTATTCCAATTTTCAAATCTTTAATCTTTATTTTAGATTCTTCGTTTTGAGAATCCATGGTCGTAGAATCTTTTATGTCTTTTCCTTTAATAGCATCAAAAACTATTCTTGCATCTTCAACTGTTTTAGTCATTGGACCAATTTGATCTAAAGAAGAAGCATGAGCAATTAAACCATAACGAGAAACTCTTCCATATGTTGTTTTTAAACCAACGATACCGCACATAGAAGATGGTTGACGAATTGAACCACCAGTATCAGAGCCTAATGCATAAATAGCTTGATTATCAGCTATTGCAGCTGCTGACCCACTAGAACTGCCACCAGGAACTCTTTCTAGATCATGTGGATTTCTTGTTAGTCTAAAAGCAGAATTTTCGCCAGAAGCACCCATGGCAAATTCATCTAAATTAGTTTTACCGACAAATACGGCTCCTGCTTTTTTTAGCTTTTTAATAACAGTAGCATCGTAGGGAGCAATATAGTTTTCTAAGATTTTAGAAGCAGCCGTACATCTAATCCCATCAACTAAAATAGCATCTTTAACTGCCAATGGAATTCCTTCTAAGATATTAATTTCTTCTTTATTTTTTATCTTCCTGTCTACTCTTTTTGCCTGATTCAATGCTAATTCTTCAGAAATAGTTAAGTATGCATTAATTTCTTTATTCCGTTTTTTTATTCTATCCAAAACAGCCTCAGTTAGTTCAACTGATGAAAACTCTTTCTTTTTTAATCCTTGATTGGCTTGTTTAATAGTTAATTTATCTAATTTCATTATAATATTGCCTTTACTTTAACATGCCTATCCTTAGTATCTGGAGATAGACTTAACAACTTATCTGTCTCTTCTTTGGTTTTCTTTATTGAACTATCTTTACGACTGACATTTTCCAAGCCAGTCACTTGAGCGGTTGGTTCAATCTTATTTACATTAATTTCGTTTAATTTGTTTATAAATTCTAAAATAGCTGAAAGTTCTTTGCTGAATTTTTCTTTTTCTTTTTCAGATAACCCTAAACGAGCTAGTTTGGCTATATTTTCAACTTTTTTTTTCGTTATCATAATTTATTCTGATTCTTTAATTATTTTCAAAAACTCCTTTTCATCAATAATTTTAACTCCTAATTTCTTAGCTTTTATATATTTAGACCCAGGATTATTGCCAATAACAACAAAATCTGTATTTTTAGAAACTGAATTAGAAACTTCACCTCCAAATTGTCTAATTTTAGTCTTAGATTTTTCTCTAGTATAATTATTTAACTCTCCAGTTAAAACAAAGGTTAATCCAGATAATTTTTTTTCAAAAATCTTTACTTTTCCTATTTTAACTCCACTTTTAATTAAGTTATTGATTAAATCTCTATTCCTTCTATTATTAAACCATTTAATAATGCTTTGAGCAACCACTTCTCCAATATCTTCAACCTGAGCAAGCTTTTCTTCTTCTATTTCAGATATCTTTTTTAGATTACCGAAATTTTGTGTCAATGCGATAGAGGTTTCTTCTCCGACATGACGAATTCCAAGAGAATAAATAAGTTTATCTAACGGAATCTTTTTACTTTTTTCTATAGATTTAATTAAATTATCAGCTGATTTTTCAGCAAATCTTTTTAATGAAACTAAATCACCGTAATTCAATAAAAATAAATCAGATGGATTAGAAATTAATCCTTCGTCCATCAATTGATTAATAATTTTAGGACCAAGACCATCAATATTAAAAGCTTTTCTAGAAACAAAATGCATAATTCTTTTTCTTTGTATTAATCCACATTCTGAATTAGCACAACGATGAACTACTTCTCCTTCCTTTCTAATTATTTGACTACCACAAGCTGGACATTTTTTAGGCATATTAAATTTCTTTTCATTGCCAGTTCGTAATTTTTTAATTACCTTAACAATATCTGGAATAACATCTCCAGCTCTTTGGATAATAACCGTATCACCAATTCTAACATCTAATCTTTTAATCTCGTCATCATTATGAAGAGTAGCTCTAGTAATTAAAACTCCACCTAAACGAATTGGATTTAATATAGCTACTGGAGTTAATGCTCCAGTACGACCAATCTGAACAATTATATCCTTAATAATTGTTGTGGTTTCCTCTGCTGGAAACTTATATGCAATTATTCCTCTAGGAGCCTTCCCAACTACTCCTAATTTTTTTAAAATTGCATTGTTATTAACACTAATTACCAGACCATCAATCTCATAGGACAATCTATTCCTAACTCTATTAATTTCTTTTTTAAATTCATCTATTTCTAATATGTTTTCCAATCTTTTTTCTTTGCTTGTTTTAAATCCTAAGGCACGTAAAATTTGATGTTCTTGTTCATGAGTTTTTTGTCCTAAATCAGTTACTAGATCATAGCTTAAAAAATCTAATTGACGAGAAGATGCAATCTTTGAATTAAGTTGTCGAATACTACCAGCTGCAGTATTCCGTGGATTGGCATAAAGTGGCAAATTATTTTTCTTTCTCTCTTCATTTACTTTTTTAAAAGCAGATTTAGCCATATACACTTCACCTCTAACTTCTATTTCTCCTTCTTCTAACAATTTCTTAGCTTTATTCTCTATCTCTTTATTAGGAAATGATTGACGTATTTCTAATTTTAAAGGTATTGATTTAATAGTTTTCAAATTTTGAGTAACATCTTCACCAATTTTACTATCTCCCCTAGTAGATCCTTGAACAAAAACACCATTCTTATAAATTAAATCGATAGCAAATCCATCTATTTTTAATTCAACAAAATAATCTAATTTTTCCAAAGGAACTAATTTTTGAATTCTTTCCTGCCATGCCTCAAGTTCTTCTCGATAAAAAATATCTTCTAAAGAAAGCATTCTTTTTTTATGTTTAACTTTTTTAAACTTATCTAAAGCTTGACCACTAACTCTTTGAGTTGGCGAATCCAATGCAATTAAATCGGGATATTGTTCTTCTAACTTAGAAAGCTCATGTTTTAGAGAATCAAAAGCTGCATCATTAATTTCTGGAGTATCTAAAACATGATATAAATAGTTATTATAATTGATTACTTGTCTTAATTTGGCTATCCGTTTTTTAGCTTCTTTCTTATCCATATATATGTAGTATAGCGATTTAAGGACTTGATTTCAAGTTGATTTGCCAGAAGAATTAAAAGTGATATACTAAAGACAAGTTTATGAAATTTACACATTTACACGTTCACTCACACTATTCTCTTTTAGATGGCATGTCTAAAATAGGGCAAATTTTGGATGCCTGCCAAGAATTAAAAATGTCATCTATCGCATTGACTGATCATGGCTCTATGTATGGAATAGTTGAATTCTATATAGAAGCAAAAAAAAGAGGGATTAAGCCAATTATTGGAAATGAAATGTATGTCGCACCCAATGGAATGCATGAAAAACGGCCGAATATTGATAACAAGAGATATCATTTAGTTGTTTTAGTTAAAAATAGTGAAGGATATCGTAACTTAGTAAAGCTTACAACAAAATCATATTTAGAAGGATTCTATTACAAACCAAGAATTGATAAAGAATTGCTTAGAAAGCATAGTGAAGGATTAATTGGAATGTCAGCTTGTTTAGCTGGAGAAATTCCTCAATATATTATTACCGGCGACTTAGACAAGGCAGAAAAAGCTGCGTTAGAATATAATGATATTTTTGGTCATGGTAATTTTTACTTAGAAATCCAACATCATCCTGGACTTCCAGAACAAGCAAGGGTTAATAAGGAAATAATTAAAATAGCCCATAAAAATAAGATTCCATTAGTTGCTACTAATGATTCTCATTATGTCAAACCAGAAGATGCTGAAGCTCAAGACATACTAATGAGTATTCAAACTGATAAAAAGGTTTATGATCCAGAACGAATGACAATGAAAGATGATGATTTTTCCATAAGGCCAACCGAACAAATGGTTAAAGACTTTAAAAATACTCCAGAAGCAATTGAGAATACACAAAAAATAGTTGAACAATGTAATTTTCAATTTGAGCTTGGCAAAATTCACTTACCTCATTTTGAAGTACCAAATAATAAAACTCCTGATGAATATTTGAAAGAATTATGTGAACAAGGATTAAAAAAACGTAAATTTGATCATCCTCTAAATGAAATTTTAAAACGACTTGACTATGAATTAGGCGTTATTAAAGAGACTGGCTTTGCTTCTTACTTTTTAATCGTTCAAGATTTTATTAATTGGGCTAAATCTAAAGATATTGTTTGCGGACCAGGACGAGGCAGTGCAGCTGGATCAATCATTTCATATCTTATAGGAATTACAGAAATTGACCCTTTAAAATATGATTTGCTTTTTGAAAGATTTTTAAATCCCGAAAGAATTAGCATGCCAGATATTGACTTAGATTTTGCTGACAATAGAAGAGATGAAGTTATTGAATATGTTTCTAAAAAATATGGTGATGATCATGTAGCTCAAATTATTACATTTGGTACAATGGCTGCCAGAGCAGCTATTCGTGATGTTGGTAGAGCATTAGATTATTCATATAATTTCTGCGATCAAATAGCCAAAATGATACCTTTGGGATCTAATTTAGAAAAAGCTATTAATGAATCACCTGAACTTCATCAAGCATATGAATCGGATGAAAATACAAAAAAACTTATTAATATGGCTATGAAATTAGAAGGTGTAGCCCGTCATGCATCAACTCATGCCTGTGGTGTTGTTATTACAAAAAATCCTCTTAATCTTACAATTCCTTGTCAAAGACCGACGCAAAATAATAAAACGATTGTTACTCAATATGAAATGCATTCTGTTGAAGCTCTTGGATTATTAAAAATGGACTTTTTAGGACTTAAAACATTAACAGTAATAGAAAATACTCTTAATTCAATTAAGCACAAAATTGATTTAGAAAACTTACCCTTAGATGATAAAAAAACATTTGAACTATTTCAACAGGCCAACACAACTGGTGTATTCCAATTAGAATCAGGAGGTATGAAAAAAAATCTTAAAGAGTTAAAACCGAATGTTTTTGAAGATATTATTGCTATGGTTGCTCTTTATCGTCCTGGTCCAATAGAATTTATTCCAGATTTTATTGCTAGAAAACACGGATTAAGAGATGTTGCATATTTACATCCAAAATTAAAACCTATTTTAGAAAATACATATGGAGTTATGGTTTATCAAGAACAATTAATGAGAATTGCTCGTGATTTAGCTGGGTTTACACTTTCAGAAGCAGATGTCCTTAGAAAAGCAGTTGGTAAAAAAATTAAAAAACTACTTGATGAGCAAAAAGACGATATGATTAATGGCATGATTAAAAATGATATTAATCCAAAGGTTGCTAAAAAGATCTGGCAAACCATTGAACCATTTGCTCAATACGGATTTAACAGATCTCATAGTGCTTGTTATGCTCTTATTGGTTATCGAACCGCATATCTTAAGGCACATTATCCTACTGAGTTTATGGCATCGTTAATGACATCAGAACAAAACGACATTGAAAGAGTTGCTGTTTTAATTAACGAATGTAAAAAAATGAATCTTAAAGTTTTGCCTCCTAATGTTAATGAAAGCGATAAAAATTTCAGCAAAGCAGGAGAAAAGACTATTCATTTTGGTCTTAATGCAATTAAAAATGTTGGGCATAATGTAGTTGAATCAATTGTTGAGGAAAGAAAAAAGAATGGAGTATATAAATCAATAGCTGACTTTGTTGAAAGAGTTGAATCTAAAGATTTAAATAAAAAATCACTAGAAAGTTTGACCAAATGTGGAGCTTTAGATAATTTTGGCGAAAGAAATCAAATTTTAACAGGAATGGATCAAATATTAAGCTTAACCAGAGAAACTCATAATGCAAGAAAAAATGGTCAAGTTAGCTTATTTAGCGATCAAATGAATATAGAAACTCCATCATTAAGATTGTTAGAAGTTGAACCAGCTGATAAAAAAGAAATTCTTAGTTGGGAAAAAGAATTACTAGGACTATATATTTCTGAACATCCATTAAAAGAATATGAAAAAAGATTAAGTAGAATAGCATACCCATGTCAAGCTATCTCTAAAAAAGAAGTTGGACATAGAATAAAAATTGGAGGAATTATTAATAAGATTGAAAAATTTAATACAAAAACTGGTCAATCAATGCTTTTTGTTCAAATAGAAGATATGACTGGAAGAATAGAAGTAATAGTATTCCCTAACACGCTTGAACAAACTGCTACTATTTGGCAAGAAGAAAAAATAATATTAGTTAGCGGTCGTATAAGCGATCGTGATGGAAACTTGAAGATTATTTGCGAGGATGTTAAAGTATTAGAATGAATATAGAGATCATTAGACACTCAACTTCACATATTACTGCATCTGCAATTCAAAAACTTTTTAAAGAAGTTAAATTTGCTATTGGGCCAACAATAGAAAATGGTTTCTACTATGACTTAGATCTTCATGAGAGAATAACATCAGAAGATTTGCCAAGGATTGAGAAGAAAATGAAAGAATTAATTAAAAAAGATTTAAAATTTGAAAAGAAGGAATTAGAAATAAAAAAAGCAATTGAATTATTTAAAAAACTCAAACAACCTTATAAGGTAGAACTTATCAAAGATTTAGAAAAAGAAAAAAATAAGAAAGTAACTATTTATACAGTTGGTGATTTTATTGATCTGTGCAAAGGGCCCCATGTTAAATCTACTAAAGAAATTAGATTTGATGCTTTTAAGCTTACCTCTTTAGCTGGAGCCTACTGGAAAGGAAATGAAAAAAATAAAATGCTACAGAGAATTTATGGCGTAGCTTTTAATACAAAGAAAGAATTAAATGATTATTTAAAGGAACAAAAAGAAGCAGAAAAAAGAGACCATCGTAAAATCGGCAAAGAATTAGATTTGTTTATATTCTCTGATTTAATTGGTAAAGGGTTGCCTCTTCTAACTCCAAAGGGATCAATAATCAGATATGAATTAGAAAAATTTATTATTGAAGAAGAAACCAAGAGAGGGTATTTACATGTTTATACTCCTGATTTAGCAAAATTAGAATTATATAAAAAATCGGGTCATTGGCAGCATTACAAAGAAAGTATGTATCCATTAATTAATATTGATAATGAAGATTATGTTCTTCGTCCAATGGCTTGTCCTCATCACTTCATGTTATATAATTCACGTCCCAGAAGCTATCGAGAACTTCCATTAAGATACGCTGAGATTGTTAAACAATATAGGAAAGAACAGTCAGGAGAATTATCTGGTCTTATAAGATTAATGGCTTTTTCTTTAGTTGATGGTCATCTCGTCTGCAGACCAGATCAAGTTGAAAAAGAATTTAAAGACGTTCTTAAATTAATTCAATACAATATGAAAGTTTTGGGTATTAAAGATTATTGGTATCGTTTTTCAAAATGGGATTCTAAAAACAAGGAGAAATATACTGATAATCCAAAAGCATGGCAAGAAACTGAAAAACTAATGAAAAAAATACTTGATGGATTAAAGCTTAAATATGTTGAAGCTAAAGATGAGGCTGCTTTTTATGGCCCCAAAACAGATATTCAAATTAGAAACGTCAATAAAAAAGAGGAGACTCTTTTCACCGTTCAAATTGATTTTGATATGCCTAAGAAATTTGATATGACTTATATAGACAAAGATGGCAAGAAACAAACACCAATTGTTATTCATAGAGCTTCTATTGGCTGCATAGAGAGAACAATGGCCTTTTTAATTGAACAATATGCAGGAGCTTTTCCTACTTGGCTATCTCCTGTTCAAGCTCAAATTATTCCTATTAGTCAAAAATTTAATAAATATGGAGAAGAGATTAAAAAACAACTCAATAAAGAAAATATTAGAGTTGAATTAAATGACGATAACGAAACCTTAGGCAAGAAAATTCGTGAAGGTGAACTTCAAAAAATTCCTTATCTATTAATTATTGGAGAAAAGGAACAAGAAGCTGATTCGATTGCTCTTAGAGACAGAGAAAAAGGCAATCTTGGCCCTATGAAAACAAATAAATTCATTGAAAAAATTAAAAAAGAGATTGAAGAAAAAAAATAATTACCTAGTCAGTACAACTGGTCCCTTTTCTGTTATAGCAATAGTATGCTCAAAATGAGCCGATAAACTATTATCAGCTGTTTGATAACAAAAGCCATCTGGGCCTTTTTTTATTTTCGGATGACCAATAGTAGCCATTGGTTCAATGGCTAAAACCATGCCTACCTTTAGTAGCTCTCCCTTATGTCTTTGTCCAAAATTAAGAACATCAGGACTTTCATGAAGCTGTTTGCCAACTCCATGTCCACAAAGCTCTTTAACTACTTGGAATCCTTGCCCTTCTATATATCCTTGGATAGCATGTCCAATATCACCAAGTGTTTTACCTGCTTTTGTTCTAGAAATTGCTCTTTTAAGAGATTTTTTTGTTGCTCTTATTAAACGATTTGCTTCTGGATCAACAGAGCCAACTGGCAAAGTTATCGCCATATCAGAATTAAATTCATTATAAATAAGTCCTAAGTCCAGAC
>Ga0307992_1000619_pt1 | contig 22101 bp, 20 predicted proteins | sample EllFjometagen133_FD_203162 | JGI IMG/M metagenome (GOLD analysis project Ga0307992, IMG submission 203162) | Marine microbial communities from Ellis Fjord, Antarctic Ocean - #133 | ecosystem: Environmental > Aquatic > Marine > Unclassified | place: Southern Ocean | collected 2014-10-08
TATAAAGATTGAGCCAATTTATAGGCCCTTGCGACCGGGTGAACAGCAAAGAAGCTGTTTAGATTATTCTAAAATAAAAAAAGAATTTGGATGGGAGCCAAAACATAATTTAAAAAATGGAATTGAAGAGACTCTTGAGTGGTATGCTTCTTAAATGGCTTTTTTGAATAAATAGAGCGTGAGCAGTGCTCCAATTAACTGAACCGCCAAGATACTGGTAATTATCCCCCAAATTCCATACAAAGGAATTAATATTAAAAAGAGAAGAATTTTTATTATAGGGGTAATAAATTGTATTTTGTAAAGTTCTTTCGTTTTCATTGCAGCCGTCAATGAGGTGTTGAGCAATGAGAATGGAAGAAATATGAAACTAACCGCTAAAACTTGGGCGTAAGGTAACGCTTCTATATAGTTAGGGAATACAATCTTGTATCCTATGGGAGCAAGTATAATGAAGATTAAGAACAAGGGGATTGAGAGTAAAAAAAGTTTAAGAAATTTTTTAAACACCCCATCCTTTATCTCTATAAAATTTTTCTGGCTTAATTTAGGCAAAGAGAGCGTGCTAACTGGAATTATCCATGGAATTTCTTGTACCGAGAGTTGCGCAAAAGAATATATGGCTACAGAGATTGGTCCCAAGAATTGCCAAATAATAATTTTATCTACTTGTCCCGCAAAGAGAGTAATAGTCTGCATCAATGTTAAATGTTTTCCAAAAGATACGGTTTCCTTATCTTTCTCTCGATTTTTTATTTTTTGTAAAGTAATTTTGAAAAAAATACCCCTGAATATTATTCTGGAGCTAAAAAAGAATAGTATAATCAAAACAAGATTGTCGGTTAAAAAAAGAACTGGAATAAACAGTAATGCCTCGAAAAAATTTATTATAATTAAGTATTTATTTTGAATATCAAATCTTTTTTTACCTTGCCAGAAACAAGAAAAAAGATTGAAAATTCGGGGAAAAGGAAAGAAAAAACTGGCAATCAAAAAACAAATCCCCAAAGAGGAATTTCCGTGTAAAAGATACCACGAAGAGATAGCGAGAGAAAAAAATACCCCAATTAAACTCCACTTCATTTTTGTTATGGCGCAGAGAGAAATCATCCCTTCTTTCCCTTTCGCCACAGCTCTTATTAGAGCAGCGTCTATCCCTGGAAGCGTAAATATTCCTATAATTGCTATTGTAGAAAGGATATATTGATATTTTCCAAAAATTTCTTTTGGAACCCATTTGCCGAAAGCAAACATGGTAGCAAAAGATATTAGAAGAATAGATATTTTTCCTATAACTAGCCAAAACCCACCCTTAGCTACATAGAGCATATCGGTCTGTGTGTATCTCTCTGACCAGTGCAAAAGATTTATAATTTTGCTTTTAATTTTCATATTTTTAATTATACAACAATTATTTTTAAACAAAAAGAGTTGATTTTTTAGCTAATCAAGGTAAAATAAAAAGATTAAAATATATGATAAAAAAAGCGATTATTACAGGGGTAACAGGACAAGACGGCTCTTATCTTGCTGAATTTTTATTGGGAAAAGGATATGAAGTTCATGGCATCAAGCGTCGTTCCTCTTCTTTTAATACAGAAAGGATTGATTCTATCTATCAAGATCCTCACATAAAAGATAGAAATTTTATTCTCCATTATGGCGACATGTCTGACGCTACTAATTTAATACGCATCATTGAGGAAGTCCGACCGGATGAAATTTATAATCTTGCTGCCCAGAGTCATGTTCAAGTTTCTTTTGAAATGCCGGAATATACTGCCGAGACTGACGCATTGGGCACATTAAGGTTATTAGAAGCAATACGGATTCTTGGATTACAAGATAAAACTAAATTTTATCAAGCGTCAACTAGTGAATTATTTTCAGGCGAAGAAGGAGAACAACCTCAAAATGAAAAAACATCATTTCACCCCCGTAGTCCTTATGCAGTAGCTAAATTATATGCCTATTGGATAACAATAAATTATCGTGAAGCATATAATATTTTTGCTTGTAATGGTATTATTTTTAATCATGAGAGTCGTCGTCGTGGCGAGACTTTTGTTACCAGAAAAATTACTCGCGGAGTGGCTAGAATAAGTTTAGGATTACAGGATAAATTATACATAGGCGATTTAGATGCGAAGAGGGATTGGGGGCACAGTAAAGATTGTGTAGAAGCGATGTGGTTGATGTTACAGCAGCCAAAGCCCGATGATTATGTCATAGCTACGGGAGAACAACATTCAGTTAGAGAATTCTGTGAGCTTGCCTTCAAAGAATTAGATATTGGTTTAAATTGGCAAGGGCAGGGTTTAAAAGAAAAAGGGTTGGATAAGAAGACAAATAAAATCATTATAGAGATTGATCCAAGATATTTTAGACCAATAGAAGTTCATTCTTTGCTTGGTGATGCCAGCAAGGCAAAAGAAGTGCTTGGTTGGCAGCCAAAAATAAGTTTTCAAGATTTAGTTAAAGAAATGGTAGTAGCGGACTTAGAAGAGGCAAAAAAAGATGTTCATTTGCGTGACGGAGGATTTAAGATAAAAAATTATTTTGAATAGTATACGACGATGATTAATTTAAACAAAAAAAAGATTTTAGTTACTGGTGGTCAAGGTTTTTTGGGTAAGCATTTGGTTAAGAATCTATTAGAAAAAAGAGGAGTGTCTAAGAAAAATTTATTTTTACCCACTTCTAAAGAATTAGATTTAAGAAAATGGGAGAATTGCCAAAAAGCAGTTGAGAATCAAGATATCGTAATACATCTTGCCGCAAAAGTTGGGGGCATTGGTTTAAACGAGAGGATCCCCGGAGAAATGTTTTACGATAATGCCTTAATGGGTATTCAATTGATGCATGCTGCGATGCAAGCAAGAATTGAAAAATTTATTGCACTAGGTACTATATGCTGCTATCCAAAATTTACTCCTATCCCATTTAAAGAGGAAGACTTATGGAGCGGTTATCCCGAGGAGACAAATGCTCCTTATGGGTTGGCTAAAAAAATGCTTTTAGTTCAATCTCAAGCATATAGACAGCAATATGGATTTAATTCTATATTTTTAATGCCAGTTAATATGTATGGACCTGGAGATAATTTTGATCCCAGTAGCTCCCACGTTATCCCTGCTTTAATTAAAAAAATTAGCGACGCCAAAAAACAAAACAGGAAATATATTGAAGTTTGGGGTACAGGAAAGGCAACAAGGGAATTTTTATATGTTGAGGACGGAGCAGAAGGGATTTTGTTGGCTGCTGAAAAATACGACAAACCAGAACCAGTGAATTTAGGTTCAAGTATGGAAATTTCCATTAAGGATTTAGTGGAAATAATTTTTAAGCTAATGGATTTTGAGGGTGAAATTCGTTGGGACAAAACAAAACCAGACGGCCAACCTCGTCGCCGTCTTGATACTTCGAGAGCAAAAAAAGAATTTGGATTTGAAGCAAAAATAGGATTTGAAAAAGGGATAAATCAAACCATTAACTGGTATTTTAAGAATTTTTAATTTATTTCATTTTAAGGATTAATTAATACTATTATGCAAAAAACTATTTTAATAACCGGTGGAGCTGGATTTATAGGTCATCATCTTATAGAAGGAATATTAAAAAATACGAATTGGGAAATATTGCTACTTGATTGCCTAACCTATGCTGGAAATTTAAATCGTCTAAAAGACATAAACAGTTGGGACCCACGAAGAGTCAAGTTCGTATATCATGATTTACGAGCCCCTATTTCTCAAACTACTCACAAATTAATAGGTAGTGTGGATTATGTCTGGCATTTAGCAGCAGAAAGCGATGTGGGTAGAAGCCTGGACGATAGTATTCCTTTCGTTACGAGCAATGTTGTGGGGACGGCTAATTTATTAGAGTATATCAAACATTATCAGCCCGATATCAAGAGATATATTTATTTTTCTACCGACGAAGTGTTTGGTCCCGCCCCAGAAGGTGTTTTTTATAAGGAGGGGGATAGTAATAATCCTTCTAACCCCTATTCCGCGAGCAAAGAAGGAGCCGAAGCCATCTCTAAGGCGTTTGCTTTCTCTTTTGGAATTCCAGTTACAATTACAAGAACAATGAATGTTTTTGGAGAGAGACAACATCCAGAAAAATTTGTTCCAAAAACAGTTAGGGTTATTTTAAATGGAGAAAAAATTGTTATCCATGGTCTTCCAGGTAATATCAGCTCCCGTTGTTGGATACACGCTAGAAATGTATGTGACGCTTTACTGTTTATTAATGAAAAGGGAGAATTTATAGGAAAGGAATTTCAAAATGATAGGCAACATGGAATTTATCACATAGTTGGTGAAGAAAGAGATGCGTTATACTTAGCCAATAGAATATCCGAAGTTATAAAAGGGAAAAAGCTTAATAACGAAGAAATAGAATTTATTGACTTTCATTCTACGAGACCAGGGCATGATTTACGCTATGCATTATCTGGAGAAAAACTAAAGTCTGCGGGTTTTAATTATGATTTAGATTTAGACACCAGCTTTGACAAAACTATCCAATGGATGATTAAACCAGAAAATAAAAAATGGCTAAATCTATAAAAATTAAAAGAGGGGTTAAGTATCAGCTTAAAGAATTAGAGGTTCATTCTGATAATAGAGGATGGCTTGCCGAAATGTTAAAAAGGGACGAGATTAAGGAAGAAATAAAACAGATTTATGTCGCCAGTATTAAGCCAGGAAAAATTCGAGGAAACCACTATCATCTAAAAAGGATTGAGTGGTTCTTCGTTGCACAAGGAAAAGCAGACATTTATTTAGAAGACATCAAAACAAAAGAACATATTTGCTTAGGGGTCTCCTCTGAGGAGCCAAAAGTTGTAACCATTTTTCCCGGAATAGCTCATGCGGTTAAAAATACGGGGAAGGACGCTTCTCTTTTAGTTAGCGCACAAAATAACATATATAATTTCGAACATCCAGACACTATTTCTTATAAGATAAAATTATGATATTTGAAAATAAAACAATATTAATTACTGGTGGGTGTGGTTCTTTTGGTCAGAAATTTACAGAGATTATTTTAAGAGAACATAATCCTAAAAGTTTACGTATTTATGATAATCGTGAATTGGCAGAAGTAGAGATGGAGAGACATTTTAAAGACCCAAGATTAAGATTTTTCTTAGGAGATGTGCGCGATAAAAATCGTCTTTTCCGTGCGATGAATGGGGTTGATATTGTAATTCACGCCGCAGCATTAAAGCATGTCCCAGTTTGTGAATATAATCCAATGGAAGCAGTGAAAACTAATATAGACGGATCAATCAATGTTATCGATGCTGCTATTGATAATTCGGTCGAGAGAGTAATAGCGATTAGCACAGATAAGGCAGTTAGACCAATCAATTTATATGGAGCGACTAAAATGGTAGCAGAAAAGCTTTTTATTCAAGCAAATAGCTATTCTGGCGGAAAACAAACTAAATTTAGTTGCGTGCGTTACGGAAATGTTGTGGCGAGTCGTGGTAGCGTAATCCCTCTTTTTATGGAACAAAAAGATGGCGGTGTTTTGACCATTACAGACGAAAGGATGACTAGGTTTTGGATTAGCATAGAGAGAGGCGTTTCTTTTGTTATTAATTGTACTAAATTGGCTAAAGGGGGAGAGATATTCATTCCTAAAATTTCTAGCATGAAGATTAAAGATTTAATAGCGGCGATAGCCCCGAAAGCTAAAATAAAGGTTATAGGTATTCGTCTTGGCGAGAAACTACATGAAACTCTCTTAACAGAAGAAGAGGCCCGACATACAAAGGAATTCGATAAATATTATACAATAGAGCCCAAATTCCCCTTTTGGCAAAAAGATGACTCTTCTGAAGGAAAGCAATTGTCTGATGGTTTCAAATATTCAAGTGATCAGAATACGCAATGGGTCAAGGAAAAAGAGTTAAAGCAACTATTAGGTAAACTTTAAAGGATTGAATTATGAAGAGAACAATACCCTATGGTCATCAATGGATAGACGATGACGACATCAAGAAAGTCGTTAAAGTTTTAAAGAGTGATTGGATTACTCAAGGACTCACGGTTGAAAAGTTTGAGCAGGCAATTGCTAAATATTCTGGAGCGAAATATGCGGTAGCAGTTTCTTCCGGAACAGTTGCCTTGCATAGCGCTTATGCTGTAGCTGGCATTGCCTCAGGAGATGAAGTAATAACAAGTCCTTTGACTTTCGTAGCTACTGCCAATTCTATAGTTTACTGTGGAGGGAAGCCGATTTTTGTTGATATTGATAAAGATACATTAAACATTGACCCAAAGAGGATTGAGAAGAAAATAACAAAAAAAACTAAGGCCATAGCCACAGTAGATTTCGCTGCTCAGCCCTGTGATTATGACGAAATTTTAAAGATTGCTAAAAAATATAAGCTTTTGGTGATCGAAGACGCTTCTCATGCCTTGGGTTCAGAATATAAAAGACGAAAGATTGGCAGTTTGGCAGATATGACTATTTTTAGCTTTCATCCCGTAAAAGCAATAACTACTGGTGAAGGAGGGATGATTGTAACTAATAATAAAGAGTTTTACGAGAAATTAAGAATTTTTAGACACCATGGGATAGTTAAGAAACCCCAAAAAGGAGGTTGGTATTATGAAATCGAAGAGATAGGATACAATTATCGGCTTACCGATTTTCAATGTGCTTTAGGATTAAACCAAATGAAAAAAATAAATAAATTTATTAAAAGAAGAAGACAGATTGTAGATAAGTATAATGAAGCTTTCAAGGATGTTGAAGAAATTATAATTCCGGCTGAAAGAAATTATGTAAAATCAGCTTGGCATATCTATGTAATTCAGTTGTGTTTAGGGAAGTTAAAAGTGGGTCGAAGAAAAATATTTGAAGAATTACGAAAAAATGGTCTTGGGGTTCAAGTTCATTATATCCCTCTTCATTTACAACCCTTTTATAGAAAGAAATTTAGTTATAAAAAAGGTGATTTTCCGATAGCAGAAAAGTATTACGAAAGAGCAATTACCTTACCCCTTTTTCCGAAGATGAAAGATAAAGATATTGAGCAGGTTGTTTTCGCAGTTAAACAAATCATTAATTTTAATAAATTAAGTTAATTTTGATTATAAAAAATGGAAATAAAACATTGTAGAAGATGTCTAATGCCGAACACACGACCCAATTCCTTATTTGATGAGAAGCCGTTGCTTTGTCAGGCCTGTAAAAACTATGAAAAAAGAAAGGAAGTCGATTGGGAAGAAAGGAATCAAAAACTCAAAAAACTTTGTGATAAATACAGAAGAAATGATGGACACTATGATTGTTTAATTCCTGTTAGTGGAGGAAAAGATAGCCATTTTCTTGTTTACATGATGAAAAAAAAGATGCATATGAATCCTTTGCTTGTCACGGTAGGAGATCCTTTTACTAAAACTAATGCTGGCATTCACAATTTGAGGAATATTAACGAGGCTTTCGGATGTGACCATATTCAATTTGATATTAGTATTGAATTATTCAAAAAAGTAACAAGGATTGGTTTTGAAAAGTTAGGAGAGCCATTGCGGTTTATAGAAGCAGTAATTTATACTATACCGGCTAAGTTTGCCGTTGAATTAAAAATTCCTTTAGTGGTTTATGGGGAGAACCCAGCTTATGAATATGGTGCGACTACCGAAGATAATTATTCTGCCAAAGGCTATATTAGAAGTATTTTTGAAAATATAGACAAAGGGTTCTGGAAGAAAGAAGGTATCCAAGAGAAAGAGCTAAATGCGATTAATCCCCCTTGCTCTGAAAAAGAATTCCGGGAGACAGAGATTATTTTTATGAGTTATTTTGACGCTTGGAGCAGTTCTAAGCATCTCAAGATTGCTAAAGAGTATGGATTTGAAGACCTCGCTCACGAATGGAAAAGGGATGGATGTATAGACGATTATGAACAAATAGATTCTATAGGATATATGGTTCATCACTGGTTGAAATATCCTAAATTTGGCTTTCAGAGGGCTTCTGATATAGCAAGTCGCTATGTTAGAGAGGGTGAAATGAGCATAGATATAGCGAGGAAGCTTATTAAAGAAAGGGATTACAAATTAGACCAAAGAGCATTAGATGACTTCATAAATCTTTTAGGGTATAGCCCAAAAGAATTTTGGAGAATTGTAGAAAAGTTTTGGAATCCTAATCTTTTTGAAAAAAAGAATGGGATAATGCAGAGAAAGTTTAATTACGAATAAAAAATAATAGATGAAAAAAAATACAGTAGCAATCGTTCAGGCAAGAATGACTTCTACAAGACTACCCGGCAAGGTTTTGATGGACATATCGGGAAGGTCAATGCTTTGGCATGTTATTAACAGACTAAAGTTTTCAAAAGAGCTTGATGATATTATTCTGGCGACACCGGATACAACAGAAAATGACATATTAGAAGGATTCGCAAAAGAAAACAATTTTCATTATTTTAGAGGAAGCGAAAATGATGTTTTAGCAAGATATTATGGCACGGCTAAAAAATTTAAAATTGATGTAATAGTTAGAACAACCTCAGATTGCCCCTTAATTGATCCTGAAGTGATCGATTTAGTTATTGAAAAACATCTAAATTCAAATGTAGCATATACTTCAAATACTCTTAAAAGAACTTTTCCAAGAGGTCTAGATGTTGAAGTTTTTAATTTTGATATTTTAGAGCAAATTTATAAAAAAGCTAAAAAAAATTATCAGAGAGAACATGTTACCCCTTATATCTATGAACATCCTGAAATTTTTAAAATTCAAAACATCGAAATAAAGAAAAAATTAAGAGAGCCAGAACTTCGTTTGACAGTGGATACAAAAGAGGATTTGGAATTAATTAGAGAGATCTATAAATATCTTTATAAACCAGGAAAGATTTTTTATGCCGAAGAAATTATCAATTTGCTTAACGAACATCCAGAACTTATGGAAACTAATATCAATGTTAGGCAGAAAGAAATAAAAGAAAAATGAGAATTTTACCTAAAATTTCTTTAAGAAAAGCAAGTTTTTCCGATATAGAATTTTTATGGTACCTAAGGAACCAGCATTATGTTTATAAAAATTCCCGCATCCATAAGCCAGTGGACTGGAAGGATCATATTAATTGGATTATGCCTATCCTTCTTGGGTTTAAGAAAAAGGACTTTTTCATTATTGAATGCTCAAACAAGAAAGCAGGCCAGATTAGATTTGATTATAAAAATAAAGAGGCAGAAGTAAGCATTTCTCTTTTAGAAGAGTTTTGCGGTAGAGGAATTGGCAGTAGGGCCTTAAAATTGGCAATAGCAAGGATTGAAAAAAAAGCAGAGAGAGTTATGGCGGAAGTAAAAAAAGATAATACTGCCTCAATAAAACTTTTTAAAAAACTTGACTTTAAAAGAAAAAGCCAAAAAGGAGAGTGGTTCCAGTATGTTTTAAAAATTTGTAAAGAAAAAAATGAAAAATAATCTTAACTTTAAATTTGGAAATAAAACAATAGGGCTTAACAGCCCAGTTTTTATCATAGCAGAGGTTTCAGGAAATCATAACCAGAGCTTTGAAAGAGCTAAGGAAATAGTAAGAACGGCTTGTGAATGCGGGGTAGATGCCGTTAAATTACAGACCTATACTCCGGATACTCTCACCATTGATTCTTCAAAAGAATGGTTTCAGGTTAAGGTCAATGAAGCGTGGAAAGGAAAAACCCTTTATCAACTTTATCAAGAGGCCCATACTCCCTGGGAGTGGCATTTAGAATTGAAAGAGATAGCTAATAGCTATGACATTCCTCTTTTTTCCAGTGTTTTTGATAAAACCGCAGTTGATTTTATGGAGAAAATAGATGCTCCCGGTTATAAAGTGGCTTCATTTGAACTGGTAAATATTGAGCTTTTGAAAAAAATAGCCAGCACCAAAAAACCGGTCATTATGTCCAGAGGAATGGCTTCTTTGGAAGAACTGGAATTAGCCATTGATACTCTAAAGCAAAACGGCACAACTGACTTAGCTGTTTTGCATTGTGTAAGTTCTTATCCTGCTAAGCCGGAGGAATTAAATTTGGCTACTATTCCCGATATCAGAAAGAGATTTTGTGTAGTTAGCGGACTTTCTGACCATACTTTGGGAATTTCAGCCGCTATTGCTTCGGTTGTATTGGGAGCTTCAATAATTGAAAAACATTTTACTTTGAGAAGAGCTGATGGTGGTCCTGATGCCGCTTTTTCCCTTGAACCAAAAGAACTAAAGCAATTAGTTGAGTCAGTGAGAGAAGTAGAAAAAGCAATCGGTGAACCGTCTTATGGAAGCGGCGAAAGAGAATCAGAGAATATTATTTTTCGGAGGTCTCTTTTTGTAGTAGAGGATATAAAGGCGGGCGAGCAGCTTACTATAAAAAATGTCCGTTGTATTAGGCCTGGTTACGGTTTAGCTCCTAAATTTCTTCCAGAGATTTTATGCCAGAAGGCATCGAAGGACATAGAAAGGGGTACTCCACTTACTCGGGACCTAATAGAAAAATAGACAACTCATTCTTATGAAAGACATTAAATTTGGGTTAAAACTTTGGTCAATAAATTATGATTTGATTGAGAAAGCCAAGGCAGTAGTCAAAGATGGTTTTTTTGATTACATTGAGTTGATGGTGGTTCCCGAAACAAAAATTGATTTTTTCCGAAAAATAAATGTTCCCTTTATTATACATATTACCTCAGAAAGATGGGGACTAAATATCGCAGACAAAGAAAAAGGAAGAAAGAATATAGATATAGTTAAGCAATGTGTTAAATGGGCAGAGGCACTTAATGCTAAACATTTAATTATTCATCCCGGATTTGGCAGGAATAGGGTTGCTGAAGAGTTTTTAAAAAAGATAAACGATGAAAGGATTTTAATTGAAAACATGCCAAAGATCGGCACAAATAAAGAAAAGATGGTAGGATTTTCTCCACAACAAATTAAAAAATTGATGCAGAATAAATTCGGCTTTTGTTTGGATTTAAATCACGCCATAAAGGCCGCTATAAGTTTAAAAAAAGATTATAAAGAATATATTGCAGAATTTCTAAAATTAAACCCTAAGGTATTGCATATTTCCGATGGGGATTTAAGGAACGAAGAAGACAAACATTTGGATATAGGAGAAGGAGAGTATGATTTCAACTTTTTAGCCGATTATATTAGAAAAAGTGGTTCTGAATACATAACATTAGAAACGCCCAGGGCCGATTTAAATTCACTCAAAGAAGATTTAGAGAATTTGGCAAAATTGAAGCTCTTTTTATCTTTTTAAAATTATTAGACATGGATGAATTCATAAAAGAAAATAAAATTTTTTGGTCTCAATTTACTATTAATAATAATGGTAAAAAGTTACTCGTTGAAGAACCAATTCGTCCTGACATTACTCATGCAAATGCCATTTTTGTTGCGATTATTAACCAGGCAAGGGGCTATTCGCCCGTTTGGCTTTACAATAAACATTGTCAGAAGATAGAATTGCTTCAGTCTTATTTTCCAGGAGTTAATATAACAATAATTCAAAAGAAATTACTAGTTCGAAAATTTCGGGTTCTTTTTATTGTTTTAATAAAATTTTTAAAGATTTATTTTACCAAAGACATATTAAAATTTTCTTATAATGGGGTGAAATATGGAGACATTATCTATGACGCTTATTTAAGTAAGTATCAAGTAGCAACAATTAGAAAAATTGATACTAGAATAATAAAGCTTATTGCTTTTTGTATCTTTCGTCACATTAAAATTAGAAATATTTTACAAAATGACGATTATGCAGGAGTTTTAGTTTCTCATCAGATAGGAATTAGTAGTGGAGTTATGTTGCGCGTTGCCTTAGCTTATGGTTATCAAGGATATCTTCGTTGTGGTCATCATCAAGCAACGCTACAGCGATTTGAAAGTATTGACGAAGTTTATGACTATGAATATAAGCCACTCCCTTTTGAGATCCGTCTAATTATTAAGAGGTTGAGGACCAAAAATCTCGAAAAAGTTTTTTTAAAAGTATCTAAAAAGCAAATAGGTGGGGAAGGAGACCAAAGCATTTCAGACGCTTTTTCGCAAGACAAGCACTACTATACTAATCGGAAATTTTTTAATCAAGATTATCACCTTGATTCAAACAAAAAAAATATTTTTGTTATGCTCCACGCCTTTAACGATTACCCGCATTCTCATTTTCGCTGGATGATTTTTAAAGATTATTATGATTGGTTTATTCAAACTTTAAAATTTGCCAAAAAGGACAAAAGTGTCAATTGGATTTTTAAACAGCATCCTTCAATCAAACATTATATTACGAAAGACATATCTTTTAAAGAGATTTTCTCTAAGTGTCCCGAGAACATTATTTATATTGATGAGAATAATCAAATTGATACCCAGAGTTTAATCTATTGTGCGGACTTAATTGTTACATGTCTTGGCTCGGCTGGTTTTGAGTTACCTGCGTTAGGAGCCATTCCTTCGGTTACGGCAGGTGATAATTTTTATACTCAGTTAGGATTTGCAATAGAACCTAAGAGTAGAGAGGAGTATTATGATGTTTTAAGCAATGTAAGCAAAATTGAAAAATTATCTTCTCAACAGCAAAAAATTGCTAAAGCGACTTACATTTATATTTATCAATTTTCTCGAGTTAGAGTATCTGTTTGTCCGATGCTTTCACTTGACAAAGGAAGAGATAAAAATATAAACTATTGGTATTGGAAGAAAGTTACTAAGCTGTATCAGCAGGAAAGCGTCAATTTTTTGAATGAAGTTCAAACATATATTAAAGACGTGTCTAAATCAGATTTTAAAAAACTTAATAGTTTTAAAGAATACTGTACTCGACATAATTTATAAAAATAGGGGTCAAATATCATTTCTAAAATTATGAATAGAATAAATAAAGAGAGACATAAAACAAGTAATAAATTAGAGATTGATTTTAATACCAAAAGAGAAGGAAAAATACAGATTAAATGTCCTGTGTGCGGAGGAGAATCCGTGCATTTTCGCAATATAAAGAATTGGGGCGAACAGAGGTCTTGTCTAAAATGTGGGCTTATATTTGCGAATCCTATAAAGATATCCGAAGAACCGAAAAAGTTTTTTGACAAGGCCTACCGAGGGCAACTTACAAAAGGAAGGATGCAGGAATTTCATAAACGTGTTATTAAGCGAGAACAGGAGGAGCGACTAAATTTACCCGTAATTTTAAGATGCGACAAAATGGAGGCTATAGAGTGGATTAAAAAAAATATTCCACAGGGCTCTTATGTCTTAGACATCGGTTGTGCTTTAGGCGAAGTATTAGATTCTCTCCGCGATGCTGGGTTCAATCCCATAGGAATAGAACCATCTATAACAATGGTAAAAAGATTGCGCCAAAGAGGGCACACTGTATGGCATGGAACAATTGATGATATACCTCAGGGTAGTTTACCTAAAATATCCGTATGCACGGCTTTTATTATGCTACACCATGTTCCTGACCCTCTAGGATTTTTCCGAGCTGTTAAGAAGTTATGTCCCTCAAGTTGGTTTTTAATTTCGGAAGGTATCTACGACTGGAAATGTTCTCCATATCCTGGGCCACCAAGACATTATAGCGTTTGGAATGCCAATAGTCTTTCCGTTGTCCTTAATTCGGGGGGGTATGTTGTTGAAAAGATTAATACACTTGACCCCGTGTACAAGCAGCCCAATATTCCCTTTTCTGAACGCCTATTGCCAATAGCTTCTAGTCAGCGTGTCGTGTTTTTCTATCGTCGAGTGAAATTCATATTATTCTGGCCCCTATTTTTATGGTCCACATTGCGTAAAAAAAATAAAACCCGACCTTTTATCTTGGCTTACGCTAAAACCAAGAAATAGAATATATTTAGCTACTATGCAAGTAATTATTTTATCAGGGGGACTGGGTACTCGGCTTAGACCCTACACCTATAATGTTCCCAAGAGCATGATATTAATTAAAGGGAAACCATTTTTAGAGTATCAGATAGATTTGTTGAAAAAGAATGGTTTGAAAAATATATTAATATGTGGAGGTTTTTTAAGCGAACAAATCAGAGATTATTTTAACGATGGTGATAAATGGGGGGTCAATATCAGCTATTCTTTTGAAAAAAATCTTTTAGGAACTGGTGGAGCCTTAAAAAATGCGAAAAGTTATCTGGAGGATAATTTTTTATTATTGAATGGAGATACTTTTTTAGACATAAATTATCAAGATGCGATTAATAATTTTTGGGAGGTAAAAAAAACGGCAATGATGGTGGTTTATAAAAATAGTCCTAAGATAATGTCAAATAATGTAGAAATCAACAAGAAAAAAGAGGTCATAAATTATAATAAGAGAAAAGAATGTGAGGCGAATTGCGTTGACGCAGGAGTGCAGATATTTAGAAAAAAGATGATAGACTTAATTTCTTCTGATAGAAAGGTTTCTCTGGAAGAGGAAATATTTCCTGTCTTAATACAGAAAGAAGAGCTTTCGGCTTACCCGACCGCTCAGACCTTCTATGATATTGGTACTTTTGAACGGTTAGAAAAAATTAAGCGAATATTGTGATTATTGTATAAGTGGTGTTAAAGACAAATTTTAGTATAATATGGACCAATTCTGAAAATTTTTATTACCATATTTATTGACGAAAGATTTTTTAAGAGGGTTCATTTTTATTACTATTTATTTTGAATATATTTGAACATATTATTAAAGATAAAAGATGATAAAAAACATAGCTACAAAAAAAATGACTAAAAAATTATTAGGAGTACCGAAAAACATGGTACTCGGAGCTAAAAATTTAATTTTTAGAAGTATTAATATACCGCTCAAACCTATAGGGTTAGTTTTTATGGTTACCGATAGATGTAATTCTCGATGCATACATTGTAACATTTGGCGCAAGAAACCAATTCCAAACCCCCTAAGACCAGAAGAAATAGAAAATTTTTTAAGTGATAAATTGTTTAAAAATGTAAGATATGTAATATGCACGGGCGGAGAACCAACAGTGAGAAATAATTTGGCAGAGATATTATTAAGTCTACATAAAGCATTGCCCCACGCAAGGTTGCAATTAAGTACTAATGCCATATTGGCCGAAAGAGTAATTGAGGTGGTCAATAAAGCGATGCAAAACGGTATTAATCTCGATGTGGGTGTTTCCTTAGATGGTATAGGGGAGGATCATGATAAGATAAGAGGAATTCCTGGAAATTTTGATAAAGCTGATTGGCTTCTACATAAATTAGTTGAGCTAAAGAAACAATACAAGAGTAGGTTAGGCGTGACGGCAGGCATAGTGATTTCCGACTTGACGATAGATACGATTTATCAAGTTAGACAATATGTTAAAAGCTTAGACATAAACCTCGTAGAAGCATGGTATAACACGTCTTCGTTTTACGGAAATTATAACGAAGAGGATAAAACCAAAATAAGGGAAAAAATAATTCAAGTAGTCAAAACGCAAGGACATTCTTTTCTTCAAGAGAAATGGTTGGTTTATCTTGCTGGAAAACCCATTAAATTTTCTTGTTTTGCAATGAATACTTTTTGTGTAATAAAATCTAACGGAGACATAGTGCCTTGTTTAAACCTGTGGGACGCTAAAGCAGGGAACATGAGAGAGTCTTCTGCGACAGAAATTTGGCATAGCGACAAGGCCAACAATGATAGAAAAATCGTTAAAGACTGTCAAGGATGTTTAAATTCATGGGGAGCTGGTTGGAGTTTTGAGTCGAGCTATTATCCAATTTTGTTTTATAATTTAAGACATCCTCTACTTTTAGCAAATAAAATCTTTAGCAAATAAAATTTTAATAGTTTTTTAGGAGCATTTATCCTCAATTTTTGTAAAAACATTATTTTTTATTTTAAAAATTGATATATGAAAATAATATTTATACTACCAGGCATTGGGCTGTCGGGTGGAGTAAAAGCGGTTTTTAAGTTTGCTAATTGTTTAAAGAAGAGGGGGCACGACATTTCAATTGTGTATCCCTTTATCCCATTAAAGTCGGGGTCAAAATGGTATAATTTGAAAAAAATGGTTGGGAGATTCAAGGGTTCTGTTGCGAATCTTATGAAGGAAAATTATGTTGATTGGTTTGATTTGAAAACAAAATTGATTAAAGTACCAACGCTCACAGAAAAATATATTCCTGACGCTGATATTGTTGTTGCCACATGGTGGGAAACCGCATATTATGTAAGTAAATATTCCAAGAATAAGGGCAAAAAATTTTATCTTGCCCAGCACTATGAAACATGGGGAGGACCCAAAAAAAGAGTAAACGGTAGCTACAAACTTGGTTTAAGAATTATTGCTAATTCAAGATGGTTGAAAAATGTACTTAAAGAGAAATTAAATGTTGATGTTGAGGCCGTGATTCTTCACTCTCCAGACAGGGAAGAATTCTATCCAGAAGATAGGAGCGAGGCCGACGGGGTAATAAGAATTTTAATGCCATATCGGGACCAGGATTGGAAGGGTTCCAAGGATGGAATTAAAGCTTTTCAAATCGTAAAAGAGAAATTTCCCAATACTCAATTAGTTATGTTTGGCCCTGAGACAAAAGAAAGAATACCGATAGATGTCGAATATTACAAAAGTCCTTCTAACTCTAAATTAAGAGAAATTTATAATTTATGTGACATTTTTCTTTTCCCAAGTTGGCATGAGGGTTTTGGTATGCCACCAATGGAAGCGATGGCATGTAAACTCGCCGTTGTGACTACAAATGTTGGTGCAGTTTCTGAGTATGCGATATCAGGTAAAACAGCATTAGTTTCATCTCCGAAGATTCCGAAAGCATTAGCAAAAAATATAATTAGACTAATAACCGATAATGGCCTAAGAGAAAGGGTGGCAAACAATGGATATAAGTACATCCAACGATTTACATGGATAAAAGCCACAGATCAATTAGAAGAGTTGTTTCTCGGGAAGAAGTTAAATTAATTTTAGAATGCACATAGACTTAGACAAGAAAAAAAAGAATACATGTAATCCAGGAAAGACAGTAGCTGTTGTTGTTCCTTTTCATAAAAAAGAGTTATCTGATGACGAAAAAATATCCATGAATCATCTTCTTCGTTTTTTGGGTAATTATGATAAATATTTTGTATCACCCAGTGGCTTAAAAATAAGTTATCCAGGGTTTAGAGTAAAAAGATTCAGTGAAAAATATTTTAAGAGTACTAAACGCTATTCTAAACTTTTATTGAAGAAAGAGTTTTACCAACGGTTTAACGACTACGAATATATTTTAATCTATCAACTTGACAGCTTAGTATTCTCTGACCAGCTACTGTATTGGTGTAAAAAGGGCTATGATTACATTGGTGCACCGTGGTTTAAATCTCAGACAGATAAGCTGTCTATTATATATAATCGTCCAGATAGTTGCGGAAACGGAGGATTGTCGTTACGAAAAATAAGTAGTTTTATAAAAGTCATTGAGAACGCCAAAAAGAAAGCGTTGTCTCTCGTGATTAAAGAATTGATATCTTCGGAAATATCCTTATTTCGTAGTAGAGAGAGCAGGCAAAGAGAATATTTTAAAGTAATAAAAAATGCATGGATAAATTCGGCCATTCGTAGATACTCGCGAAACGAAGATTGGTTTTGGTCATTTGAGGCAAGTAAATATTATTCGGATTTTAAATTGCCCTCTCCAGACATAGGCCTTAAATTTGCTTTTGAGACAGGACCAAAATATTGTTTTAAGAGGAATAACCACGAACTTCCTTTCGGTTGTCATGCATGGACAAAATATGATAGAGAATTTTGGTCGCCATGTTTACTTAAGGGGAAAGAGATAGAGTTTATAGAGAATAAGACCAAGGTGAGCATTATTACTACCTGTTTGAATGCGGAAAAAACAATAGAAAATACCATCAAGTCAGTAGTAAATCAAACCTACGAAAACATAGAGTATATTGTTATCGATGGGGGGTCCCGAGACGGAACATTAAGTATAATAAAAAAATATGCTGACAAAATAAGTTATTGGACAAGCGAAAAGGATAATGGGGTAGCCGAAGGATTTAATAAGGGGATAAAAAAAGCTACCGGAGAAATAATAGGAATATTAAACAGTGATGATTGGTATGAAAAAGATACGATTAGAACTGTGGTTGACATTGATGACCAATACAGAGCCGATTTTTATATAGGAGCTCTCCGTTATTGGCCTAAGAGTAGTAGTAGCTTTATCGTTAAGCCAGACTTTAATTTTGAGAAAAAACTATATTATCGAATGCCTACAATTAATCATCCCGCTTCCTTTTTTAAGCGATCAGTTTATGAGAATGTTGGTTACTATAAAGAAAATTTAAAATATGCCATGGATTATGATTTTTTTCTTCGCGTTGTTCAGGAAGAAATGGATTGTCATGTCACCAAAAAAGTTTTGGCAAACATGAATATGGAGGGGACATCAGACAGAAACGCAGTTAATGCATATATAGAAGTTCTTACAATTGCCCCGCATAAAATTAAGGCCCGTTTATGGTTTTTTTATTCAATTTTAAAATTTTATTTTAGAAAAATTTTAAAGTTTTTCAAGTTAAACAATGTTTTAAATTGGATAAGGAAAATAAAATATGATTAGAACGAATACGATAACAACAAAAATTAAAATTATTCAATTCAATTCTTATTCCGGGATTGGCGGTGGAGAGCAGATACTATTTGATATTACTAAAGGACTTAAAAATGATTTTGATTTTTTAGTTGTCGCTCCTTCTGGTTTATTATTGCAGAGATGCTGCGACATTGGCATCAGAACTAAAATAATAGAAGCCACAGGACTATTGGGGAGATTAAAAGAAATAAAAAAGATTTTCAAGAAAGCAAATTCAGACATTATTCATATGCACGGCACAAGAGCGGCTTTTTGGGGGCGCTTGGCGATTATTGGATTAAAAAATAAGCCAAAGATTATTTATACTTTGCATGGTTTTCATATTATAAGAAAGAAATTTTTTCTGAAATGGTCCCTGATTTTAGCAGAAAGATTTTTAAATCGCTGGACAACCTTTTTGGTTTGTGTGAGCGAGGCAGATAAGAACTTAGTTTTAAGATATAAAACAATTTTTTCTAAAAAACTCCGGCTTATTAAAAATGGAATAGATATCGAGAGATTCCAGCTTACTCCAGAAGCAATAAGACAAGCGAGAGAAGATATGGGATTGAGAAATAAACTCGTGCTTTGTTCAATTGGCCGACTCCACTTGCCGAAAGATTTTTCTACAATTTTAAGAGCGCTTAAAATTATTATTCTAAAGAAAAAAGATGTAGCATTATTGATAATAGGGGATGGGCCGCTAAGAAAATCATTGGAAAAAGAGGTTGGGGAATTGGGGTTGGAAGAATTCGTTAAATTCTTAGGATTTAGAAAAGACATTCCTTTATTAATCAACCTTTCTGATATAATGATTTTATCAACAAGATGGGAGGGATTGCCTTTGGCGCCCATAGAAGCTGGGGCTTGCAGGAAATCAATTATTGCTTCAGACATTGATGGAGTAAGAGAAATTATTCTTGATAAAAAAACAGGTTTTTTATTTGAACCTGGTTCGGAAAATGATTTAGCTGATAAAATTTTAGAGCTTGGCAAATCAGAGGAATTAAGAAAGAAGATGGGGCAAAGGGCTTTTGAATTTATTTCAAAGAATTTTTCTAAGCAAAGAATGATTAAAGAATACAAAAGTTTATACGAGTCGCTTTTATGAAAATATTACAAATCGTAAAACTTTATCATCCTTGGATTGGCGGAGTAGAAAAAATAGCTCAGCAGATTTCCGAGGGTTTGCAAAAAAGAGAGAATATAGATATTGAAGTATTGTGCTGTTCTCCAAGAAGGGAAAGATTAATTAAAGAAGTCAATGGCATAAAAGTATATCGGGCCTCTTCTTTTGGAATTGTCTGGGGCATGCCTTTATCTTTGGATTTTTTTAGATTATTTAAAAAAATAGTCAAACAATTTGATATTATTGATTTTCATCATCCATTTCCTTTGGGCGATTTAGCCATCTTATTGTTTCCTTTTAAGGCAAAATTAATTGTCCACTATCATTCAGATATTGTTAGACAGAAATTTTTTGAGTTTTTGTTTCGTCCTTTGATTTTACATACCTTAAAAAAAGCTAAGAAAATTTTGGTTTCCAGTCCAAATTTAATCAGAACCTCTCCTTATCTTAGAAAATTTCAGCAAAAATGTGAGGTTGTGCCTTTTGGAATAGAAATTGAGCGTTTCCAGCGACGAGATATTCAACAAACAGAAGGGATAAGAGAAAAATATGGAGAATTTATTCTGTTTGTCGGGCGTCTTAATTATTACAAAGGAGTTCAATATCTAATCCAAGCGATAAAAGATATTGAAACGAATTTAGTGATTATTGGCAAGGGCAAGGAAGAACAGAATCTAAAAAATTTAGTTGAAAAGTTAGGAATTCAGAATAAAGTATTTTTTTTGCCCCACTTAGAAGAAACACAATTAATAAATTTTTATCAGGTAGCTAAGATATTTGTTCTACCTTCAATTTTCAGGAGCGAGGCCTTCGGCATTGTCTTGATTGAAGCAATGGCTTGTGAAACCCCTATAATTTCAACAGAACTTGGCACAGGCACAAGCTGGGTAAACGTTGATGGTAAAACAGGATTTGTTGTGTCGCCGAGAGACAGCAGTGTATTAACTCAAGCAATTAAGAATATTTTAGAAAACAAAAACTTGGCTCAAGAATTTGGCCAAGCCGGTTTAGAGCGGGTTAAAAAAGAATTTTTAGCGCAAAAGATGCTTGATAGGATTTGGTCTATTTATTCATCTGTTTAATTTTTTAACAGACAGAGCACCCCTTGGCATTTAACGGCCTCATAACCCTTGTCTAAAAATTTTTGGGCCTCTTCTTCAAAAAATGGTCCCATTTGAGGATTGAATATAATTGCCAAAGAATCGGACTCCCGGGCGTTAAGTTCTTTTTCTAAATAGAAAGAGAAAATTGCGCCATATCCTAATCCGCTTGGATTGTGACCTACGATAATTGACTTTTCAGGAAAGTCGTTTTTTATTTCTTTTATAAAAGCGATTGATTCCTTATCGAGAATTAAATTTTCATCAAAAAATTTTAAAGCCCTAAATCCAGAATAGAATTGTAATATTAGAAAAAGAATAAGAAAAATTATGGCAAACCCTTTGTATTTTTGATTCAACTTATTATAGCTAAGCCAGACAATTTCTCCTCCAGCCAAAGCGAGAAAAGCCACCCAATAGAAAGGACCATAAGGGTGGGTTACCCATTGTCGAAATATTAATGTGACTAATGCTGGTAGCAGAAATAACGCAACGCCTAATTTGATATTTTTTTGTTTTTTGAATATACGGCGAATAAGACAAATTAACCATCCAAAACCCAAGATTATTATTGGTAGAGTAAAATTGAGTTTTAGTAAGAGATACATTCTTTTGAGCCAAAAGCCCATAGCCACACTTGATGTTCTGTTGGTAAACGCCTTTTTCAATCCCGACACACCTGATTCTTTTTGTAAAAGATTAATATGATAGATATTCAGAAAAAAAACAAATGTAGTTATTAAAGGAATTAAAAAAATAAATAGTTTTCTTTTTGGATAGTTTTTATCAAATACTATCAAAAACCAGATTATTATTGGAACAAAATAAAAGTGCCAACCCATAAGCCCGCCTAAAACGATTGTGGCAAACAAGAGATAAATTAGAGATTGTTGTTTACTATTTTTAATTTTGAAAAATAAATAAAAAGCAGATAAAGCAAAAAATATAATAAAAATTTCTTGGTCAAGCATTTTTCCATAAAAAGTTATCACCGGCATAGTTGCAAAAATAAAAGAAGAAAGAAAAGCCAAAACATAATTTTTTGAGACCTCATATATTAATAAGAAAAAAACAACGATAGAGAGTAACGCAAAAATGGCAGGAGCGAGGCGCGTGGTAAATTCATTTACTCCAAATAGTTTATAGGAAAGCATAGTGGGCAGAAGAAAAAAAGATGGATGGTGGGCGTAATAATTAATAGGTTTATCAACATTGTCCAGCCAAGGG